>Ga0307507_10008837_pt1 | contig 13728 bp, 4 predicted proteins | sample 7_EM_MG_FD_207223 | JGI IMG/M metagenome (GOLD analysis project Ga0307507, IMG submission 207223) | Populus trichocarpa ectomycorrhiza microbial communities from riparian zone in the Pacific Northwest, United States - 7_EM | ecosystem: Host-associated > Plants > Roots > Unclassified | place...
TTTAAATTATTAAAATTTATTATTAAGTGGTTGTTAAGATATTAAAGTGTGATTTTTCCATTTTTTGGTGTGTTTTTGAAGTGATCAGCTCACCCGTTTGACCAGCTCACCCGTGAAATACGTTAGCCCATATATAATAATTATTCATTGCTTAACGTCTGATTTGGATCCCTATTGGACCTACGCGGACTACTCCTTATTTACATATGGGGAGAAAACTCTATTTGAGAAAATGAGAAAACCCCGTAATCTATCTCCCCGCCTTTTGGGACTCGTATATAGGGCGCCTACGAGTTACCTATAGTGCTCTACTACCTTATTTTATAACCTCCTTAGGAACCACTGCTGCCATAATAAGCCTACGGACGCGCTAGTATCGCAAACTTAACTCTACTACTGTAGAGTTATTAAGGGGCGCTTAGTACTCGCCCCTTTGCCTTCTATTACCATTTTCTTTACAACCCGGAACTGGTCTAGTACATTTTGGCTAATAAGCCACTGGGTAACCACCTTAAGACCTTTTTGTGTTAAGAGTAGTATATTATAGTTCTCTGTGCTAGCTACTAAGAGTATTACTTCTTGGTTGGTATATAGGGGGCATAACAGTATTACATATTTTGGTGTCTGTCTTAGCTAGCTATATTTGCATCTTAGGCTACCTACTAGAATACCCACCCAGTAGAGCCAATCTTTTAGTCCTATTATTCCTGTTCTTAAGAGTGTTGCTATTATATTTTCCGCCTTTATTAGGCCTTCTTAGAGCCCTTAGGTATTTACCCCCTATAGCGTTAACTATGCTACGGCTTGGGTTCCTTTTGCCTAAGATAGCCTCTATACCTTTAACTTCTATACGCCTTTCTAGTGTTGGTCCAACTAGTGTTATATTATAGTAGATAGTTTTCTAGTGCTCTTTTATACTCTACTTTAGCTCCTTTCTCTCTCTTGCTATTATTTTTACTGATCTCTTACGCGTCTCCCTTTCTCCTCTATATAGGCCTAGGTCCTAACACAGCACTATTCTTCTTCTACTTTCTTTACCTATTTCTCTAATATATCTTCCCTACTTTGGGGTTGTTGGTTTATTCTCCTGCGGGGCACCCTAGGGTTACTCCATAGTTTATTTAGGCGTGTCTTAATATACTTTATAATATTAGAGTTGCGCTCCCTTTGCACCCTTTATATTGCAGCGGCTTTAATATATAATTATAGGGGGGGGATATTAGCTTCCTTCTTAAGCAGTGCTATAGCCGTTCGCTTATACCCGCCTATTATACTCTGGAGATAAGCTGTTTAGACCTTTTAGAGTAGTTTAAGGAGTGATTTAGGGGGGCCTTTCTCGGATTCTCCTATGGCCCAAATACTGGATCTATATATTATGGTTGGCCGGACAACTGCTGTATATAGTAGGCGTGACCTCTAGAAGCATAGACCCTATATAGAATTAATAATCCTGGACATTACAATATACTGTGCTTGGCCCTTACGGGCCGCTTATAACATATATGCGCTTTGCTAAAGCTTACTGTCTACCTATACTCCTAATACCCTTAGGCCTTAAACTGGTTAACCCCTAAAGCCTTAAATGTAAATTATATGCTAGAGATCTGCAGATTGGTTGCGTTTTCTTATAAAGTGGATTAGCTAGTATTTCTCTAGTAAGAATTGGACTCCGTGTTGTCTTGCCTATTCTATATAGGTGTTATAGGCTTTCTCTAGTATTCTATAATTCTCTGCGGCTATTAGGCCGTATATAATTAGGTTTATGTTGTTAATAAAGCCTATCCCCTAGGTCGCCCCTTCCTTAAAGGAGTTAAGTAGGTTGCTTATAAAGAAAAGGAAGAGTATGGGCGAGAGGGGTGATCCTTATAGTATTCCTGTTGCGACTGTAATAGGGGGGCTCTGGTATCCGCTAAAGACTAGTAATGTTTCTTTCTAGCCTATAAACCCTTAAATAAATTATATAATCCATTCTGGAAAGCCCTTTGCCCTAAGGATGTATAGGAGGCGCTTATGGGGTATATTATTATAGGCACTACTAATATCTAAGCTAAGCATTAATACTACGAAGTCCCTTCGCATCACCTATGCAGACTTAATGGTGGTAGCGAGTAGCGTAAGTGCTAATAGTGTTAAGCGGTTCTTTCTTGCCCCTATTTAACTTTATAGTAATAGGGCGTGTTCCTTAGCCGTGTCTACTATATAGTCCGCTATTACCCTTTTTAAGATTTTATTAAGGGTGTTTTCTAAGGTAATAGGGCGGTAGCTTCCTAGGATTAAGTAATCTGCTTTACCTTCTTTTTATAGAATAACCGTCGTTATAGATCTTCTAAGTCGCGGGTAGTAGCCTATAGTAAAGCATACTTTAGCTATATCTGCAAGCTAAGGTGCTATAAGTGGTCCACAGGTTTTTAAGGCCTTATTTAGAATTCTATCTGGTCCTAGTACTATATTATTTAAAAGGCGGCTAATAGTTCTAGCTATTTCCTCTATTGTTATATTGCTATTAACCCATAGGTAAGTTACTGGTGTTTTACCTGTAATATTACTGAGGTCTGCTGGAGCTAGTTAGGGGAAGAACCTTTCTATAAGGATCTTTGCCTTCTTATTATTGTTGTTAGTAGCCTATATTTCCCCTACTCTTTATAGGGGTAGTAGGTATAGGTCTTCTGCTAGGCGCCCTACCTTTTTCTTTAACCATTTTGCTATAGCCTAAAGGCCCTTATTATAGGGGAGGCTTGGGTTAAAAGTGTGCTTATTTATAAACTGTCTCTAGTTGTTCCTTGCTTCTTTTTTTTGGGTATTCTTTAACTAGTTTCTTGTGTCTTTATATTGTCTCTTATCTTTAGGGTTATAGCTACTTATGTATTTCCTTCTTGCTTATTATTAGCTAGTAATAAGAACCGCGTATTATGCGGACCATATATATTACGTATAGGGGCCCGGTTTTAAGACTAGGCAGTGCTCTTTTAGCCTATTTTTAATTGCTGCCTGGATCCTTTCTAGTCTTTAGTTAATTTCCTTAGGGGTGGCTAATAAGCCTTGCTTATTTGGTATTGGGTGGATTTCTTCTAGGTCTTAAAGTTGTTATTTAACTATACTAAGGAAACTGTCTGTCTTAAGCTTCCTTATTGCATATTTTTTACTATTTAGTTGCGCCTTAATATCCAGATCTAGTTGTATCTAGATAGGGATATAGTCTAAGGCGAGTGCCTATTTTTCTTTAGGGTTGCACCTTTTGAGTCTCTGGTATAGGCCTTCGTCTATAAATATAAGGTTAATTGTACTTCTAGCGGTGCCTTATTGCCATGTAATTGCTCCTGGGGGGGTAGCCAGCTTAAGGCCCCAGATGTTTATAGCTCTTAGTAGGCACTCTACCTGTCGGTTAGCAGTAATATGGATACCTCCCTACTGTAGGTGGTGGAGGTTTATATCTCCTAATAGACAGGTAGTTATATAGTAGAGTTTAACATGCCTGCTTATCTAGGCCTCTACCCTAGTTTTTTAGTATTTAGTCCCAGTTACCTAGGCCTAAAGGCCTAGGGGGCTTTCTATAAGCAGTTAGCTGCCACTACTAATTAATAGGGGGTTTTACCATTCTTTTAAATATCTTATAATGGGGTTAACCTAAGTACTAAACTGCCCCCTAGCGGTCTATATAAGAATCTCCTCCTAGAGTTAGTATGCTTTTATATAGCTTAGGAGCCTTCTATAGCCTCTAGTTTTACGCCTTTTTTTATTATTTCCGCCAGTATAGGTATAAGCTGCCGCTTCTAGGGGTTGTAACTCCCTTCTTATATGCCTACTGGCGTAATCCTATAAGGGCGTTATGGCTGCATCCTATAATATAGAAGCCTTGGGTACCTTCTATAGTTAAGGCCTAGACTAAAAGCCTCCCCTACCTAAGTAACTCCTATTTACTCCTTAAGTATACCTTACTGGCGTACCGCCCTAGAGGCGAACAGTTCTGTCTATTAGTATACTAACACGCGCATCTATTCTCTTAAGCCATGTAGTAGTCTCTTTAGCTAGGACGTAATCCTACCTGCCTACTAGGTGCACTAAGGGTTAGGGCCTAGCTAAGGGGTAAGGTCCTTAGAGCTAGTAGTAGCTACTACGCACTACGCCCCGCGGGAGGCTAGTAGTAATATAGGGGCGTAATACCCTATACTACTGCCAGTTCCTGTTTTGTATTGCCTATAAGAGTCTCCTTATAATAGGCCGACCGTATTTTATAGGAGAGGGGCTATAGAGATACTAGGTCCTACACTAGATAACCTACTCTCCCCTCTTTTACTAATTAAGCTTGTGTCCCCCCCTTTTATAAGCTAGCCTATATCTTTAACTATTAAGTCCTTATCTAACTAGCCTATATTTCCCCTATAGCCTCCCCTATATATATATATTAGGTTACAAGCACTACACCTATTAAGACCCTCCTATAAGTCGCCTTATATATATACGCATTAGGTTATATATACTATACCTATTAAAACCCTCCTGTAAGTCGCCTGTGAGTTAACTATAGGTTAACTATAAGTTAACTATAAGTTAAACGCCATAGGGCTGTTAAAGCTGGCCTATATTTCCACTACCTAGAGCTTTACCCGTGTTTCCACTTTATTAAGCCATTTAGTTACCGTCGCATCACCATCGCATTACTGTTACTATACCAGGTCACGCACACCACGCCTATTAAGACCCTTTTTTAAGTCACCTAAGTGTACCGGATATTAGATAGGCCCTTATAGAGGGGCCTTAATAAATTCTCTAGGTAGGGCCTTAATAAGTTCTTCGCGGTAGCCTTAGGGCCTTAATAAGTTTTGTATAAAGTATCTGTGACGCGTTAACCTTAACAAGTTCTTATAAAAGGAGGATCCCTACGCCCTTATTATACACACTTTATAATCTTAAAGCTAGTGCAAGCCTAAGGGTGTCCTGTTATACGCCTAGGACGCGTCCACGTTAACTAGCTAGATAAGGCTAGTTTCAGGCCTGGCTGCGAGCTAGGTAGTTGTATATTAGGTGGTTTTTATATCCCAGTTTCCCTTGCTAGGCCTCCCTAGATGGTAGAATAAGAGCTCTAAGCGGAGGCAGTAAGGCTCCTAGTGTTATTAAGGGCGATGCTTTGTACGCGTCGCGGGCCCATTACCACAGAGTCGAACGATAGCGCTGTACGCGCTGCGACGGCTCTCTACCATCGCCTCTGCACTTGGCTATTAATAGGAATAGGATTCCAGATAATGTTTCCACCCGCGGCGACATAGACGCGTGCAGTAGGGCTTCGCGGGCTATAGCCCATATATATATTAACAATATTTACCAGATCTATAGCGCTTTTAAATTAATTATCTCTAACCATAGACCCTAATTTATATCGGACTTCTAGGATAAATTCTGCCGTATCCTTAGGATTAAGATTAAGCTCTTTATTACATTCTACCCTTAAACCAATAGCTAAATCAAGATTATAAACTAATACCTTTACTAGTGACTCTGCCCCTTTATTAATTACTACTAGGACAACTAGTTAGAACTACTGCCTATAATAGACTACGTACAGCTTACACTCCCTTATAATAGTATAGGAATATTACCATTTAAGTTACTCTATAGATATAAGCCATAAACATCCTTTAATTAGGATAGACCTATAGGACCTATAACAGCCCGTAAGCGCCTTAGCTATAAAGAGGCCTAGATATTTACTAAGAGAATATATAGAGCCTAGGAGGCTGCCTAAGCAATTATAAAGAAGGTATAAGAGAAGAAAGAAGCTAATATAAACCAGCATTATTATAAGGTAGACTTTTATATAGGAGATAAGGTATAGGTATTAATAAAGAACTAGAAGACCTAGAGGCTAAGCCACAAGCTAGACTATTAAATAGCTGGCCCCTATAAAATCCCTAAAAAGGTAGGGCACTCTTTTAAGATTAAGCTACCAAAGTTAATAAAGATCTACCCTATCTTCTCTCTAGACTAACTGCAAAAGGCTACAGATAACCTATTGCCTGGATAGTACAACAACCCCCTACCACCAATTTAAATTATAGAGGACAAAGAATAGGAAGTTAAAGAGATTTTAGCAGTTAAGAAGGACCGTAGTACCTTAAAATACTATATAAGCTAGGTAGGTTATAATAAAGATCCAGAATAGTACTCCATATCTAATTTTAAGTACTCTCCCTATAAGCTATAAGATTTCCACCTAGTCTATCTAGACCTCCCTAGACTACTACATAAATTAAATAGCTGGATTAAATGCTAAAAAGAGGGGTTAGATAACTATAATAATTTAAATAATAATAAAGAACTTAGACAAAGCCTAAGGGCAGGCTTTTTTAGGAGGGGGGGTGATATAATAGTACTAAAGCGCGTCACCTGCTACATTGCCATTTCTAGGGCAATTTACCGCATTTCTGGGCAATCTGCTAGATTCTGCTATATTCTGCCAGCACTACTTATAAAGCCAACCAATTAGGATTTTCTATGCCCGGTATGGAAAATCGCCATTAGCTTGCTTGCCACTAGCGCCTTAGCAACCCCTTATATCTTATTAGTCTCTAATAGTCTTCTTCTCCTTCTTCTCCTTCTTCTCCTTAGCTTAGTATTCTTATATAGTAGCAATCTATAAGCTTTGGTTTAGAAGCATTTATATAAGCCTATTACACTTATAATGAGTATAAAGCCATGGCTAACGCTTTATTTATTATTCTTAAGACTACTACTAAAGTAGAGAAACCTTAAAGTAGTAGTTATTATACTCGTCCTAGCTTACTAGTTAAATAACCTTTTTATTTAACTCGTTTATAATTAATTATACTTATCTTATAATAGCTTATTATATAATACTATCTAAAAAGAAGTAATAGGCTTTTTTAATAATTAGTATATTTCCTAGAGCCGTTAAACCTTTAGAAGTAACGTTTTCTACTACTTCTTTTAAAATATCTTAGTATACTTTATATAACAATTTAGGTAAAGAATAAGTATAGCAGCGTAAAGAGGTAAGTTATTTATTCTCTAGTAGTACTCGCTAAAATTCGCTTATATATTTTTTACTTAAAGTAAGAGAGCTTTATTTAATTTAAAGAGTACCTATTATATAATATTAGCTTTAGCTTAAATAAAGTAGCAAAAAAAAAAGTTATATAAGAGAGTTCTTTATATATTTAATAAGCTTATCTATTATAAAGAGCACTTGATTAAGTATTATAGTCCCTTTATATCTCTAATATTATATAGTAAAATGGCTTTAAAAAGGTATAAATTATATAAAAAAGCCTGTTATTCTATGTTGTTAAAAAGTAATCGTATAGAGAGTCGCGTTAATTTTGGTAGGGCTACTGGATAACTGATATTACCGGATAACTAATAAAACACGTTATAAATACTATATACACTACACATTCCAACGTTGTCCAGCAGCCTAGGTATCTAGTCATACAGACAGTCCCCCCTATGGCTAGAGTGTCCTCCTACACCTCAAGAATAGGTGCAAGGGCCTGGGTTTGGGCCCTAGGGCTTAAGCGATACCAAGTTACAGGCAACATACAGACGTGGCGGTTGGTTCAAGTGGCAGATAGGGTAAGATAGGTATTTAGACACTCTCTCCCGCGTAAGGGGACTGGGGTGTCGGCATATTGACCTAATGGTGTTTTTCCTCCCGTTGATGTAGTACGGATGCTATCTAGAGTATTACCTCTTACGTCTCCCTTGGAGGTTTTTTGTTCACCTATCTAGAAGGGGGTTTCTTTATAGCGAGTTTTTCCCATAGAAGGTATTAGCCTGCGTGGACCCATTAGGGGGACCGGGACGGGCGGTAAATTGAATCAATTATTAATATACAAAGATATTCCCAATACGCATAATAGATATTTGACAGCACTGCGACGCTAGCGTAACATATCTAAAGCTCTGGTTGATTGACATCCTGTAGTATAGTACACCCACCTGTCCGCATAGCTGACACTCCAAGTCGGCTCTTACTCATATCTAACTACGACTTCTCTTGTTCTGCGAACAGTATACCTATTTAAACTTCGAGTGCTGCCATCCTCAGTAACATCATCTTCGGTGATATGGTCCGTATATGTCGATTCGCCATTAAGACTTTCGGGATTTCTTGTTACAGAAATGTGCGTTGAGCTTTGACCATAATTGTCAGGTGTGAGATTAAGCCAGTTCCCGGACTGTAATGTGGTAGCTTTGGAACTATCATTCGTGCTTGTATAATTCGCGGGCCGACGCGGCCGACGCCAATACTTTCGGGCGGCAGTCATATTAAACTCGTTTTCTGGGATGACCACAATAAGCTGCCCGGTTTGGAGTTGTGCGAGTAAACGATGAATGTTAGGGAGGGCCGCAGAAATTATCGAAGTGTTCATGACTAGTTGATTCAGGATAGTAGGAACAACAGCGTCAACTACACCCATCATTCTGTCAGCTCTACGGGATCAAGCCTTAGGAGATGGAAAGACGTTACAAGTTATGTCCGAAGAGAAGATGTATGAGTGCAGGACGTATGCGCTACCAATAGCAAAGCCGCAGACGCTATGACTTCTTGTTAGAGATTTCCTCCCGCTCCTTTATATGTGAAAAGGGACCTACGAGACTCGGGAGCCAAATAGTACTGTGACCTTCCAACGCTCACTTTTGTCCATCTGCAGCCTCCATATCACCGGGAGGAAGAAGAGAGCGAGGAAGGCGTCCGTCAGGATGTTGAGTACGATGACCGGGTAATAGAGATTGCCTCCGGCAGTGCATCGCTTACGACTGAACACCCAGGGGTGAGGCAGCCCACACTGGAAGGCGATCGTAAAGAGTGCAAAGAGTGCCCAGGCCAGGGACAGAACGAGGATGCTATAACATATTCGTTGCGTAGGCCGCCTCTTATCCACTCGAGCAATTACGCTAACGAATGTCACTTTCGCTAGGCCCTGGGCTGCGACTGCTAGTAGTTGAGCTATATAATCATACTAGCGGACGGATCGCAGTCAGCAAACCAGACAACTAGTTAATAGCCGCACTTAAGCCTACCCACCTTGAAGTATCTATCTAGCGAGGTAGATGACAGGTCTCGTACATGCTTTCCGAGGCCATAATGGATCGCCTGGCCTAGCAGAATCGACTGAACTAGGGCTATAAACTAAAGATGATTTAGCGGCCCATCTAGAGTTTTTCATTGTCCGACGTTGAACAGGCAGAATGACCTACATTTGCGAGTAGGAAGGCAAGGCCATCGAATCCAACCTTGTACTTCCACCGTAGAGATGCGTAGAAGCGAGCTATGGCAAGCACTATTGTAACAGCGATGAGTGTATACGCAACGGTCAGCACAACAGCTCCCAGACGGTTCTCCAGATATGGCGTGCCATACTCGCTCATGCCGGACCAGTTTAAAATGGACAAATGTCTGCAAGAAATCGATGAAGTTTCAGAAACCCGGTGTTGGACATGGTTGCCATCCCTCGACCATATTTATTGTCCTCGAAAAATGAAAATGCGGCACAAAATTCTTAGGATGTCATTGGAGAGGAAGGGCAGGCGGCACTCCCGTCCATCGTACAACTCTCCGGGATTCCAGGATGGCTCGCGTGACTCGCCGCGCTAAGTGTGCCCTGATCACAAGCTCGGGTCGTGCGGCTGATTTTCCTTGCACCAGCCAAGTGTCCCGCTTCCCCGGTCTCGGTTCTGCAGGCATTCCAGTTTTGTGGAAAACGGGGAAGCTCCACTTGGTGATCGCCACAAAAGTCTAATTGCAGGCCCACCCTGCATGCAGAGCCAGACCATGCGATGAACCACCTGCATTCCAGCACGGAGGTATATCTTATTAGCCTCTATCCATCGTTTATAAGACAGCCTAAACTTTCTCGTCTCCCACTTTGTCGCGCATGTGCTGTTATTCTCAACATGGCTAAGGACACGCCAATTGAGCTCGCGTGACTCACCGCGCTAATGTGCCCCGGTCACAAAGCCCGGGCCATGCGGCTGATTTTCCCTGCACAAGCCAAGTGCCCCGCTTCCCTGGTCCCTATTCTGCAGGGCTCGTCAATTATCGTGGAAAACGGGGAAGCTCCACTCGCAAAAGTCTAATTGCAGGCCAACCCTGCATGCGGAGCCACACCAGGCGATGAACCACCTGCATTCCACCACAGAGATATATCTTATTAGCCTCTGTCCATCGTTTATAAGACAGCCTAAACTTTCTGTCTCCCACTTTGTCGTGCATGTGCTGTTATTCTCAACATGACTAGGGACACGCCAATTGAGCTGGCAATTCACGGGAGCGCGATGCGCAACGGCCCAGGTTCTCCCCCAGAGGATGAGTCGCGCGGAGGTTCGTGGACGCAGCAGCTGGATGTAAGTTAATACGGACCCCTCGTGTCTCCTGCAGCTTCTAATCGCTCTGTAGAGGTTCATTACCTTGTTCCCTGCTGTGGCCTTCGGACTAACGCTCCTCTCTTCCTGGGAGGCTGTTGGCATATCTTTCGGTGCCGGCTTACTCAATGGAGGCCCAACTGCCTTGGCGTGGGGAATGCTTATTGCGTCCGTAGGAGCGACAGCTATCGCCGTGAGCCTTGCTGAAATGGCGTCGATGTGAGTAACTCTATGAGCCCCCTAAACCTCTTGTTTGCTGATCGCATGGAGAACGCCTGTGGTTGGGGCGCAATATCGTTGGTCAGGCCTATACGCCCCGAACTTTATGACGCCCGCTTTCTGGAGCTTAATCCAAGGTAAGTTCAGTCATAAACAAGACTTCTTATAGATCCCTAACTGATAAACCCTAGGATGGTTAACAGTAAGCGCTTTACATATCCGCACACACTTAAGCCCGAATTAGTTAATAACCCTACTAGATTTTTGCCTGGATCGCATTCCTCACCGCAACAGTGTACCCCTGTGCTGCAATGACACAAGGATTAATTGGATTGAACAACCCAACATACATTCCAGAGCGATGGCAGATCACTTTGATAATGTGGGCATTCCTTACATTAATTATTGTTCTAAATATCTATGCGAGGAAGGTTCTAGTGGGAATCGAGTTGATTGGTGGTGTTCTACACATCGTTTTCTTTATCGCGACAACCGTGGCTCTGGCGGTTATGGCACCCAAGAGTTCTGCGTCATTCGTTTTCACCGAATCCTTCTTCGGGCAGAGTGGCTGGTCAAACCAGTCGGTTCAGTGGTTCCTTGGTTTGTTGACTAGTACTGCTGTTCTATCTGGTAAGGCAGGGAAAATTCTCTTAATGTGCCCACTTTACTTATCCGTGACTAGGCTACGATGGAGCGCTCCATATGAGTGGGGAGATGAAAAATGCACCAAGGAACGTCCCACGAAGCATGGTTATCGGCGTTATAATGAATTCAATTCAGGCATTTGGGTTTATCCTGCTCCTGTTATTCTGTATAGGTGATCCTATGGCGGCACTAACGACTCCAACTGGGTATCCGGTGATTGAGATCTACCTCCAAGCAACCGGTTCGGTTACAGGGGCTACTATATTGACTTGCTTTATAATTATCCCAGAAACGGTGTGTCTATTTAACGTATTCGCATCCGTAACACGTCTTGTATGGGCATTTTCAAGGGACAACGGACTTCCGTTTTCCTCGTTCTTTAGCGTTGTAGGTCTAACAATTCCAGGATGAAGTTAAACTATTACTAATATTACATAGATTCACCCTACCCTTCACATACCGATAAGAGCGCTCGGGCTAGTCTCGGTTATTTGCGCATTGCTTGGCCTTATTAGCGTTGGAAGCACAGCCGCTTTTTTTGCTCTTTTATCTCTCTCTACTATTTCGCTATACCTCTCATATTTAATTCCGATCCTTTTTTTCCTCCTCCGTAAGCTCGAGGGGCGACATCCTTCATACGGGCCGTTTAAGCTAGGTCGATTTGGGATCCCGATTAATACCTTTGCGGTCTGCTACTGCATCTTCATGATCATCTGGCTGCCGTTTCCGTCCATGCTACCGGTTACGGCGAAGAACTTCAACTATGCGGGCCCGATTACGGCCGCGGTTCTTATTGCGGCGTTGCTGGACTGGTTCATTAGCGGGCACAAGCGGTTTCAAGTCCCGACGGACCCATATAGGGAATAGGAGAGGGACATGTCCAGCATTGAAGGGCATGCATGCGTTAGCAGTGGAAGCAAGTACAATTTGAAGATACGCTCATCATGGTCCTAGCATATAGTAATAATACACAAGTCTGTGCAGAACCTCCAGCAGCGCGTTTTCCGGGCTGCCTTTAAAATTTGGTTGTGGGATCGTCCAAGCTTTTGATACGCATCTGGAAAGCTTGGAAAATATCCCACATGAGAAGTCCTATAACCCTGATACAACTTGAAGTCCTCTCATATTTGCTGACAAAGCTTTCCCACCATACCATAACAAGATTATGACGCTCCTGAGCAGGTAAAGCATATAAGCTGCGTAGAAGCTAGAATGAGTTGTCCGCTCTCATGCCTTGGAAACTGAGATTAAATATACTCTAGGCTCTAATACAATTACTATTGGATCAAGTGGCAAGCGAGAGAGGTCTTATAGTGTTATATAGGCGGAGCCACTCTAAACCGCCTAGTAAAAGTACTATAGAACTCTAAAAGGTTGCGAAGATATTTTAGCAGGGGCTAGAATAGAGGGAGGTTTATATTACTATACTTATAGAAGGCTTTAAACCATAGATTACTGGGCTATAATATACTAATACGTTTATTAATCTAATATAGGGCCGTATAGAAGTTATAGACTATATTTATAGGACTAAGATCTAGCTGCTCTATAATAGGGCGGACTATAGTAGGACCACGATCTAGCTACTCCGTGATAAGGCGGACCATAGTAGGTCGCGGCTAGATCAATACGGGTAGTTGCGGCTAGATCAATATAGGCGGTATAAGGGGAGAAGTAGCGGCAGAAGTAGCGGCTATAGTTTAGTTTATAGGCAGCGAAAGGTCCGCTAAAGGTTATTGGGACTGTCTATTTCTTTTCTTTTATATATATAGAGTTAAAAAGGTAGTAGGTTAAAAAAGAGTAAATAAAGGATTAACTTTATAAGATTTATAGGTCTTATACGGAGCTATATAACGATTTGTTGTAAAGTTAGTAAAAGAGCGATACTGCTTATAGGTAGTACAAAATATATAATTAGAAGGCATTTAGGCGATAAATAGGGAGTAGTAACTGGGGTAAAAGGTAGAGAGCAGTAAGGGGTAGGAAAGAGGTCGCGAGGTTAGGAATTTAATGGAGTAGTACGTTCCCTTATTAGGTAACCCGATAAATACTAACCAATTAAACGCACTAACCAAACTCGGTTTTTAAAGATAATCTAGTACAATATAGAAGATTACGTAGCCACCTCGCGTAGCGAGGTGTTAACTCTCGCTATTTATATCGTTAGGTAGCTTTCTTGTCATTACTAGACGTTAGGTTACCTTAAACTTCTATATTATTATATAGATCTAATATAATAGCGTTATTTGGCAGTAGAAGTAGTAATAAATATAAGATATAAGTATAATTAGTATATTTATTAGATTTAAAGTATTGCTATAGATATAAGATATAAGATATAAGAATAATATAATTATTATCAGGCGCCCCCTGATGACTCTATAGTAGTAGAGTTAAGTTTGCGATACTAGCGCGTCCGTAGGCTTGTTACGGCAGCAGTGGTTCCCAAGGAGGTCAAAAAGTAAGGTAGTAGAGCACCATAGG
>Ga0307507_10008838_pt1 | contig 13723 bp, 3 predicted proteins | sample 7_EM_MG_FD_207223 | JGI IMG/M metagenome (GOLD analysis project Ga0307507, IMG submission 207223) | Populus trichocarpa ectomycorrhiza microbial communities from riparian zone in the Pacific Northwest, United States - 7_EM | ecosystem: Host-associated > Plants > Roots > Unclassified | place...
GAACGAATGCTGTATTACGAAGATATTAAGCTGAGGAGCAAGAGAAGGTGGTGAGGCCACGTCCATATACATATGCCAAGTCCTAAGCGAACCCCTGACTAGGTGACGCGCTCCAGCGCCGTCACACCTATAATGTATAACTACATATAAAAATATATTTAAGTATGTAGAATATACATACATGGAAAGACCTCTTATATTAAGAAGCAAGGAGTACTTTAACCGCTACTAATTCCAATATAAAGATAGCGCGACATCTTAATTAACTTTATAGTTAACTTGCCTAGTAGTAACAGGTTTATAAATATTATAGTAGTAGTTAACCGTTTTATAAAAATGCGGCATATAATTCCTATAGACTTAATTAATACAATATTAGTAGCCAAATATTTCGTTAAGTATATCTTTAAGCTATATAGACTTCCTAACTTAATAATATCCAACTATAGATATGATGGTGCTAGAGCGCGTCACCTGCCACATTGCCGTTTCCAGGGCAATTTACCGCATTTCTGGACAATCTGCTAGATTCTGCCATATTCTGCTAGCACTACTTATAGAGCTAACCAATTAGGATTTTCTATGCTAGGTATGGAAAATCGCTATTAGCTCGCTTGCCACTAGCGCCTTGGCGACCCCTTATATCTTATTAGTCTCCAATATTCTTCTTCTCCTTCTTCTCCTTAGCTTAGTATTCTTATATAGTAGCAATCTATAAGCTTTAGTTTAGAAGCATTTATATAAGCCTGTTATATTATACTAAGCTCTCCCTATATTGCCTAAAAAGGCCTTAATAATATCCCACCCTAAAAGAAGACCTTTGTCTATAACAATATATTAACACATTATACTTAGGTATTAAAAAAACTTACACTACTATGCCTAAAAAGGCCCTAACAATATTATACTTTATAGGCCAGACTATACTTAACCTATACCCTTAAAAAACCCTAGAATTAAAACTAAATTATATAATTCTAATAAACCTTAGGAAGCTAATAATGGTACCTAAAGCGAGCTTATTTAAAAATACCTACCTTTATCTAAAAGGAATATAAGATCTAGTTGGGATTAGAAATTAAAGATAATAATAACATTATAGATATATATGGGCAGATTTATGCCCTTATAGCTAATTAGAAGGTTAATTATCTTTAAGCCTAAAGTATATAAGAGACTCTAAAGGAGATTATAGAAAACTTTACTGCCTTATAAAATAGCCTAGCCTCCCCTTTATAAAGCCTTAGTTAACCCATTTACTTAATTAAATGCAATATACTAGAGAGTACGGACATAATAATAAAACAATTAAAGTCCGTTAAGCTCCCTAACCCCCTACTATTATTAAACAGTATAGACCTAATCTTTAAGAACTGGAGAATCTAGGTATAAGAAAAGCTTTATATTAACCATAACTATTCTCCTTCTAAAGAAGCTAAAATACTCCACCTCTTTAGTTAAACCATTAGGAACGCCTAGTAATACCTTTAGGCCAAGTTTAAGAATAAGTTACCTATTTAGTTTATATCTGCTAATAAGATAATACAGTATTTAGCTGTTATTTATGTTAACCTAAATAAAGTATAGGATGCCTATTATAACTATAATCGCCTAATAATAAAATTAAACTAATCCTTTACTAAGTTTTAGACTTAATTCTTATACCTAGTGTCACGGCGCTGACACAGATACTGTTGTAGACCCTAGTCAGGGGCTCGCCTAGACCCTTGGCGCCATGTATATAGACGTGTCCTTTCCTCGACCTTCCTCTAGTCCTCGTCTTGGAATCCTCGTTCACTGGCTACCAATAGATTCTGTTCTTTTGACTAAGCCTTCACATTATTCCAAGACCAACATTAATTCTACCTTGCACGAGCGCGCAGAAGCTTGCTAGAGGCAAGTCAAGTAGCAATACGTTCGCTGCAGCCTAGAAGAACCGACCCGACCGACCGACCGACCGACCGACCGACTGACCGACCGGAGCTATTCCTAGACGATCAAAATAAAGATATGGAAAGATACGCCTACAGCTTACGCGTAGTGTAGCACATCATGTCCGATCTTGCGTGATTATCTACGTACTACCCAAACGTGCTGACGTGCCTACGGAAGGACCGACCCAATAACGACCGTGCTAATACGCCTACGGAAGGACAATTCTTTTTAACTGATACTAAGCTACGCAAGCTGCAAAGAACGACCTCGGCTGAGACTGGGCTATAAGCCGCGATAAACGACCCCGATTGATACTGAGCTGTGCAAGCTTTGGTGAACGATAAGGAAAGACCGACGCTGGCACCGTACTGCCACTAACCAAACTAAACCCGACCAAATGATCGTGCTAATGTGCCTGCGATCTACCAACTAGCTAATAGACTGAGACCTATATTCGACCTACTATTGCCAACCAACGCTAGCACCGTACTGCCACCAAACTAGACAACGATTGTGCCAATATGCCTGCGATCTACTAACTAGCTGATAGACCGAGACCTATACTCGACCTACTATTGCCAACCAACGCTAGCACCATACTGCCACCGAACCAGATAACGATTGTGCTAATATACCTATGATCCACCGACCAACTGATAGACCGAGACCTATATTCGACCTATTATTACGACTAGATGATTGTGCTGTTATGCCTACGGTTACAAGGCCTACGGACTACCTGACGAGACAATGCCTACCCCAAATTTTTTTTTTTCCTAACCTTCGTTCTTACGACCCTACCGACCCCGGGGGGCCCCTGTGGGGGGGATTTAACTAACGGCTCGGGGCGAGCCTTTTTAAAAGGCGGGGTAGAGAGTAGGAGATAATAGAGTTCTAGGAGGAACAATAAAGAACGGAAGGCTCCTAGCAATATATAGTACTGGCCTAGGCCAGGCTATATAGCAGCAGAACTGCAGGACTGCATATACGTATCAACCCTAACGTCAGGACTAGTGCCGTACGGCATAAAATTTTTTTTTACCGACCACTTGCTGCTCTGCCTGCAGCTACCCAATTGACCTCTACTGCTCCGCCTGCAGCTATAGTTTAGAACAGATCTAGTGCTAGGAAGGAAAACAATGTGGCTTTCTTAACGGGGAGGACAACTACAAAGCCTAAGGGCAGGCTTTACTGGAGGGGGGGGTAATGTCATGGCGCTGACATAGATACTATTATAGACCCTAGTCAGGGGCTCGCCTAGACCCTTGGCGCCATGTATATAGACGTGTCCTTTCCTCGACCTTCCTCTAGTCCTCGTCTTGGAATCCTCGTTTACTGGCTACCAATAGATTCTGTTCTTTTGACTGAGCCTTCACACCTAGCAGGTAAAGGGTAGGTCCCCCCTAAGATTTGCTGTTTAGACCTATATAATAAGCTAATAGTCTAACTATAAGAGAAGATTATAGTAGCCTTAGATAACCTACTAACCTACTAAAGACTTATAGCCTAATATTTGTTACTAGATTTAGAACTAAAATAAATAAATGCTCATTTTAATTAACTAAAGCATCCCTATAGCAACTGGAACCCACCTACTATACTAATAGGAGCTAGTGTTAGAAGATAAACCACAACCGCCCCTATACTAAAAGCGGTTATAACTACCTACCTACAAGCCTCGCCTAACTTGCTACGCACTATACCTTTAACTAATACTTATCGCAACACCCTAATTAACCCTACTATGGTTATATACTTTAATTACGGAAAGAATAGCTATTTTACCTTATCTTACCTAGAGCTAAAGGATATAGATAATATTAAGGAGATAAAGAAAGAAAAAATATCCAATAAGTTAGAAAAAAAACCCTAAGGAAAAACTCCCCTCTAGGGTATCCTATTAATCTTAAAGAGATTAATTTAAGTTAGCTAATAGGTAGAAAATACTTTAGAGTTCTATATATAGTATCTTAAAATAGATATAGAGTTAATATAACTGCCCTTATTAATACTAGAGTAAATACCTTTGCCTTTATAAATACTACTTATATAAATAACATTGCTAAGTTCTTAAATGTAAACGCCACTTAATTAGAGAAGCCTATTTAAGTAAAAGGCTATAACGGCTAAGCTGGTAAGCCAGTTACCTATATCTTAAAACTATATATTGCTATTAATAGATGGCACTAATTTAGTATCCCCTTCTATATCTTAGACCTAGAGTTATATAATATAATCCTTAGCCAAAAATAGATGTCCTTAGGCTACTTTAATATTAAGTTAAATATTTAATAAAGATAGCTTATCTAGCCAGAGAGTAGATTAAAGTTACTATCCTTTATTAAAGAAATCCACACTAACTACAAGATATTAGCTATAAAGGCTAATTTTATCTACTAGTAGGATGTTAGGAACTATAACCTAGTCTTTACCTAAGAAGATGCCCGCCGCAAGGCCAGTAGGAACTCTATATTAATAAGGATACTCCCCTAAAGGACTATAGTTAAGGAGGACTCTACTTATAGAAGTGGAACGGATATTAATATAGATAACTTCTAAGTTGTAGAGATCTAGCTAATAGGGAAAAGGATATACTAATAGGATATAGAGAATAACCTTTGGAAGATATAATAAAAGCTAAAAGGAGTAAATATTACGCCAATATACTAAAGGCCCCCTAGGCTATGAATACCCCTACTATTACATAACCTCCCTATAGTAGATATTGTAGCAATTAGCGCTATAGGGTTTCACTTTAATATATATTAGAAGGATAATAAGGTCTTTATAACTAGCCTATATAAAATTAACTAGATTATTAATAAGAAGGAAGAAGGGCTAGTAAAGGAAACTAATAAGGAGCTAGTCAAATGCCTCCTCCCTATATACCTCTTAGACTATAGAGATGCGTTCTTAAAAGCAGTCTTAGATATACTATCTCCCTACTAAACCTATAACTATAAGATTTAATTAGAGGCTGATAACTCTCTAGGCTATAGCCCCCTTTACTAGTAAACTATAGAGGAACTAAAAGTAACTAAGTAGTACTTAATTAATAACCTCTATAAGGGGTTTATTAAACCAAGTTAGGCCCCTTTTACTTCCCCTATCCTATTTATAAAGAAACTTAATAAGGGCCTTTATTTCTATATTAACTATTAAAAACTAAACGCTATTACTTAAAAAGATTACTACCCCCTCCCCCTAATTAATAAGACCCTTATACATCTAAGCTAAGCCAAAATATTTATTAAGCTTAATATCCGCTAAGCTTTTTACTAAATTAGGATAGACCCTGCATTAAAAGATCTAATAATAATCTATACCTACTATAGTTCTTATAAATATAAAGTCCTTCCTTTTAAACTAATAAATGGGCTAGCTATATACCAACAGTATATAAATAAGGTTCTTTTTAACTACCTTAATAAATTCTACACGGTATACCTAGATAATATTCTTATATACTTAGACAATAAACTTAAGCACTAAGTTTATATTAAGAAGGTCCTAAAGAGGCTGCAGAATATAGGTCTATAAGTTAATATTAAAAAAATATATATTTAGAGTAAAATAAATAAAGTACCTTAGGTTTATTATTAGTATAGAAGGAATTAAAGTTAACCCTAAGAAGGTTAAGGTAATTTATAACTAGAAACCCCCTTATACTATAAAAGGCATCTAGTCCTTTTTTAGTTTCTATAACTTCTACTATTAGTTTATCTATAACTATAGGGTTATACTTAAGCCTCTTATATAGCCAACTAAGAATAATACGCCCTTTATTTTTAATAATAATTATATAAAAGCTTTTAAGGAGTTAAAGGACTGGCTTATCTCCTCCTTAATTCTCTATTACTATAACCTAAACCTTAAATTAATACTAAAACCGGACGCCTTTAATAAAGTAGTAATAGAGATTCTCTTATAGTTACACCTATATAGTAAGTAGTACCTTATTGTATTTTTCTTAAAGATAATAGCCCTAGCTAAGTATAATTATAAGGCATATAATAAGGAAATACGAGCTATTGTATAATTATTATCCTAGTAGTATATAGAGCTTAACAGTATAGACTCTTAGATTAAAGTCTATACTAATTATAAAACCTTAAATATTTTATAATAATAAAGCAGCTTACTAGTTAATAGGCTAGGTGAGCTAAAATACTCTTCTAATTCTCCTTTATAATTATATACCACTCTAGTAGGCAAAATTCTAAAGCTAATACCCTTACTTAGAGAGAATAGGATATAGAACCATAGAATAAGCTAAAGGCTTAGTACCAAATATATGCCCTCCGCCCTAAACAGCTTAACCTATATATTCTTAAGAAACTAAGCCCTAAACAAAATAAGCTGGCGCCTATAGAAAGAGAGACCCTAAATAAACTAATGGGACTAATTAACCGCATCTTAATCACGAACTGTATAGCTAAATCCCTAAAAGCCCTCTATGACTAAGCTATGGAAGGTAACCCTAATTTAGAAATAGAAGATAGACTGCTCTTATACTAAGAACGGCTTATAGTTCTAAATATTGGAAACACAGGGCAAATCACCAATACTACTCGAGTAGATACAGTAATGGAAAAGGTTGTTGTTCTAGATAGGGGAGGGTGAGGAACTTAAGGTTCCTCACTACGCTAGTGCCGCGACGACACGTGATAGCAACTTACCTTACGTAACGGCAACTTGCCGCATATAGTGGCAATTTGCCTTATTTCCAACACTGGCAACTTTTCTTTTTATAGTTGCCATCTATATACACTTATAGGTTGCTATTTATACAAAGAGACAAAGCCTAAGGAGAAGAAGGAGATAAGGAAGGGTGTTAGGGGTTAACGCGAATATAGAGTGACCGCTAAGGCGCTAGTAGTAAGCGAGCTAATAGCGATTTTCTATACCGGGCATGGAAAATCCTGATTGGCTGCTCTTAAATTGTTATATCTTTTACTCCCTCTTAACCCATCCTTTAACTTGTACACGCAGAGTATTTGTATTAACGAACGTCTCTAGTGCCTTGTTTAGGTTTACCTTTGTTATCACATCTGCTGGGTTATCTTGGCCATTAATCTATTAAATCTTAAAGAGTTTTTAACGCTCGTAGGATTGCCGAAGTGCCATAATATTAATTATAAGACGCTTCTCTTTTGTGGTACCAAGCTTAACTAAACACTTATAGAGGGAATATAAATCTGTGCACACGATTATAGGAATAGCAGGAAGTTTAAGCCTATCTGTAATTATCTTAAGGGTAGTTCCAATTGCAATTGCTATATTAACTCCGCTGACCATTCCATATATCTCTAACGCTAGAACGCTTCGAGTAATGCGCTTACTCTTGGTTAAGCTCCAATAGATAAGATTACTGTGGATTATAAAGTTACTCTCTCCAGTAGATTTATTTGCAATAATAATCTTATATCCTAGCTAGGAGCTAAAATCTTTGTTATTTATAAACGATCTATTAACAAATACGAAGAGCTTAGCGGTAGAAAGGTTAATAGGCATATAGAGCAGTCCTCAATTAAGATAGCTTATTTGCCAGAAAAGGCGCTTATTTAGGGTAAGGACGTCCTCCTTAGTTGGTTCTTAGTGTTAAGCGGCAATAGAGAGATTAAAGGAAGCCTTGGGTTGGTAGATAGAAGTAATATAAGCTCTATAAGCGCGTTACTCCATGTATCCTTGCTTTGGAGAATTAATGTTAATAATGTTAATCTTCCTACCTTAACCCTTCTGGCGCAAAGCAATGGAGTCCTTATTTAGGGAGAGGATGCATCTATTAAAGAGCAATGGTGTTGTTAAGTTAAGTCTTTTCTTTAGCTTTGCCATAAGTTTTGCCTTTACTAGCTTATCTTCTTTAAGAGCTAAGAATTGGTCGTCTCCTAAGATAATTATATTATTAGTTTATATGCTGACGATTCCAAATGGAGTTCCTATAGTTATAATAAGGAAGCAGGGATTGAATATAGAAGTAGTTATTAAGAGCTTCTCTTTATAGTGCTTGCTATAAGTAGCCCACCAATAAGTTCCTGCCTCTGCGATTCTATATAATGGCTTGAGTACAACCATGATTGTATCTTTAGGATATTGGTAGCGAATTTACTCTAGAAGGTATACCAGTATTAAGCGCTGAAGGCGCGTCTCTAATTGGGTATAGGCCTAAGTAATATCTTATAAATAAACCACTATTCTATTCTTTATTAAGGAGGGAGCTAGCGTAATAATAACTCGCTAACTAGCTCGTTGAATTATAGGGGATTGCATAAAAATTACTTCCTTGCTATTATTGTTATAACCTTAAATAACTAGTCTTGACTTCTTAAATGGGGTGTTAATAGCTTTACCCTTAATCTTATTAACCATTCTTGACTTAAAGATGCGAACTTTATTAAACTTAGTAGGGTTATACTTCTTGAATTTAAAGACTCCTCTTATAATAAGACCATCGATCTCCTGCTTATTAGATGCTTAGAAAGGAGCTCCTGGAGTTATAATACGGCCTTCTTTTTAGAGCTATTTTGCGAGCTTAAAGTCAGCCTTCTCTTTAGCTGTTAAAGACTATTAATAACTCGTCTCTACTCTTAATAGTAGTAACGAATTGCTCTTTAAAATTAATAAGGTGTTGGCGATTTTATAATCCCTTTAGGCGACCTCTACCGCGTTATGGTTGTAGCACATCTGCTATAATTGTATTAGGATTGTAGTCGCCTTCTAGAGTATATTAATTGTAGTTCTCCTTTGGGGTATCCTCTAGGGTATCCTATAAAGGCTTAAAACTGTTGTTTCTGTAGTAGGGCTTAATAATGGTTAAGCGGAATTAAGTGGGTCTATAGGGTATCTAAAGAGTGCAAGTTTAACTATTAATTATAATAAGTTTATATAGGCCTGACTATCCTCCCTTTTTACGCCATACGCGTACCTTAGATTGGAGTGGCAGATTAAGCGTAATTAAGGTATTTGGGCCATTTCTTATTCCTAGTACGTTGTTAACCTGGCGCGTGGCATAGAGACGTCGCACCTCTTTTATTGCTTTGTAAATAGCCTCCGCTTATTACGTAACGGATAGGGATGGTAGAGAATTGTTAGTTATTTAAGGGTAGGCGCCAAAGACTAGTAATATAGGTACGAGCCTATCTGGGCTAGCGGAATTATTAACAGCCTTAACAGCTATTTGTAAGATAAGCTCTTTACTAGTACCCTCTAGTTCTAAAGAAATAATCTTATATGCTTATTATAATGGCGTGTAATATTGTTCTACTTTTCCGACACTATTATGTGCCTTAATAGGGACTTCCTTAACCTTAATTTCTATTGCCTTCGCCTGTTACTGAAACTCTATAGATAAGAAGTTCCTTTCTATATTATAAATAACTTAATTAAGGGGTCCTAGGTAGACATTAATTTAGCATAATTAAAGAGTATTCTATGCGTTCCTAGCTAATATATCCTTTAGGAAACGTGCGGCTTAGAAGGAGGTTAAAAGGTTAACAACTTAGAGTACTAGCTTACCGCTAAGATATATAATGTTAATGATGATATAGAAGTTGAAGTTGTAGTTATCTTTAAGGGTAAACTTAAATCGGCCAGGGGACTTCTGGTTTATTTAGCAGTAATGGTAGTACTTTATAAGATGCTTAATTGCCTTAACCTTAACTTTATAGCCTGCTTGCTGAAGAACCCTAAGTAATTAGTAAACGGATGGGTGGCTAAAATGATAGTGTAGTTAATGTAGCTCTAACTTAGTTAAGTGGCTTTAAGCAACGCTCTTTTCTAGTTAATAAAGGAGCAACTAGGGGTGACCCTATTTGCGCATAATAGGCACCCAATTATCTCCCTAAACGAGTATATTCTTAAGGTTATTAAGTTTAACGCCTAATTTATCTATATCTCTAATATAAAATAGAAATGGGGTGTTCGCGGGAACAATATGGAAAGTAATATACCCTAAGGGGGTTTTAACCTTAATTATACCGAAAGAGATTACAGTACCCTTGCTAAAATGAATTGTATATTAGCCTGCCGTTAATTAGTCGATCTAAATAGAGCTATTAAGCTACTAAAGAGCTTAAACTTAAGGTTCTCCTGCTATAGATACTTCTGCGGCTCTAATATCTAGCATAATACCATGAAAGACATTTACCGAGTATCTATTATTGAAGGAGAATGTAGAACTCTCCTTTAGCTTATTAAAGATGTCTGACTTCGTAATAGCATAGAGCGTAGATTGGTCATTAAGAACAGTAATGGTTTGTATGCTATCTACCTTACCATACTTAGTAAAGTATTGGTTGGGAGAGTAGTCCTTAATTTCTATATCTATAAGAAGCTGTTCGGCCTTATTAACCTTACCCTTAAGATCTTCTTCGCCTTTATATTAAACCAGGAAGCTTTAGAAGTAGGCTATAGTGACTTCTTAGTTTCCAACGTTTTATACGCTCTAGCGAAACTTATTATATGCCTCCTTTTATCTATTAAGGGGGTGTCTAGTTAACTAGCAATTTAGCTTCTTATAAATATAGCATTTCTTCTGCTAATTATTGCGAAATGAACCTCCATAAGGACCTCTACAATTGCTTTATAGTTAATGTTAATTGTACCCTCTACCATATCCCCTGCTATAACCACCATATATTTGATCAGTCTAGTTATAATTATGTTAGTTAGCTAGGTTGATTAAAGTAGGTTAGAGTTAGGTGTTAAATTACTATACTTCTTAAGAGTGTAGGGTGGTGCCGATAGAGGATCTTAATTAAGCATACACTCCTTTATAAGTACTTACAGGGTTAAAGAGAGCAAGGTTACATTCTTTAATACCTTAGTATACGCTAATAACTTAATCACGTAGGCTAAAGTTCTCTTAATATAATTTGGATAAACTACGCTGAATTATCTGGAGTTAATTAAAGAGCTTTTAAAGATAATTAAGTTAAGAGGCACCTGGGTTTATAGTAATAATTCTTAGAAAGGTAGTCTCTCTCCACTCTAATATATACTGCTGCTTATTCTCCTCTATTTTAAAGTGGCATCTTGTTTTATATATTATTTAGTTAAAATTATATCCTTTTCCTGCCAAACGATTATAATAGAAGGTACTAGCTCGGCCCTTAAGCATAACTAAATAAGTAATGTAGTATTAATTGGGTTCTAGTCTAACCTTCTAGCAACAGTTATAGAAGATGCGTAACTTTGAATTAAGGATATTATATAGTTCTCCCCCAAACTTCTTCTCCTGTTCTAAATAGAGCTTTGTAAGCTCTATAAGCATTTTTAAGGTGCCTCCAATTGGTGTTTGGCTATATTGCATTGCAGGCTGTGATAGTAACATAGATCTAGTTGGTGGAGTTTAAAGGTTATTAGACCGCAAAGCAAGGGGATCTTGCGCTTATTAGGGGTTGTTAATTAAGGCTGCGGGTTAAGCTGGTTAATACAGGGGAGTTAAAGACAGAGGTGGAGGCAATAGATATAGAATGTTAGAACTTATACCTGGAGCAATAGAGTTAGAATGTATCTCTAGTGGTATATTACTTAGGTTCTATTGTAATTTAAGCTTCTTTATAGTGCGTAGTTAGTGCTTAATCTCTTATGGAGTCCATTTATGCTCTTCCTTTGTATTAATAACGTGTTCCTAAATGTTGTCCCTAATACTACCCCTATCTATAGGGACAAATACTCTATACTCCTAAAGGAAGTTACGGAAGTCCTGTATAATATCTTTATTTATAGGAACCTATGTTTCCTTTATCCATCTAATAAAGTCCTCCTTTATATAATACCATAGCGCGGTATCATTGTATTTGCTGTCTTTGTAGTGTTCTATACGGTGTACTAAGAATCTATTTAGGTCCTATTGCTTAGTGGTTACAAAGTTGGTTACGGCTCTGTCCTATATCTTTAGGTTAATGTCTTTCTTGTACTTCTTTAGATAGGTTAACGCTATAGTAGGTAAAATCGACAAGGTGTTATACGTTAAAGGTAGGCAGGATTTTTGGTTTTGTAGGATCTTGTAGGTTTACTTATCCAAAGGTAGGCAATTTAAGATGTTGTTTAACGCGTTTCGGACGTTAACTTAGGACCTTAGGTTTAGTAATACTTCTGACCTAAAGTACTTGACCAAATCTTCGTAAACGTGATTGTTCTGCGTAATAGACGCAACTTAGTATCTCCTAGTACTTAGTAACACTTCTATTACTAGTTTTCCGCAAGTCTAAGGTAGCACAGTATCGCTGGGATCCATTCTATATAAGCGCATATAGCACCCCTATATGAGACTATCTCTTCTGTTGATAACCTAGCTGGTCTATAGTTGACTGTATATTTAACTACTAATTAGTGTTGGAAACACAGGGCAAATTACCAATACTACTCGAGTAGATACAGTGATGGAAAAGGTTGTTGTTCTAGATAGGGGAGGGTGAGGAACTTAAGGTTCCTTACCACGCTAGTGCTGTGACGATATGTGATGGCAACTTGCCTTATATAATGGCAACTTGCCGTATATGGCGGCAATTTGCCTTATTCCCAACACTAAATATTAATAACCTATAAATAGAGCTAATCTATAAAGCCTACTATTAAGTCTTTACGGCGCACCCTAGTTAAAATAAGACCCACTAACTGCTAGCGCCTTACTACTACTAGTAAAGACTCCTATCTAATATAGAATGATTTATTAGGAATTATTATGCTTATAAACGGGTAGATACCCCCTAGGATTAAACCCCTAGATAGTTATAACCACTACCAGTTCCTAAACACCCTTAGCAGCATATTATAATAGACTTTAAATTATTCCTAAAGGACAAATATGGCTATAATATAGCCTATATAATAGTTAACTAAGTAAGTAAGTAAGCTATTTCCCTCCCCTACTTTAAGACTATAACTATAAAAGATATGGCCCGTATATATATTAACAATATTTACCAGATCTATGGCGCTTTTAAGTTAATTATCTCTAACTATAGACCTTAATTTATATTAGACTTCTAAGACAAATTCTACTATATTCTTAGGATTAAGATTAAGCTCTTTACTATATTCTACCTTAGACTAATAGCTAAACTAAGATTATAAACCAATACCTTAACTAGTAACTTCGCCCCTTTATTAATTACTACTAGGACAACTAGTTAGAACTACTGCCTATAATAGATTATACACAGCTTACGCTCCCTTATAATAGTATAGGAATATTACTATTTAAGTTACTTTATAGATATAAGCTACAAATATCCTTTAATTAGGATAGACCTATAGGACCTATAATGGCTTATAAACGCCTTAGCTATAAAGAGGCCTAGATATTTACTAAGAGAATATATAGAGCCTAGGAGGCTGCTTAAGCAATTATAAAAAAGGTATAAGAGAAGAAAGAGGCTAATATAAACTAATATTGTTATAAGGCAGACTTCTATATACATTAGGAAAAAATTTACCAGCATTTAATTTTTTGTTTCTGCTATTTTAGCATTTTCTAGCATCTTCTAGCATTTCCCAGCATTTCCCAGCATTTAGCGGCATTTATAATTAAGTATTAGCATTTAGCCGCTAAATGCGGCATTTATAACTAAGTACTAGCATTTAGCTGCTAAATGCGGCATTTATAATTAAGTCTTAGCATTTAGCTACTAAGTGCTAACTATAAGATTACTAAGTATACATAAAAGTATAATTTTTATAATTTTAATATTTTATATATATTTTATTAGTATTAGTAAGCATATATAAAAGTATAATTTTTATAAATTTAATATTAATAAATAAATTAATATATTTTATATTT
>Ga0307507_10008839_pt1 | contig 13723 bp, 4 predicted proteins | sample 7_EM_MG_FD_207223 | JGI IMG/M metagenome (GOLD analysis project Ga0307507, IMG submission 207223) | Populus trichocarpa ectomycorrhiza microbial communities from riparian zone in the Pacific Northwest, United States - 7_EM | ecosystem: Host-associated > Plants > Roots > Unclassified | place...
GATCTTGTCCAATCCCTATCCCATATCATTGACAAATGAGAGCATATGTACAGCCTGTCATTGGTGGATTCTTAAATGGAGTGGTTCCAGGTCAGTGTAAATTTGAGAGAGATCATTCGGAAAGATGGTTTGTTTTTCTTTACTTTAGCTTTATTATTATTATTATTCATCTTCTCACGTATGATTGGAGTTGTTCTTCTTTTTCTTTTTTCTTTTTTGTTATTTTCAATTTAGTTTTTGAACTTTTATTTTGTATAATTAAGTTTTTTGAGCTAAAACTAGCATCCAATTATATATTTTTTTTTGGAACGGTTGAATTGCAAGATAGAGGATTAAAATGAAAGTTATAGGCAATATAAGAGACGACTTAGCAAGTTGTTTAGAAAACACATTATCATCCCTATTTTTTTGTTAGATGACTGGTCCCTATACTTTTTGCAAGTTACATTTTGACACAAAACTTTATTTCTCTTTTTCAGCTTCTTTTTTCATGGAAGGAGGGGGAGTAATTGCCAGATTCCAGCAAAGAAAAAAAAACTCTTTGCGGTGACAATTTCAACTATGAAAGAGGTTAAAATTGGTTTCAATAAGTTTCACTTAGTAATGAAAGTCTTATATTGGTTGTTTTAAGCCTTAATGTAGCTTAAAAAACTAGATCTAATACAAGGATGAAGTGTTTTTTTTTTTTTTCAGGTTTGATTTTGTGGTTTGGACTATGTTTTTGGGTTTATTAGGTTGATACATTAGTTTCTTCGTGTTCTAAAGGTGTTTTGTGGTTAAAATGAGTTTAAAAAACAGGGTTTTTTGGTAAAAAAGTTACAGACATGATTTTCCAGTCATCACAGTGATGTTTAGTGTATTTTTTTTAAAAAAAACGAGCGACCTGTCGTTCGCTCTTTTAAAAAAGAAAACAAAAATAGGTCCATACACGTGAGCTTGGGCTTCAAAGCCCATGTTTGTGGACTTTTCCTATTTTGATTTTTTTAATTGATTTTTTTTATGTCATTTTTTTAACTATTTTTTTAAGTTTGTGTTTTTAATTAATACCCCTTTTACGTTATTTTTTGGGTTTATTTAGCATTTTTTAAATAACAATTATTTCTTAATTATTTCGGGTGTCTTTGATTTTTCATGAGATTAATATGATTCATTACTATTTTTTATATATATTTAATATAAATTAAATTTATTGTTAAAAATTTAAAATATTTATTTTTTATGATATTTTTAATACGTGTAACATTTTTTTATTCAATAAATCTTATTTGTTTCTCAATTTATATTACAAATTAATTTTAATGAAGCACAATTGATTTTTTCCAACAAGAAAGAGCATTCAACCTGGTTACACAAATCATAAATGAGATGAGAGAAGTGTGAATTCTTTAGACTTTATTTAGTCAACAAATTTGAACCAACACTACTTAGACTCAAGATTCTGTACATTTTACAACGTAGTATTGCAATTGCAATGTCCACTCCAGGAATCTTGAATCCAGTTTTAATCTAAAATGAAAAGGAGGAATAAAACTGAGCTACAAGGTTACATTGTTTGCAAAAAGTTTCACTACCTGATCAAAGGGGAAATTTCTCTAAGCCAGCACCGCAGAGGACTTGGGACACACCATCTCCCTTTCAATGTTGGCGAGGCAGGAAAAACTAACGCGCTGCCTAGCTCTTTTAAGCAAAGAAATCTGGGTTGTCAAATGGGAAGGTGGTATCAAAATCTACATTATCGATTGAGATATCAAAATCCCCGATTGGTGAATTGGTTACCGAAGTTGGGGCTGATATTATCTCCGTGGTGAGTTCAGACTCTGGGGTCTGCACATTTTGGTAACCTATTCCAAAGCTGTTCATATGGCATGGTGACATTGAGAAGTAGTTGGATTCAGATGTTGCCGGAGAGATAAATGTTGGAGAAAAGCTACCCAAGAAGTTGTTTTCCATCATGGACTCGGTGAAAATGTTGTTTTCCTCGTTTTCATTCCCGAATGATGTACATGGGAAGGAAAAGGATGGGAAAATGTCGTCCTTGGAGCCCAAGTCCTCGTTTTTAACTTGAACAATGTCTGATCCAAAGTTAACAAATATCTCCTCTGTTGGCTTTGGTTTCTCTTGACGCTGCTGCTGCTGCTTACGATGATACTTGCTTTGTTTTGAGCAATCATTTTTTGGGGAAGGCGATGCCACGGGTGAAGGAGAGGCTTGGTTACATGTATGTCTCCCTCGATAGGTCACTTCAAAAATTGAATGGTCCTCATCTGATCTTTGCACTTGCTTCGTGGCCAAACAGCCTTGGGAATGACGGTGAGTGCATCTGTAGTATCCTCTGCAATTTACCACGCCAATTATTGTTAAAATTGTTACTAAATAAACATGATCAAATGCATTAATAAGATGTTTTAAACAATTTATCCAATCTTCTCTTTCCAAATATATCTTGTCAAAACCATAGCGGCCAAGTCAGACAATTGGGGAGGCCTAGAATGCTGTCTCGAGCTTCAGTACAATGTGGATGGCCATCAAAGCTCTTGGATTTAAATAAAATGGCAAATCCAATAGTTTTGATGGCTATCAGCATTCGATGCTAAAGTATCGATATTGCAGCGACCTCGATTTTTAATTATTTGGAGCCTTGTGCCTAGCAGACTCTAAGGACAAGAGTCGTCAGGAGACAGGATCAGGTCTCAAGCAGTGCTAGCACTTGATTGGAGCCTGATAAGGCCTCTAGCACCGTGCGATTATGATATAGTTAAGGAACCTGTCTACTCTTCCATTCGTACAATTTGGATAAGCAACAGAGTTTCTTTTTTTTCCTGTTCAATTTATGGAAACAGTTAACAGAAAGATAGAGAAGGGTAAAAAAATTGTCTCACCTTGGAAAATTAGCTCCGAGAATATCCTTTTGCCCGTATTTCCTCCAGCTATAACCATCATCAAGAGGCCCTTCTAGACCGGTCCCTGAACAATCCTTCACTTGCTCAGTCCATCGAGGTTGTATTTTTCTACAATAACAAACAATTCCCGATTCCTAGTTAGATCATCATCAATCACAGTTCATCTAAAACCCAAACGAAGTAAGTATAGCAAAAAAGAAAAAAAAACAGAGAGGTTTTCACCTCTTCTTGTAAACATCTTTGTTACATTCCTCCTTGCAATCCTGATCAGAGACCTCACTCCTAGGACTACTGTTGGCAAATGAATGCAGTGGTTCGACTGTGCCAATTGTGGGCTTTGGTTGATCAGCAGCCAAAGCCCCCCAATTTAGCATTGAAAGTGCTTTCTCATAAGAAGAAAGTATCTTATCCACTAGGAATTGACGTGCTTCGAGAGATGAGGAAGGGTTAAGATGGTTGCTAAGCTGTTTCGCTAGCTCTTTCCCTTGAGTTAGCTCACTTATTAGAGTCTTGTGCTCCCATTCCATGGACAATTCCATTCGGAAAATGCAGTAAGGACACTACAACTATACTTTTGAAGAATTAAGTTGTGAAATGATTTGGGTCCTCCAATTGAGGTGCAAAGTAATAAAACGGAGGGAAATTATTCCATCAAGAATGAGTTTTGCACACTCAAAGAGTAGCTACAAAGAGATTATGGCTATGTGAGCAAAGGAGGTATACAAAATGGTTATGTTAAGGCTTTGGATTGAAGAATCAAAAGCAACAAACATAGAACTGAATAGAGCAAGAGAACTACTTGTCTAGTTTTATATTGAGATCAGATGAGCCGAAATAGCAACAGGGTTTGTGAGATCACTCGCTAAAAACAGAGAAAAGGAACAAAAATGCGATGTAGAGGTGACCTGAAATGCCAATTGGGGGTATGTATGAGGGAGATATAAATGTGAAGAAAGAGATGATAAGGCTATGTGTATAAGGCTAAGAAAGGGAAAGATTTTCTTGCTGATTAAGAAGCTGTGAGGAAGATGGTAGATATAAGGGAGGGAAAGGGGAAGGAAGAGACAAACTCTTGACCGGAGAAAAAAATTATTTGGTTTTTTTTTTTTGTTCTTTCACAAAACTGGGGGCCAGTTTCCATTCTTGAGGTGGCTAATGGAAAGGAGAGCGTGAGAGGAAGATTCAATTGCTGACCATTTCAAACCACAGTAGCGCAATGCCATGCCCCACTCCCCTTCAGAGTCACCAATCACTGCTCCTTGGCTCTCACTCTCATCTTTAACAATCAATGGTGTTCAGTAGTCAGTACTAAGCAACAACGCGGAAGAAGGTTTGAACATTCTTGGTGGTCTCGTTCATGCTTCTTAGTTCACACTGACTCTCTGCTCTTTAAATTAATAAATATATATAAAAAACCCGCTTACAAAATCTCCATCTCATGTATTTCTCTTTTCCTCTATATGTTTCTTAAAAGAAAGAAAAATAAATTGAAGGAGAACATGGAACTGACAAAGAAATAAATTATAAATGGATTTAAAATATAAGAAGATAAAATATATGTATCTGAGAACACAAGGATCATTTAATTAGTTTTGTTAAACTAGAGGGGCTAAAATTATAATCCACTCCAGAAAAATGAGTGGCGGGGATGGATTGATGGGTGCTGATGGATCCTGTGGGCGTCAAGGTTTATCCCTTGCCTACGCTGATGTTGATAGATCACCATACACGTCTGCGTTTCGCACATAAAGCAACTTTAAGCTATAAAATATGTAGTTAAATATAGTTTCTGTAAAAATAAGGTTGCCCTTACCTCTGTCCTCCTGTCTGTTCGGAATCTCCAATGTGGTTGTTAGAAGAGAATGTGTTTGTGTAAAAAATTCGTTCTCTAAATGAATCTATAAAGATGGCTGGTATCAGTTGGGATCGATAACATTCAATTCTTTTCTTTAGATTAGTAAAAATTAGAAAGTCGAAACTTACCGTTTTAACTTTTATCATTGGCAATATTCCTACAAATAGAACAATGGAAAGTGCTTTGTATTTTATTTATCCCACATCTTGAATTTTGGCCACCATGGAAACAATCCGTGACATAAGCGCGTCCTAGTGCTTAATTCGGCCCTTTTAGCAAGTTTTGGTAATGGAAGTGCATGCAATCTCTTCTAACCTCAGCCCTTTAATAACAAGGATACATAATAATTTCTCCCAACATTTATGTTTGAATTAATTTCACTTCTTAATTGAATTAACACCTCCACATTTAACTATTACGAGTGTGTCTGGGATAGAAGTACGGTGGGGTGTAGTTATTTTTTTTAATGTACAATTCATTAATGCACAAAAAAATACAAGTTTTTCTTATTTTTTTTAAGTAATTCTTCAAAAAAAAAAAACAATTACACCTAACTACACATCTATCTCAAGCACACCTTGCAATTTCTTGGATAGAATGATACATATACATGCAATTTTTCATTTATGGATTATCATAAATTTCAACCGCAAAACAAAAAAGAAATAATAAAGAGCAAATTGCCGATTCCTAGCGATTGAAGCCCGGACGGGGGACCACCGATCATTTATCAATTTACCAATTGCTTGGCAGCAGTTTCGACTTTCAATCATTGAAGTAGCTTGCTCTTAACTATGAACTAATCTATGAGACCGTCAGCCATGTCATAACCCATTTTCTTGTTGGTCCAGGAATAATTTCTCATATGACATTTAACAGTTACTAGTCCATTGGATTTTTAAAAAAACATAAAAAAGGTGGAGATTTTTTTTTTGGCAATAATATTAAACCTTAACAAAAAGATAAATCTTGACCTGGCTCCTTGATTTCCATGAGTTTTCAACCAAACCATATAAAAGCTAAACTGACATGAATGAATTGATTTAATGAGTTCAAAAGAGATTTGAATGAGAAACAAAAGCATGGATCAACTTATAAAAAAACTAAGAAATTTTTTTTTTAAAGTATTGAGATGATAGTATATTGGATGACACTGGTCACATGTCGCTCGGTTCATGGATTTAACCAGGATTGATAAAAAAAATTAAAATACTTTTTACTTAATTATATGATAAAAATTAGATGTCCGCAAAATCGAGTATCAATCATAAAATAGATGTTTATTCGAGACCGTGATAACCCTAACAAAGCAGGAAAAAAGCCATTCACGGAGTCTATTTCATAACCAATTAAACATTAATGGATGAAATCGAAAAAAAAATAAAATAGTTTTTTTTTAAATTATTCTCGACATTAAATAAAATACCAAATTGCCTCTGAGATGTGATTAAGCCCTTAAAACCAAGCTTTAAAAGTGTTTTTTTTTTAAAAAAAAAAAACCTTTGACCCAAGTTAAGTCTTGTTTTGCATTTATAGGCATGATAACAACTTAACTTTGCAAAAGATAATAAAAATGGCTAATCCACGGTAATTGGTAATTAAAGGAGGGCGGGTATGAAAGCCATTGTGGACAAAAAATAGTAAATCAATTGTTTAAATCCACAATAATTGATCCGGATAAATCTTTTAAACCTATATTAATATTTTAAATTTGCAACCCGTGAAATTCAAAACTTGAGTTCAATTAAAAATTTCAATTGTCAACCAGTTTAATGTTAAATGATAAAAGAAAAAAAAATCTCAAATTAAAAAGGTAACCAAAGCAAAAAAAAAGAAAAAAGAAAAGAAAGAAGGAGCATCAATTATGAAAGGAGAAAAAAAATGAAGGGGTGAAATCAAAAAGGAAAACAAATTAAAAAACTATCTTAAATAAAAAAAAATCAAAAGAATGAGTACCAAATTTGATAAATAAAAAAAATTAAAGGAGGATGCAATTGAAAACAAAATAAAATTTGAGAAATGAATTAAAAAAAATAGATATAAAGCTAGGCCTGGTTTTCTAGGATGAAGTAGAGAAAGAAAGGAAAAAAAAGAGAAAATGATGTCGGTGACGCATCAGAGAATCGACGAGTACACATGTCATACATAGAAAAAGAGGAGGTTGAGACGAATCAAATGACATGACAATATCTTATTTTTGACCATCATATATAGCCACACGAGCTGCCCAAAGACGGTGGAGTGAATGACGAGTGTAACGCACGCGTCAACAACTTTTTATGTTTTATTTTTTTGAAACACCATCATGCCTCGAGGATCCAAGCATTATTAAAAAAAAAACACTTTGTAATTGTGACTTAGCCCCTCAAGTCAAGCTTTAAAAAACTTGTATCCAACAGTAATAAAATAATTAGACTGTAGTGAAAAATATGAAATGCCAAAAAAGACCATAAATCATAGTTAACTAATTATTTGCTTTTAAAGGTAAGAAAGTCATTTAATTGTGCAAAAAATTAATGAAAAGACCAAGCCACTACTTAACAATTAAAAAATATCAAATTAGTCAAAGGAAAAGATCATTTTACCATTAAAAAGGCACTTAAGTGAGTTTTTTCAAAGGTAAAATTCTTGTTTCACTATTACAATCCACAATAAACAAAGACATATATACAATGATGATGAATCAAGATTGATCTCTTTTAGCACAAAACCCACAAATAGTTGGGCTCAAAATTGGATCTATATCTAAACATTAGAACAATTAAGTTTACAAAATTGAATCAAGATTATTTTTTTTATGTTGGTAGTGGAACAATTATGTTTTTAATATGATAAGATACAAATCTCTTTACCGAGAAAGATTTTTCTTAAACTTTAGATAGACTAACGGTTAAAAAACACATTATTTTCTTAGTTTATATCGGACAAATAAATAATGCAGCTTACTTCAAGTAAGACGTATTAGAAGTGCTAATATCTTTCTTGTGCGCAATCAATACCTTTACCAAGACTCTGAAACAAGTTAGGATTTCTAATTATCAAAATATTAGGTGATAACTTCTATTTTTCTTTTTGTTACTAATAAAAAATAAGAATTCATTGTCCTTTCCACCTACATAATTTTTTACAATCCCAATTTAAAAGGATAATCACCGTGATGGTATGCATGTGCGGCAACTTAATTAACTCATAATAACCTATAAAATTTTTTATTAAATAAACATATCTTGTTTGGAAACACCATCAAGTGATTTGATCGCATGTTTTAGATTTTTTTTTTAATTACTAAAGAAATTCAAATTTAACACTGGCTACATGAGCCCATTTTACCCCAAACGACAAGAAGAGATCTATTTAATTTAGAGATAAAGCGTGAATCTCCATGTTCTTGCATAATCTTCATGCGAACAAAGTCCATTTGAAATTTGTCATGGACATGACTCGTGAGGTTTAAAATTGCCTTATTTCATAATTGTTTTTAGCTACCTCGGTTTCGACACCAGCCATAATTTTTTGGACTATGACCAACCGGTCATGACTCGACCAAATTTCCTAGCTCTCCGAGTAATCCAAATTGGTTGATCAAATATTGCAAGAATCAGTCAACTGACAATGTAATTTCGAAATGAATATATGTTTGATGTAATTCCGTAATTTCATTTGTTCCATCCACAATAATATAGGAAATTGCTTCAGAAATTTGTATCTAATTCAGAAAGGCAAATTTTTTGAGTATAAACCGAAACTATTACAGAAAATTCTTGCATCGTGGCAATACATAAAGAGTCCAAGCTGATGAGAGTCCTTGTTAAAACCATTTATCCATGCTGCTAATCAATTTTCACTTCTCAGTTTTATAGTAATAGAGTTTATCTTACATGAGTTCAAAAAAAACCTTATAATAAAACGACTCTCATTTAATATCTTCAATTAATGTCATTGGTATTTTTTTATTATTGGATTAATTTATTTTTATTTTTTTTCGCATCTCAATCCAATGAATATGAGATTTGATAAATGTATTTAGATAATATTCAATGAAATTACTTTTGGGAATTTGACCAAGTCGTTTCAAGCAAATTATGCATGGTATTTTCACTTTAAAATAAATTTTAATAAAGGGTTGTCAAAGAATCTATGGATATGATTAAAAAACCATTGAACGTCTAGATTGATATTGGACGAGTAATATCATGGATATTTTTATAAAGCCATTAATTTAAACAAGGGCACAGTTTCCCTCTCCCCATCAACGCCTATCATTGTCATCATGTCACGAATTCAAAGATACGAATGAGAACAAATTTCCAAATTTCCAAGTCGATATCTCGTCGAGACCAATTTACGGGGCAAAACTTTCCATGAAGTTACTAAGATATAGTCAGGAAAACAGGACTGAAAGGGAGGGATGTAGAGGGTGCCTCGTCGCTTCTTCCTTCTAGAGAAAAAAACCGTGTGGGCCTCTGCCAATTTACGGCCACGCTTTTCTTTTCTTTTCTTTTTTAATTAATATATGTGTTTGTACTAGTTTGTTTACAAGTATTTTAATTAATCTTATATATTTTAATATTAATAATAATATAAATTTATAATGACTTTAAAATTTATAAAACTCGAACTGATTAACCTCTAAAAAATAAATTTAAAATCAACCAGTTGAATTATAATTATTATAATTAAATGGATACGAAACCAAGTAAGAGGGCACCGCTCGCTTGATGTTAAGTGGAAAACTCTGAATGACCATGTGTAGAGATAATATTCCCTTTCTGTTTTCAACATTTTAATTGGGATGATTCAATGTAAGTTGTAATTAGGCGTTCTAATTCTTTGATTACTCGAGCTTTGAATTTTCAAAATGTACAACGCCTACCAATCATTGTAGCAGTGGAGCGTTCTTAGTAAGATGAATTGTAAGACGAAATAGTTGCTAAATGTATGACTTGTCAGCTTTGAAGAAGTCCCCTTTTGAACTTGCATTTGGGCAGCGATCCACCGCCCCCCCCCCCGAGTGAAATTATCTCTTCTCATTTTGCAGATGAAGATTTGGTCCGGTAGTTTTACTCGTTAAAGTAAATTCGTGTTTCAGTAATTTGCAAGAGGGTTTTCTCTTATTATACCCCTAATTAAAACATAATTATTTTATTCCAGATAAAAAAAAAATGAGCGAAGGAAAACAAAACAAAATCGTTTGAATAAAAGACAAAATATGGATATAACCTTATTTACATTTGCCATCTCCTCTTTCTTTTCTCTTTAAACCACCTCTTTCCAATATTGAACTTATTAGTAATGCCTTTGTTGTCATACGAAATATATATATTTTTATAGTTTTTGGTTGTAGGACTTCACAACTTGTTCAACCATATTTTCCCCATGATCAATTGAAAAAAAGCTTGCTCTGTTATTTTGCTCCTCTCCTCCCATTCTTAGAATAAGATCTTCAAATTACATCTTACACCTTTGCTTAGGGTACATAGTTCTTGATTTTTTTCAACATGAAGAAATGGAATTCGACTCCATGACAGCTTCTGAACAACAAAGTGACACTGTTGAAGTAGATCTATTAATAAGAGAAGTGCATTATGAACGAAAGAAAATTAAACTTGCAAGGAAAAACGGCTCAAAACTGTAACAAACTGGGCCTTTAAGGGCATAAATATGTCACTGAACAAACTTAGCCATGGACAACGAGAAAAGCAGCCCTCATCAACCTGCAGAGGAGATTGAGTTGGCAACACCGTTTTTAGACATAGGTTTTGATCTACGATCTTTAGCAAAGAGTTTGGCTGTGAATGTTGTGGTATGTACGTGAGCGAGTTCTGTCAAATGAAAAAATTGGAGGTTTTTAGGGTTCTTGATAAAAACAACAACAATTCATTTATAAATCACGAAAGGTGTTGGGATTATAAAAGATAAAAGAAACCAAATGGATTAAAAGAAAATTGTTTTGATTTATATTTGACTTCTTGTTCATGGAGAGGGAGGGAATAAATCTTGGAGTGAGAAAATGATTTTCTGCATACAATGGATTGATCCTTTCGGTTGCGTGTTATATTATATACGAGATTGGTTTTATCTTTTCATTAAAATTTAAATCTTGAGTTGATCCAAAAATATAAATGATTTTTTTTATTATTATTAACAAGATTGTTCGGGTCAGCTTGTGTGCAACTCAACTAATTCCACAGGCTCTAAAGTTAACGACCATATAAACCTCCAGTGGTCATCATATTAGCAACCACATTACTCGAACTTGAGATTACAAAGGGAACAAACCCCTTGGTTCAAAACTCTTACCACTAAGACACCTACTAGATAATTTTTTTTATTTTTATTTTGATCTAAAATATACCCGTTAATAATAACAAAAATCAATTTCCAATATTTTTACTTGTAATTTTACTTGCCATTGACAAAATCAGTAATATCACACTTCCTTTATTAATGTAGCTGATACTCTTTATAAAAAGATGGACAATTAAAATTAAAATTAAAAAACATTAAAGAGTGTGGTTAAATTACTGTTAACACATATATAAAATATTATTTATTGGAATTGTATTTTGTATTTTGTGATTTTTTTTGTTTTTTCTATTATTATTTAACCCTTTAAAAACCCAATCTTTTTTTTTATTTAGTTCTTTTACTTTAATTTTATTCTTCAATATTAGGTTATTTGGGGAATTGTGCTTTTTTTTTTTGGACTATATATTGGTCTCATGAATTTCAACTTTCAACATTAGATCTATTGGAAGTGGAGCTACATAATTTTTTTTATGAATTTATTACAATCTCATGACCCAAGTTACGAGTTTAACAAGTTAACCAAGATTGACTCGGTATTTTACTTTAGGTTGCGTTTTCTAACTAATTATTTTTTCATTTTCATCCTTCAATATTGGGTTTGTTAGAAACTAGACTTTATAAATTTTTTCTATGAAATTATCCCGATTTCATTACCCGAGTCGTAAGTTGGCTCAGGTTAACTCAGTTTATTTTTTAAAGGTCATTTTCTAATTGAATACTTTTTTAATTGGGCTCTGCAATTTTTTTTATTGCTTTTCATGAATTTATCTTGATCTCATGATCCAGGTCACAACTTTACCAGGTTGACATTAGTTGACTCGGTTTCTTTGTTTTTGTCCTTTTTAATATTTTCCCTCGATTCCACCCTCTAATAACTCAATCTTCTTCTTATTTTATTTAGTTTTTTTTTTAATTTTATCTTTCAATAATAGGTTGTTATGGAAATGATCTTTGTAATTATTTTTAATTTGTTTTTTGTGGAGTTATTCTTGTCTCATGGGTTTATTTTTTCTTGATTTCAAACTTCAACATTGAGCATATTAAAAATGGAGCTTTGTAATTCTTTGTATTTGTTTTTTATGAAGTTATCTCGATCTCATTATCTAGGTTGCGGGTTTAACAGGTTAGCTCATGTTGATTTGAGTTTTTTTTTGTTCTTTTTTTAATTGATTTTGTTTTCGACTTTATCCTTTAACATTGAGGTGATTGAAAATTAGGCTTCATAATTTTTTTATTTGTTTTTTATAAGGTTATCTCAATCTCATAACCCAGATTATGAGTTTAGCAAGTTAAACCAGTTTTTTCTAGGTAGGTTTTTTTTCTCTTTATTTTTTTTTAATTTTATCTTTTAATATTTTTTAATTTATTTTGATTCACTATCTATAGGGTTATAACGGTCTCATGACCCAGATTATAGTTTTGACGAGTTAACTTTGATCGATTCAATATGTAATAGTTTTAATATTTGAGAAAAAAAATATCATCTAATATATCATAGTATAAATATTTTTTAAAAAATATTATTCAATGTGCATAATATTTTAAATTTATAATATATTAGAAAATACATTAACAACATTTTAAAAAAATTTATGTTGAAAAAAAAAAAACTAACGTGCAGCAGGACGACACGAGTGAATGATATATTCTATAATTTAAAAGCTGTCCCTTGCAAGGTCGCAATATGTGTAAAACACTTTTTTTTAACGATACTATAAATGTAAGAACCGTGTCACGAGGCCGGGTCCATAATCTTCGATTGGAAAATGATGGATTCCATCCGTCTGTATATTGGGAAGCATGATTATTAAACTAGGCCGGCTCGACTTCTAGAATTTGATGGCTAGACCAGAGTAAAATAAAAAACTGGAATGAATAAAAATCCGATAAAACTTAGTTGTTGTTTTTTTTAAAAAAAATATGTTTTTTTTTCTAGTTAAAAACCTATTCTTTTTATATTTTTAATTGGTTATTAATCCTTTTCAAAATTAATTATATAAATACTAGAAGATGTTTAATTTTTAAAATGTGAGATTTGAAACCCTTTAGTATATATACTCTATGTTCCCAAGAAAAAAATTATTTTTTCAATATGGAATTTGAAGTCGTTTAGTATATATACTCTATGTTTACAAGAAAAAAGTTATGTTTTCTCAATATGTGATAAAAAAACTTTTTTGATTTAAATACTTCAACTTTAAAGGATAACATACTAATATATATAGTATCTTTTCAATGTAAAATATATTTTTTTTTGAAATAATCTTTTAAACTTTATTATTTATAACATGTCTAGCTGATATTTACATGGATTATTTTTTAATTTTTTTTATATGAAATATTAAAACTTCAAATATTTTTTTTTAATTTTTTTAAAATTGACTCAATCAACTCATATAACTTAAAACCAATTTCTTTGACCAGGTAAACTCCGGGTTGGGTCTGTTTGCTATGTTCAAAAGGCGTGTTGTGTGGATGCATCTCTGTAATAGAGGCTGTTCGCATTAATAAATGACTTGTCGAAAGCACATCTTGACTCGCGAGATGATGGATTTCATCTGGGATTTATGCCACCCTCAATGGAGACCGTTTTCTCCTTCCTTGACGTTCTGGGTCTCCAGCCTTTGGATTTCATTGTTCTGGTCCTAGCACGCAGCTG
>Ga0307507_10008840_pt1 | contig 13723 bp, 13 predicted proteins | sample 7_EM_MG_FD_207223 | JGI IMG/M metagenome (GOLD analysis project Ga0307507, IMG submission 207223) | Populus trichocarpa ectomycorrhiza microbial communities from riparian zone in the Pacific Northwest, United States - 7_EM | ecosystem: Host-associated > Plants > Roots > Unclassified | place...
GCATTCGCTTTCGCAAAGTCCCCCCCCCCCACCACCACCTACCTACCTCAAGAATATCTTTCCCACATCCCAGATTCCCGGAACAAACTTCTGAAACTCAAAGCCAACCCCCAACAAATACTGCCGAATCGCTAGCGCTGTGCGCACGCTTTGGTGTCCATTATTTGGCTCTAAGTTAGTGGAGAGCCATCGCAGAATCTCGGCTTGTAGACGTACCGTCGCCCATGTTTACCGATAGCATGCGTGTATTTTATGCCATGATATTCTTTTTCGAAGGTTTTGGTAGAATGTATCATAGATATGGTACATATGCGGGTTATAGGGGGGTATCGAGGAAAGTTTATGAATTTTCTATATAGTATTTTATGAAAAGATACCGGTAGGGAAATAAAAGCGGTTTCGATGAGGTTTTGCCAGCTACTATCCTCTCACTTCTACGCCAAGGAAATATAGTTATTGGACCGATCCCATCCCATCCCAGGTCAATACCGTATAACTCTAAATCGAGTACCTCCACGCAGACTTCCAATCCCCGCCCCGAAGCAAAAATCCTCCTCGACAGTCCAGTAGTACAGTAAACAAAAGGGTGAATGAATAGGATGATCACTTTAACTGCTATCAAGAAGCTTCAATCCCCTACTTCACTTGTCTTAGGCGATCAAACTCTAACTTCCAATATCAAGGCGCTACCCAATTTCTCGAGCTGATACGGTATGCAGATAAAAACCCCTGCATGGAGATGCTTAGTATTATATAATACGGTAGATAGCCAAAGAGCTCACATTTTTTTACAAAATTCCAATTTTTACCATATATACAACGAATCCCTTTATCCCCTAGACGGTGCTGGTCAAATTAGCGTTGCAACTAGGACTATTATATCACACTTGGCCAAAATTAATGATTTTAATCACCGGGAATTTATTTATATGGGCTTCCGGACAAAGTAGAGAGATATCATCATACAAAATTTGTTTGTTTCATCGCGAATTTCGCACCCACAATCGTTTAGGTAGTATTGCTGTATATATATATATGCTCCAAGATTTAGAATAGTATTATAATTATGATAGAATACATAAGCCTACCAGCGTACGGATGCATTATCAAATACTGGTATTCATCCTCTCACCCCCATCTCCCAATAAACAAAGAACATAGAGTGCCACACTAACCCCGAAATCTAAGTTACAGGGAAAAAGTAAACGCCATCAAAACAATGTATGGATTCGGAGTCCAAGGTTTTTTAAAGATGAAAAATCCAAAAGATGGAAAGAAAGAAAGAAAGAAAGAAAGGCAAGTGCCTCTATCTATGTGATTATACAAAAAGTGATTTTGCCACCGATAAGGCACCCGGCTTTTTCTTTTTTTTTTAGGCCAGAGGGGGTGAAGGGATAGGGAATGGATGAGGGTAAAAGAAATATTAAGAGAACAATATAGATATACACCCCCCACTGGAACCTCGGGGTCGGAGGTTCATAGTTCCGTTCGGTCCAAAATTTATTTTACTTTCAGCGACGGGCATAATTGAGGTATCTCGACTGAAGAAGAAAAAATCAATTAGCAAACGAATTAAGGCGGGTAAACAAGGAATCGAGAAGAAACTCACCGCTAAAAACAAAAACACCAAATTACTTCCAATAAAGGCAATAAGTATGCCCAAATCCCTCCACCGGTTGTCATACTCCAATCCCAGCGGACCAAAAAACTCATCCCCGACCGAGTAAGCACAATAATCGCACGATCCCGTAGCGTTCAAGTCGCGGATATACCCTGGCGCCGTCTCCATAAACTTTGCAACATACCCACCACACGTCTGGCCGTCCGGTATTGGGAAGTTGTTGTACTCGTGGGGGTCGCAGATCACCTTAGCGTCATGAAGCTCCGTCACGACCATTCCGCCAATCAGCCGCGTGAAGGGGTCGAGTTGGTACAGCCATGCGCGCCAAAACTTGGGAAGGTTGGGCTTGGGAATTGTAACGCCGCAGAAGAGGACGAAGGTGATGATGACGAATGGATTCAGTAGGGCGGCAAAGAACGAATTGGGGGTGAGTGCGGAGATCATTTGTCCGAGTGTTACGGAAAATAACTCGCAGACTAGGATCATCAGGAATTGGTATCCCGCGCGGGATGGGGTTGGGTTGAGGCCTGGGGGGAAGTATAGACAGACGAAGAAACCGACCGCACAGAGGATGCTGTACGGCATCTCTGCTACTACCATTGAGGAGGCGAATGCGAATTGGCCGTACATTTTTGAGGACTGCTCGCGGTAGAAGATTAGGCGTGACATGTCGTACTTTGGCTCTACTTGTGCGATAATGAGTGCCGGGAGGACGGTGGCTTGGAACATGATAAATACGCGGTATTGAAGTGAGGAGCGGGATTCATCCAGTTGTAGGAAGACAAGTCCGGTGAGGAGCGCGATGGCAACATGATTGAACAGCCTGGTAAAACCGTAATTCGGGGTACGCCAGAAGGACAGATTCGTTCTCTTCATGACCTCTTTGATCTGGAAGCTGACTGGTGTTGCGTATTCCTTTTCGTCGACGGGAGGGGCGGATCCAACCTCCGCTATGCGCTTGTCCTTCATCTCCGAGATCGCCGCCTTGATGTTTGCAAGCTCTTCCGAGGAACGCCAGACATCCGCCCAATCTCGATCTCCAATGCGAGGCGCATGTCCAGCGCCTATAGCGTCAAGCATCCATTCCGCGGGATTGGCGTTGGGAGGACAATATGCTCCATGCTTAGCAAAGTAGCCCAAGAGAGCTTGTGCGTCTTTTCCAATATCTCCAAAGTAAACACAGTCACCGCCACGCTGAAGTAGCAACAGCCTATCAAAGTTCTCAAAAAGCGAAGAGTTCGGTTGATGAATTGTGCAGAGAATAGCCTGTCCAGCTTTAGCAAGCTTCTTGAGGAACCGAACGATGTTAAAAGCGGACTGAGAATCAAGACCGGAGGTGGGCTCGTCGAGGAAGAGAAGGAGTTGTGGTTTGGCGGCAAGTTCGACACCGATCGTCACTCGTTTGCGCTCCTCGACTGCTAATCCGTTGGTTGGGTCTCCGATGATGGCATCTGCGATGTTTTCCATTTCTAACAGCGCGATGACTTCCTCTACGTATGCATCCTTCTCAGCGCGGGAGACTTCATAAGGCTGACGAAGGTATGCGGAGAAGCGGAGCGCCTCGCGGACGGTTTGCGTGGGTTCATGGATGTCAAGTTGCTCTGCATATGAGGTTCCACGCTGGAAGGCGGTTCCTTTGGGCTTGCCGTCTACCAGCACGTCTCCGGTTATCACGCCAATGTTCTTCCTGCTTGCCAATACGTCGAGGAGAGTAGTCTTCCCGGCTCCCGAGGCACCCATCAAAGCTGTGAGTTCTCCGGGGCGGACGTAGCCATAGATCTCGTTCAATAAACGGAGTTGGCCGCTTGGGGTAGGAACTTCATAGACGAGTTTCTCCCAAGTAAGAATTGACTTGGATTCTATTTTCAATGTTGACTTTTCTTCCTCTTCAGCGTGCTTCTGGCGACGGTGCTCCTTCTTCTCGGCTAGCTTCTGATTGAGTGCTTTGCGTTCGGCGTTCTCCTTAGCGTAGTAAGTAACGGTCTTTCCGCCGGCTCCATAAGAAAAGTATTCTCCGAGAAGAGCGTTAGAGGCCAAGAATGCTACAACGGAAACGATGAGGATACCAAAGTTACGCCAGAGGTCCTTGGGATCGTACTGGAAGCTCAGGTTGATATAATCACCTCCGTCAATATCACTCGAGCCAGGGGAACTTCCAGGAAGAGTGCACGTCTGGTAACGAAGGTTCTCATAGCCAGGACCAGACGGAACCAAAGAATCAGAAGTACAAGTCAAAGTAAGACGTTTAAACTCGTTCATCATAAGCGTGGAGAACCCCAACCCCAATCCGTTGATCCAGAAAATCCAAGAAACCCACTTTCCCTGATCAGGATAAGGAATCATGTATCCGGAAGTCAACACAAATAATGTGATAATGACAGCAGCAAATTTCATGGCGTAATCAAAATCGGGACAGATACACCCGATCGTTCGGAAGAAGAGCGTCATAGCAAGGTATCCGATAACGACGACAAGCCAGAAAGTGAAGAACGCCCCTACGTCACGGACTAGATCAGACATGAAGTAGACGATAATACAAAATACCATGATCTGCACAGCAGCGAACACTACATCAATCACAATCTGCGCAAGCCACAGAGCAGACGGCCGATGGAACGTATACGCCTTATGCTTATTCACGATAGGGCGTCCCAGCATCGTAGAAGCCAACTCGCCGAAAGCCTGGAAAGCGTTAAACAGCAATGCGATAAACAGTAACCCTCCGCGGGTGAAAGCCCCAGCGGAAGTTTTCGGAAGGTTCAGATAAACGGTGCCAAGAACGATTGCAATAGTCAGAGAGGTGATCCAGGAGACTACAAGCGAGAACTTGTCCTGCCATTTAAGCACGAACTGTCGTTGCATGAGGACCCATATCTGCTGGTAGAAGGGAATTGTGTAGACGGAAGTCTTTGGTGCTCCACGGCGCTTTTCGTCGCGAACGGCGACTTCAAAGTTCTCGAATTGCTCCTCGCGGAGGGACTCCCGATAGGCTTCCATTTCCTGGTTTAGGCGAACGTAGTGCGGGGACTTGTGAAAAGCTTCTTCGAGAGTTGCTGGAGAGGAGGGGACGTTTGTAGCGTCACGGCCGGGGGCGAATTCTCGTTCAAACTCGTCTGTGCAACCGGTAAGGTAGTCGGGGGTGGTTTGTCTGGGTTTGGGCAAAAATCCGAGTCCTTCAAAGTAGGCTCTTGCCTCGCTAGTTGGACCGAAGAAAACTTGGCGGCCTTCGTCGATGACGAGAACTTTGTCGAACTGGGCGTAGATGCTCTCACTGGCTTGGTATAACGATACGAAAGTAGAAGTCTTGTAGATGTTGGTCATGATACGGAGGGACTTTGCATAGTCGAGGGCAGTAGAAGCATCAAGTCCACGGGTAGAATTGTCCCAGCAGCAGACGGTAGCCTTGGTAATCATCATTTCGGCAATCGAAACACGTTTTCGTTCACCACCCGAAACCCCGCGAACGAAGGGATTTCCGACGATTGTGTTCATTGTGTGCTCAATCTTGAACATCTTGAGCAATAGCTTTATCACACTATCTTTGAATTCCTGCTTTGACATCCCGGCAGGGCGCTTCCCGGGAGTCTTGGTGTCGAGCGCGAATCCGAGGGTTTGGCCGACTGTGAGCGTCGGGTGGTGGACGTCATCTGTGATGATTCATATTAACTACGATGCATTCCACATGAAAGGATAAATTGATTCCTTATAACTCACCCTCTTCGTTATACACCGCCTCCCCACGATACATCTTGGAAAAAGTATCCGCCGGAAATTTCCCATAGAGCACTTCCCCGCCCACTTTTGTATATCCAATACGTTGATTCGCAATTACCTTAAGGAAAGTGGTACAACCGCTGCCAGGACGACCGAGGACCAGGACCATCTCACCAGGCTTGGTAACACCGCGGAAACCCTTAAGGATATCGAATTCACGACCCTTCTTGTTCAGTCCCAAGATACTACTAGCCGTAGCAAAGATGTTGAAGAAGCCAACGACCGCATCGGGGAATGTCGATATGAAGTTTCTCACTCCGCCGATTCCGGAGACGGTAAGATCTTGCCAGATGACGCCTGGGTGACACAAAGAATTAGTATTTATCAATTCTCGCTTGGTTCACATAACAACAAGAACGCCGGGTTATAGCCGAAAGATTGCAAGAAAGAAAAATAAGCAAATACCGATGTGCTTAGGCTTTATCCCAGCTTCCCTATCCGCGTTCTGAGTGCCTCTTAGATGGCCTTCCAAATCGAATTGCCCCCCATCCTCCTCCTCCTCAACCCCAGCCTTCTCTGGGTCTCCTCCGCTCGTCACCCCTCCTCCAACTCTACTCTGTGTACGGCTGATTCTCCGGGTCTGCCTGCTGGTAGTCTTGGACAATTCCGTCAATTGGCGACCCAATTCTTGAAATTCCGCTTCCGCCGACGCGACGTCGACGCTAGTGTAGATGTTGCTGTTCCCCCTTGGGTTGGAGGCGTTCAGCTCCTGACGCATCTTCTCGTAGTCATCCATCGTGGTATCCTCAGGAGCCGTAGGGACCGGTTCTTCGGACACTGCCGCCTGTGTGTGCTTTCTCCGACTTTACAGGAGTTGCAGTTCGGTCCCGAAACGTTATATTAAAAGTAGAACTATTCCGATGAGCTTGAGAGAAGGAATCAATATATAACAAAGCTCTCTCTATAGAAAAAAGGAAAAGAAGTGAATTAAAAAAGGAGAAAAAACTCCACAGCCCGGAAACTGCAGATACTATATAAATGCAGACCAAAAGTTGAAGGGCGGGGAGGAATCTATCCACCAAAACAAAAACCCGAAGAAAGGAGGAATGAGCGGTCCTTTTTAATTCCTTCCCTATGTGCCCTAGGAAACAGGCAACCACGAGCTAGTCTCCGAGTTTGATAAGCTAGGGGTAGGCGAATAGATGGAGGGATGGGTGGCCCCGGAAAGAAGAAAAAAAGGACCCTTGACTCATGAAGAATATGATACTCGAGTGGACGAAAGAACTCTAGAAGGATATCTTCGGAGATCCTAAAAGAACCTGCAGGCGAAAGGATTTAGGGAAAACCCAGATTAAAGTCCTAATTTAGGTTAACGGAGCTAGTGCTTTTTGGTCACAAAGGGATATCATACAAAGTCACTTTTTTTTTTTTTTCCCACCCTCCTCCACTCACTCGCAACCGTTTTACCAATTCATTCCCTTCTCTTGGTATGGATAGTGTATCGTAGCAGGACCCCACCGTTCGGGGCCGGGCACTTTCCGGAAAGCCCTATTTTCTTTGATCCGACAGGCGATACAAGTATTACTCTGTGGCGCGGATGAGTTCCCGCTCAGCACCCACCTTTCCCTCGCAGTTTATCGCTGTAACGGTAATGTCGCACTGAAACATCCAGTCGGGTCGTCTCCAGCTGACGGCACGGCGCGCCAATCGAATTAGCTCGATCCTGAACCCGACAGCCCTGTTGGCTCACTTTCTTGGCCTGCAGCACAGGATGACTCCCCTGCTCGCCGACGAGCGTCATGGAAAATTCGAAACTCCAAACTCGGTCTTTCGCTCCTGTTTTCTGTTGGGGGGTTGGCTGATTTTCATGCTGCTCCCCTGTCTGGTGCGGATATGAATACATGCCGGTTCGTAAATTTACCGTGCGGGATAGATTGTAAGGTCATAACCGTGCTTCGCCTACGGTACTGAGAACCGGTTGAGGTCATAACCGTGCTTCGCCTACGGTACCAGTACTGAGAACCGGTACGATATCCAGAAAGCACCCCAACAACTTGCCAGATCTAGATACCGTCCGGTATTAAAGTTATTGATTGTGTCGGATGATAGCTGAGGTAATACGGTATCGGAACAACCACACCGTGTCGACGCGCAGGGTCGAGTCCCTTGCTGCAGCCCAGATCTAATGCATGCAAATAAAGCAATTCTGCAATTATGTACGATAAACAACAAAACAGTTATTGTGAGTCGCCTACGTACTCGAGTATTATTCTGCTTCAACTCCAGATCAACAGACAAACTAACCTGATGAAATTGCCAATTGACCATTCCCAAGTGCGAAAATAATACCTGTAACCACCCCGCCTCTACCTGCTTGCTCCGTTCACTCGTTGCCATACCCCCATCAGACCAACCAACCCGCCCAATGATCCAAATTAAGTACCGTACTGTGCCCGGAACTCCGTGGTTCTTGGTATGATAACAAAAATCTTCCACCACCGGTACCGGTATCATACGTAACCAGTGTAATGAAATGGAGCTTCATAAGGCACCGGTGCTGTATCTAACCGACTCAAATTCATTCCATCCAATTACTCAATTAAGCCTAGCCTATTCCGGCGAGCAAGAGGTTTGCGACAATCCGCGTGCGATGGACTCACAGGCAAGAACGGGGAGAGTCTAATACGAGTATCATCATGACCACCCCACAATCCGACGCCAAGATCCTTAAAGCCATGTGCAGAGCCAAAGCTCCAAGAAGCGCACTTGATTCTATGAATCATCCGAATGGCTGATCAGCCCTAATCTGACCTCACTTGGTTGGACCAACCAGACTCGATACCAAGATGCCGAAAATATCGCAAAAATTCGGTCGGCCTTCTGCGATCCTCGCTAAATCGATAAAAAGTTACTGCTGCATGATGCTGTAGCCAAAAAAAGGAAAAAGACATGTGTCCATCAAAGCTGCACCGTAGCAAAAAAAACAAAGAGAACAATTCGCCGCAAACATCAAACCTTAACAAACCCCACTGCTTCCGGCCCCAGCATTTTGTATTAGTATCCACTCCGGCACGGATCGCTAACGTTCCGGGGCTAGACGACCCTGGTACCGGCAGATCTTTCACCCGCCGCCCCAAGATCGGCTCCTCGGATGCTTATTTTTTGCTTGATCCGAAGGTTGCAACTTTATTCTTTCCGTTTCCGGCTACCGTTCTCGTCAGATCCTCAGTGGTGAGCTGGCGAGAAAGTATAATAATTATCATAACTTAGGGCACCGGCCCAGCGCGCCGGAAGGAAGCAAGGGAGGAATGACCGCATGGAAAGGGAGCCAAGATGGGACCATTTGACGGATTGTGCGTCATGAAATTTGTCTTTTTTTTTTCTTTCCCGTTTGACTAATGAGTGAGATTTACGAGGGTTTGTCGAGTATCCCCTCAATTGTGCGCTACCGGTATCAGAGCTGTTATTTAATGTGCCCTTTTGTGTTTCGTATACCCTTGATGACATAAGTTGAAAATAAAGCGTTCTCTCCTAAGGTACAATACTCCCTCAAAAGTTTGCGGGTTACGATGTTAAAACTAAGCGTGATATGCACCACCCATCGCTATTCAATACGGTACTCGAGCGCTCAGGTACAGTACCAGTGGGGATGAAAATTCGGAAAGCTACAAGTAGTCTAACCTTGTGCTCCTTTCCATAAAGTTTACTTATTGATCGACACGGATCCTGGCTTTTCCGCCAGAGATCAGAACCCCAAATCAGTTGCAATTCGTTAAAACACGTTTCGGAGATTCTGAATGGCTTCCGGAAACTTTATTAATCTCCATAAGGCTAATAATATGTACTAAGGTTAATTTTTTAAATTATTGACCCGTGATACCTTGTCATTGCGGAGATAATGTGTTCGGCAAGTATCCACCCCAAGTTGTTTCTCTCCACTAGAACTCATTACTTTCCATTCATCTCATAAAACGTATGTAGGACATAAGAGGGTATGAATTTCAATCATTTCACCTCAAAAAATTGCTCTGAAAGCTCGCAATTGAGGGGGATACTGATTGCCTGCTCACTGCCCCCTCGGATCTTACCGACCTTTTCTCCCGATTTTTTTTTGCCACACCCACGAGTCATTCAGCCCCTCACCCCCTTCGAAAAGAACTACCGCACTAGGCCCTACCAAATACGGTACCGGTATTGCAACTTGAACGACGAACCGATACGGTAGCACACTACACCGTAAAACAATCTGAGATTCCAGGGCAACCGATGGTGCGGTAGCACTGTGCTTAGATCCGACGATAAGCATCTAAAAACAAGGCCATTGTTACATAGCCACCAAACCAATGAAAAATAAACCCGATCTCCCCGATATTCGGATATTTTATTCTACGATAGAAGCAAGCGCCCGAGCACAACAACGAAGAACGAATAGTAAACAACAAAATGAATCAATGCGAAACCTCCGATTCGAATTCTGCTATCCCCGTCGGATTGTAACCTCCCCATCACTACTCTCTCTCTCTTCTGTAGTACCGTATGTCGCTTGGCACCCTCAACTCCTTAAAACCGTACAAGTACAGAGTTATTTCGCAAAATCCGCTCTGTGACTGGTTTAAGCCAGTCGGTGGTTTTCTTCTTCGTCATAATTGCCTTGCTGCACTTGCACCACTCATAGGGTATGATAATATACGACAATGCAGTGATGTGCTGAGATTTGAATTTAAGTTAACCTCGCATGCGCGCTCCCTATCCTGCATTCTCTGACCTATTTATCACCCTCGTAGTAGCGGTAATATGCATAAATGGATGACTAGAATCTTACTATGGCAGTAAGGTGACGAACTAGAAGTCTTGGTAATCACATGACAACTTATTTCAGCCTCTCGCCAAGACCTTTGGTTAGTCACTTTATGCGGTCATCGAGAGCTTTTGATTGATATTTTGCTAACTGGCTTTTGTGCGTTCACGTATTCGAATTCTTGATTCTTTTTGCATACACAGTCGGCGGAGGGCTTGAAGCTTACTGCGTCGTTCCTTCTATCGTATACAGGTCGAGGGCCGATTGGTGTTAGTCAAGGGCAATATTTACGGCTGGGCACTCGCGAGGTATCACGGGGCATAGGGCAAACCTTAAACGCACCGCGTCGCCTGATCTGATGGTCCTCGCCGGTATCGAACCGCTATTCCTCCTAACCCCTTTACCATCATGGGTAGCTAATCATGGGACTACCGTACCTGATACCTCGCAGTATTAATGAGTCCTCCGAACGCTACGCGCAAGAAACCCTTTACAACCAGATCTCCGCACTTTACGATCTGGTGTACCGGCACCGTGACCTAGCGACCTCCTACCCCACTCGGATGTCCGAACGCGATCAATTCCATCCTAACGCCCGGCCTCCCTGCGACTCCAAACCTACCGCCCGATGAAGCCATAGCGATAACTGCACCCATACCGGTACGCGCCGCGATATAATACCAGTATGCGAAGAGGGTACCGCGACGAGAGCGCTTCCGCCTGGCACCCGGGGTCAAAGTGGGAAATACGGGTCGCACAGTGGTAGACGATGGAGTGAGAGGATTCACGTGGAACTTAGACAACTTGTGGGGGGGTTATGAAAATGTGACTTCCACCGCTTGCATTCCATTCACACTTCCCCAAACCTAAACTAACGGTAAAGACAGGTATATAGAACCCAATGCGCTCTCCCTAGCCATCCATTTCCCCCCTTGTAATGCTAACCCTCTCAAAAGGATAGGCAAACCCCTCGCCCTCTACGAGTCAGTCTACAAATGGAAACTCTGCATCCCCAACTAGTCCCACCCCTCGAGCACCTTCACCCTCCTCCGCGATCCCGTCTATGCCGCCCACGCCATGCTGCCCACCTACCTTCAGGCGCAGACCTGTCTCTCGAAGACGCCGCAGTCCTAGGCGAGTTTCTTTCCCGCGCATCCTCAAAATCCGACATCTCGCTAGCACTGTCAGTATACGAAACATGCCCGAAGAAGCGCGCCGCGAGGGGAATGTAGAGGGTAATGTCCGGCGGCCCTTTATCGCCTGCATGATGGACCGGAACAGTGGGAGATAGACGCGAAGATGAGGGTAGTGCCAACCCCGCCTGGGGAATGTCTCGCGTGGAATGATCCGGAACCTGCGCCTTGTTTGCTCGGGTATGAGCTATTGAGTGATGTAGAGGCGTATTAGCCGAACGAGGTAGAGAAAGGGAGCGCGCGGGGTAAGGAAGGATCGATGAGGGGAAGGTTAGTGTGAATTTGTAGATGGTGGAAGGGGCTATGAATTCTATACGCTTTGCTTCTTTTTTTCGCGTTCAATTTATATGAATCTCTTATTTCTCTTTTCTATTACTACACTTTACGTTCTTGTCTGCAATGATTGTGATATTGACACTGCACCACGAGTAAATCAAAATTTCACACATTCCTTTCTCAAGTATGATAGCTCGCCATACGAAAAAAGGCCCTCCCGCCCCCCCCAACCCAAATTCTTTAACACCGCGATCCTAGGGATCCGCGGGCTCACGCAATGAGTTACCCCGGGAACACCCCCAGTCTGCCCCAAATAAAACCCTATTACACCAGGTTTTTCCAAACAGCCCTCGATTGCCTTCACCCCAAGGGATGCCAGGAGTATACTTCGGCGCGCTCCCGGCTTTTGCGACGGGAATGCGGTATCATACATAGCCGAAGAGATAAACACCCTCTAACCACAGGAGATTGCCTGAACTTATTACTTTATTCCATTCACTTGGCTTTCCCACCGCCGCCCAGGGGAGGCATGTTGTGTGTTGGGTCATCAGTTATCACTTGCGTTACATACTGCCAATCTCTGATCGCCTGGACATAGGGGGATGTGGAAATGTTGTGACAAAGTCGAGAACTTTGATTTTATTTTGGGTTTTTGGTATGGCTTGGAGTGTGCTTTTGGTGGTTCAGATTAAGCGCGGGGTTTAATTGGAGGTAGAGGCTACGTTTACCCGGGAGTGCGGGGGTGGTGTACTCGAGTACCGAACACTGCTGGAGGGGGGGCAGCGGGGCGGGGAAATAGATGATAGAGGGTCTCGGTGGGGACGTAATTGAGGACGCGGAGGTTGGCCTTGCGGTTAGAGAGCCGACAGCGACGTCAATTGTAGAGGCCATCGAACTACTCGTAGTGGAAGGAAGTAGCTGCTATTGTTATCGATGTTATTGTAGTTGGAAGTGTTGTCGCTATCGCTGCGGTTGTTGGCCCTGTGAATTATTCCTCCTAAGTCATGAACTTGGTGCATCTGCGCCGTTAGCACTTTGACACTCCTTCCATTGCTACCACCGCAAGCGCAGATATGCGTCTTCCGCAGCACCTCCGTCACTAAACCTTCGCGTTGAAAAGGGTACCTTGCAGGTGCTTCCTCAGTAATTCTGTGACCTATGCATCATTAAAGTCCGCAGCGAGGGTTGTGATCATGTCTTGAGCTTCCCTATCATAGCTGATGGATTTCTAGGCGCCCGCTCGCTTAAGCAGCAGCTTTAAGTATCAGCATACTACTATAACACTTCTTGCTTGAAAAATATGGGTTATGGCTTCGCAAGGAGATACTGAAGACTGCTTACTAGTAGTGCTGGTTTCCCAAATTTCTACCCCTTTAGAATATATTTTTTTAAAAAAGGAATAGGCTACTACTAGTACAAGTACATGAGAATCTCTTCAGAGTTTCTGATGTGATCAGTTGTCGGGCGCTGGTTTAACGAATTTCGGATCTAGTAACTGGAAAGAGCACCGGTAACTTATTGCCAACTAGGCGCAAGGCTTCATCAACCCCGCTTTTCCTCAGCTTCAGTAATTGCGTTCAACAAACTCCAAGTTAATCAACACCTCACTCTTAACAACATTCATCGCAGTGGAAAGTGGAAAATGTCACAAACATTCAGCAATATCCATGGCTCTTTCAACGTCGCTAATACCTTTAACTACACTACCGATGATAGATCAGAAATACTGGCATGGCTATCTCCATTAGAGCCACGGGTGCGGCATCGAGATATTGGAGCCCGCCGGGTCGACAGTATAGGAGCCTGGCTCCTGGAAACCGAAGAATTCAGAAGCTGGCGCAGTGGGAGTAGGGAGGATGTATCGTATCATCCGACCTTGTTTTGCGATGGAAATCCGGGAGTGGGGAAGAGCTATGTCACGTAAGAGACTATGAATCGTTGCGGGGAATCAAAGAATATTATTGCTAATGGGTTGCGATGCCAGTTCACTCGTTATAGACAAGCTGTGCGATGAGGCCATCGAGCGATATCCAACCGTTGCGTGTTTTTACTTCGACTTTGCTTCTCGGAATGAGCAGTCACCGGTAAATATGCTGGGCTCCCTGCTGAGACAGCTTGTTG
>Ga0307507_10008841_pt1 | contig 13723 bp, 17 predicted proteins | sample 7_EM_MG_FD_207223 | JGI IMG/M metagenome (GOLD analysis project Ga0307507, IMG submission 207223) | Populus trichocarpa ectomycorrhiza microbial communities from riparian zone in the Pacific Northwest, United States - 7_EM | ecosystem: Host-associated > Plants > Roots > Unclassified | place...
GCTACTGACGATACCCCCCCCCCCCCCCCAACTTACCCCACCAACCGACCTATGATACCCACCTACCGCACCCCTTCCCCTTCACAGCACCCAACAAACATCAAAGTGTATCATAACAATATCGAAACACGACGGACCCCCTACACACCGCTACCCCCGCCCGGTGCCTGTTGTCGCAGCGTCAGCTCGTGCCTGTACAGTATGTCCCCATCGGATTGAATCGAATCGATTGAATTGAAATCAGTAGTAGTATTAAAAATCCTACAATGGGTAGGGTTAGTTAGTTAATCCTCTATCACCGCCGCCGGGAGCCCCATTTCATTTCTCCACGCGTATGAGTGAGTTACATACGCTACAGCTCTGCCCTTTTTTTTTTTTTAATGTCTGGTCCGGTCTCGTCCGATACGGCAGCACAACATGGTGAATCACAAAAAATCACTCACACAAGATGAATGATGCCGTGGTGGAATATTTGGGGTTGCTCGGGATAGGGCGGGGCACTTCGAGTGCTATAATCAATCAAGTGATTCTTCTATCACAGCTCCTCTCTTATAATACTTGCCGATATCCTTCGTGAGCCCCAACACACCGCGAGCTCAGTAGTGCTTGTATTAACCATACTACTTGGAAGAAAAAACAACTATAATATCTACATCTCGGGCCTCCTTCGCCATTGCCTTAAAAGTCGCGTGGGACATCTTTGCTAAAAAAACAAGAATTAACACAGAAACGTCATTAAACCCCTTAACTTAATTTCGAAGACACCCAAGCGAAATCAGCAAACCGAGAAAACTAAGCATAAAAAAGGCTACGGCCGAAAAAAAGAGAAAAAGAAAAAAGAATTGCCCATAGACACAATGCCGCAAATATCCCCATACTAACACGTCAAATTCAGCATTGCAGATCCTAGGATTACAAAAAGGTAAACCTCTATCTTTGAACGAGAAGCAATGAGATAGGAAATAGAGTAGAGAAGAAAGAGTGCGATCCCCAACTTAGATATAGAGAGAGAACCGAGAAAGGGGGGAGGAGAAAGAAGAAATCACCTACGGAACAGAATTGATTTTTTTACGGGATTACTTGATCAGGACGAATTTTCAGTTGAAAGCCGAAGCGGCAAAAGAGTAACGCAAAGGTGGAACAAGAGGATAAAAATTGATTCAGGAAGGAGGACGAAGTGGAAAAAAACGAAGAAACCGACTCCCATAGTTTGCCTAAGGTTCTCTTTTAGAGGGAAAGCCGCGACGACCGCTCCCGATCTACCACTAGGAGGAAGAACGGTCACCATGGCTCCGCCTAAACAGATCTGCAAGTCTGCTTCCACCACCACTCCTGGTACCACCGTTACTGCCATTGCCGGGGGACGAAGAACCACCAGGCGATTGTGACTCGCTTGGTGCGCGTAGAGGGGTGTTAAATGGCCACACAGTTGATCGGGGTTGCTGCGCGTTTGGTGTCTGTGGCTGTTGTCGTGGGTCTTCTGGTGTAATTGGATGCCTGCATATGGGGCAAGTCTGGGGGTGTTAGTTTTGTGGCAGCGAGTGATATGGGATGACGGATGCTTACATCGTGCTCTTCTAGCCATCTCGAGACACATTGGAAGTGGTAGCAGTGTTTGCACGGCAATTGCGAGACCTCTTCGTCAATAACAAGCTCTTCCTTACAGATAGCACAGTCGTCTCCGTCTAATACCATTTGCTGAGTAACCTTAACTCTAGGTAGAGACTCAATGGCCTCAGTCGAAGCTGGGGGTGGAGCATTTCCTTGGTGTTGCTCCATGAGTTGTGAAAGAACTCGATCAAGCTGTGCCTGAGAGTAAACAAAGTCGCCCTCGGTACCGGGGGGCATTCCCATTAGTCGAGCGAGCAAATTGCCAGGGCCAGGGCCGAGCGCAGGCCCACCCCCCTCCTGCCTAGGTCCAAGTAAACTGAGGATCCTATCAATATATTTAAAACATGTTAGCAGCGATACACCTCGCACCCCAATGACCGTCAGTAAAATCAGCAAGGCCCCGAAATCAATAGCAACAATAACGTACGCTGTCAAATCCACCACCCGCGGTTCCCCGGCCGGTTGCGGCGCATCCGCATCTCTCGGACTTAATCTAGCACTAGAATCGTAGTAGAATCTCTCTGAACTACCGAGCCCCGCTGGGCCAAACATGTGTGCATGTGCGTGGGCATGCGCATGAGAATGGGTGTGGTTATGTTCATCAGCCCCGGGTGGTTGTGGCGATCCACCTTCACCTGGCCGATTTGGCGGCTGACTAGGTGATGTCACAGGACCAACCAATGCTTGGACGATGTTCGTGAACATATTCAGCATATCCTCCGTAGCAGCTAGCGGGATATCGTCGTCCGAGCCCGCGGAACCAGCCGAACCTTGTCTTGGCGGCTGGTTGGAACCCCGAGGACCTCTGAAACTTCGCTGTGCAGAAGTGAATCTTAGGCCTGGACCACCAAACTGAAATAGAGTAGCTCTAGCACGACGTCTATGATCGTCATCGTCATCGCCGTCATCATCATCGTCAGCATCATCGAATGCTTGATGAAACGTAAATCCACCTCGATCCGCCCGGGGATCGTTATTTCTTTCAATCTGCAAGAAGAGGATTAATCGTTAATACAATGGTGGCCCCCCCCAAAAAATCATCAGAACAAAGGAGTGGAAAGCTTACAATTTCGACAGCGTCGCTACCACAGGTTGAACGCGGGCAAACCAAGCCGTGCTCATCCCTGTACCATTCCTCTGTGCAGGCATGACAGTAAACCATTTCCCGCTCAGCAGGATGGCTTTGGTTCGAAGTCATGATTAATTTGTACTCTCCAGAGTTAATCTCGTAGGAGGATGGAAAGAGGTGGGGGGGGCCGCAATATCAAGTCAAGTGAATATCGAAAGGAGGAACGGATGGGATTCCCGTTTGTTGTAGACTAATGGTGTAGGGTGAGTTTGAAGCTTGGAAGGAGGGAGAGGAGGGGGGTTGAGGAATCCGGATGATGTCGACTGGGTAAGGGAACTAGAGGCTGGGTGGGGCAACAAGCTCCAGGGTTGCGCAGCTTAATGTATACGTACCGGTATCAGCCGCAAGTTTGTATCCCGAAAAAAGAATTACCGTCAATTGTACTGCGTGTACCGTGTATTCAAAAAAAAAAAAGCCTTTTAATGGAATCCTTAGCTTCTAGGCCCGTTGAATACCCAGGCCGGGCAGGTGCTGCAGATAGAGAAGGTGAAATAGAAAGAGAGCGAGAGAGATGGTGAGTGACGGAAGGGAGGGACCATAGATCAGGGTTCCGATGCCAATGATTACAGTATCACCAGATACCACACGATAAGCTGATGGAAGGTCAGGCAGGTTAGAAGTGCGGTTACGGTAACTGATGCATTTTGCAGTATGGGGTAGAGATTGCGCTATCGGTTGACAACAGCAAGCTTTTGAAGCTCAATTTACCACTGGCTGCAGCTGTGGTACGCCTGATATTACACCTGCGAGATTTTCCCCTCTCACCACAATTATTGCAATATATCACTCGAAAACTACCATAACCTATTCGATGCCCCCAGCCGGTTGCCGGAAACCCGAAGGATATTTCTGGGGGCAATCCAGCTTTAGACCGAAACCACTAGAATATTCTGTTGCTATCTAGCCGCACTTACGGCCGCGCGGCGCAAGGGGGCCGATGTGGTTCATTTACTCGGGTATGGGTGAGGGATCGGAGAACTAGTAGTGGCGAGGAAGGGATTTGTGTCGATCAACAACTTAACCCTCTGAAAAGTCAATTTTTTTCGCCGCTGCTCGAGTATTCTACTACGGTAGATCGGTAAGTTACTGCCAGGCTGTTCAATTGCCCTGCCGGTACCGGCATGTACCGGGACAATCTGAACACTCTAGGGGACCACGGCACTCGGGCTTCTGTTTCCATGGCCGATGCTCCGGCATGTTGGTAGTCTACTGGCGGCTTTCGCCACGAGTAGCAGAAGCCGGGTTTTAAAGAAGAGATAAAAATCAAAAAAATCTAATACCCGTGATATACGGTGGCTAACCCCTTCATCCCGCCGAACCAAAAGCCCAATCCAAGAAAAGTGCCGAGTGAAAGAAGTATAAAGTAAGGCGGAAAAAAACAAAACAAAACAAAACACGAAAGAGACATCAAAAGACTGAGACTGAGTAGAGGGGATGTATCCTAGCTATTACATGCCTTTGTGAAAACCACCACACCACAGCGCGTCTTCTCACCTCAAGCCCAACGAACTCCCTGTCTCCCGGCCCTCACATTCCGGTAACCACAAGAAACGGATCATCAATACATGGCAGCCGTTTCCCCCGTATTATTTCCTTTATTCATTCATTTATTCAAGTGCCTTCGCCCAGTCAAACGCGCACAACAGGTGTCACTTCCACCACTGTTCACCGCCTTCTAGACATACCTCTCCAGAGCGCAGATCCGACAAGCCCGGCTGCCAATGCTACACCACTAATAATGGCTACGCCGAGCATACCCTCTGCACAAACCCATACACATCAGCACCCGAAACCGCGTCATCGGGACATGGGAGAACAAACCCTTGGCGACCTTATCATCAATCAACCCCCTCAGACTCTGCGACTGTAAATTTGCCGGTTCGTTCTCTAGCAATCTATCATTATACCTCCTGGCCTCGGCGTAATTCCCAAGTTTGTAGTTTCCGAGAGCAAGGTAGTAAAGGCATTCACGGCGGCGCTCGGTATGGTCGCGGAAGATATCTATCCCACCCGATCAGCTCCACACACCCACCGCTAAAGCGGAGCGAGAGGGGAAGAGGGCAAACCAGTCAACAATCTAACACCCATCTGTTGCTCCGGCCGCTTGTCGCTCTTGATCAGACCCCACGCGTAGTTGAACTTAGTCTGGACGCCAACAAACTGTCCCTCTTTCTCGTACTGGTTACGGAGGACCTGGAGCTCTGCCTCCTTGAGAGGGCTACTGAACATCAGCTTCTACCATACCCAATAAAAGTGCAGGACTTATTCCAGGGCAGACAAACCTTTCTGCATCGACAGCGTCTAACCCCCCCCCAAAATAGTTCAGTTCCCAGCTCGCTTAGAGATCGAAAAAGAAAAAAGAAATGAGGGGAAATAAAGTAACTCACGTGGCAGATTATCAGACGGCATCGTGTTCTAATTGAAAAAGCTTGGTTCAGGAAAAAATAATGTGAAATGGTTCTATGTATGGCAGACAGTAGGATAGGTTGTTGGAGGTAAATTATTGAGGGTTAAGGCAACGTACTGCGGCGGCGGGTTGGCGGTAACCAGTCACTTTTAAAGTGGTGGATGAGCGAGCAGCGATATGATACGAGTACTACGACTCAGGGCACAGAATCCACTGCCACAAATGCCATCATACGCAACCCATCCCACCCCACTGTGTGAGTGGCTGGTGAGAGGCAAGGTGTCAGGTGTTGTGTGGCTGAGGAAGAAGAAGAAGAGTTGCTATGGTAACGGAGTTTGGGATTTCTTTCTTGCTATTATACCTTCAGATAAGAAGTTGTTGCTTCATCACAGCTCCTTCTTCTTCCTCCACCTACTACAATCCCTCAGCGGCGAAAAACAAAAAGCTTCCAAAAATCCACAACTCCACAAAAACAAAAAACGAAACAAGCCCCAAATAATCCAAAATGGTCCTCCTAGACGAAGCCCCCGGTAAAAAAAAAACCCCTCTTCCCCCCACCTTCATCCTCCCCCACCACCACTAACTTTCCCCCCTCCAACAGAATTCCTAATCCACGAAGTCCTCTCAAACTTCAACATAAGCAGCGACATGCACTCCGTAACACGCATCAACGAAACCCTAGCACGCATCACCTCGGAGCGGGAAAGAATCAAAGACGACGAACAAACGATGCTGCGCGCGCTGTCGCGCAAGATGGAGATATCGAAGCAGTCAATGGAAGCGACGGTGAGCGCGGCGGGGCGCAAAGAGCACGGCGCCAACATGCTGCGGCTGGACCGCGAAAAGTTCGCTCTGGCGAAGGGCATTAACGAGCTTGAGAGTAGCGCGCATGGGCTCGAGGGACAGTTGGCTAGGTTGAAGGAGGAGCTCGAGCAAGTTGATGGGGAGGACCCTATGCAGAGCGCGCTCGTCGAGGCTGAGGATGGGACGTTGCTGAAGTTGAAGGTTTATAGGTCCCTGGGCATTGACTTGCAGGAGGATGGGGCGGCGGGGTATTCGAAGGCGGTTATTCGTGGGTTTACCTTCTCTTCTCTCCCTGCCCTGGTGGGACGGTCTCTAATTGCTTTTTGTAGGAAACTCTTCAAAGGGCGATATGCATGTCGTCAATATCGAGAGAAAGTTCTCACATTTCTTTTATGCGAATTACTTTTGGAACGTTATGTAATTTTTTTATAGCTTACTTTCTAGACTTTTTTTCTTTCTTCTATATCTTAGGGACTAGCGACGGTGTTAAGGTTCAAGTCTGCATGTAATTCGTTTAAACACTTATTGTCCCTTCTTTAACCAAGAAATTACCGTATATGACCTCCTTAAAATTCGTAACAGTCGTAAAACCCTACCATACCGGACTTCTCCAATCTCAATGTTGCAAAAATAGCTCTCTAGACATACAAAAGCTAAAAACCGCTGAATCGCGAAAACCCCACCCCATTCACAACCTATCACCCATTCATAATCTATCACTCAGCCTGCCCCAGTGCTTCAATCGCGAGCCACGTCTCGGCCCACGACTCGCTACCCCACTTCAACCCACCTTCTCTCTCCTGATCCCTACCCCTCCAGCACTTTGCCTGGCCTAAATCCGATAAGTGCCTCATTGTTGGCCTTCCATGTGGACAGTTCCAGGGTTTATCCAATTCTCCCTATACATCGTTTTATAAGCATGCGTTGCGGCAGCTAGGAAGGAGCAGAGTGACTTACCATATGCTTGACGAGCCTTTCCATCCCTTTCTCCGTAAGTGCTCTTCCAACCATGACACTCTTCCTGCACGCCCTCATAGCAAACATCTTCCGCACTTTCGAACAGCGCACAGCAGAGTTCCCAGGGTCTTCGCTTATTAGGTGGATTAGTTCTTCCAGATCTATACCAGCAAGTTTAGCCCTAAACCTCACCTCACATATTTCGAGTGAGGGGGAATATAGTACCATCCAAACCAAACACAGTCTCTTTACTCATTGGCAAACTAACAAGCTTGCATTTCTCCCCAACGGGCGCGTCGGGATCAACCTCTATCACAAACCCGTTCTTTTTAAAGGTGCCCATGTGGTCCATCACGATGATTTCGTCCACCGCCATCAAGTCCAACTTCTTCGGTACTACCAGCCGCTGGTTCTCCACGATCGTCACCTGCTGTAATTTTTCAAAATTGTATTTCTCATCGCTAGCGTGTTGGTCTATTATGAAGAGGTCGTCGGCCCGAGTTGCTAGTATGAATCCTTTGTTGAATTGCCCTTTTATTTGCATTTCGAAAAAGTCTTGCTTCGTAACAGTCAGATTTAGGCGCTCTTCTGCGACTTCATCACGTTCTTCCAGGCCAGCCCCATCCCGGCCTGACGACGCGGTGTGTTTTACGGCCGAGGCTACTTTGGATAAGTCACGCACTCGGTCTCGCAGCTTGTCGACTGAGGTAGGGACGAAGCGGACCGTGTTCTTTGTAGAGATTTTATGCGAGTCCTCTAGGATTCGTAGTGCCCGTTCGAGAGCTTCGGTAGTAGGCTGCGTGGACTTCTCTTCAGCTTCTTTGAGAAGACGTTCGGCTTTTTGAGCGGCTTGTTGGCGGTTTTGTTCTTCGTCTATATAGTCCTCTTCGACCCATTCTTCATCGTTGTTGGAGACTGGGGATTGCGGGGCGGTCTCTTTGCCCTCTTCAGGGTTGTCGTCGGGGCTGACATCGGAGACCGGATTTGGGGGGAAGAGGGAAGTATCGTCTTCAGCAGGCGGCTCAGCCGCTATCATTTCGGTGTCACCTCTACTCTCGTCACCTTGTTCGTCTCTATCTAGTGCCATGATTTCCGCCGTCGGCTCCTCTACCTTGCCATCCTGAACCGCTTCGTCACCACTCTCATCACTCTCTACAGCTTCTGGACTATCTTCATCCTCGTCCATAAGATCACCCTCTTCGGACCCCTCGCCCGTAGTCGGGAGTGGCGGTTCAGTTCCCGGCGCTGTAAACCGACTAAGCGCACTGGAGAATTTGGAAATACTAGTTTTCTTCCCCTTCCCGTTCGCCGGCCCATTGCCAACCTTCCTCCGCTTACTGGGTGAGTGTGGGGGGCTGCTCCCCCCCGCAGTCACCGGCTCCCGGTCACCAATTGTAATCGTTGCTGTGCCCTGCTGCGGCCTCCTAGGATATCTATATAAAGCAGTAGGAACAGCACTCATACGGGACACGAAGCCTTGAGACTCTAGATGCAGGGGTGGAAGCATATCGTCTTCATCCATGTTTTCGGGATCTTCAGCACCGGCGGTATCTGGCTCTTCTGGTGGCACACTAGTTTTATTGGGGTTCTTGATGCTCCGAAGGGAAGGTGCTGGATAGACCTCTTTGCCTTTCCCTTTTACATCGAAACTTGCTGCTGGAGACTCTCCCAACGAGAGAGAATCAAAAGCGGCAGCACGAGAAGGCGATGAGCTGAGAATATTGAGCAACTTTGGTGGAGCATAATACTCTGCGTCATCCTCTTCGGCAGAATTATCTTCCGCCACCCGCTGCGTTGCTTGCGTAGGTTTAGCAGAAGTTTTATTTAGAGTCATTTGCTTCAGGTTTTGTGTTTTCGATTGGGTCATTGAACTCGGGACAGTTTGTTCATGATTGTCGAATAAGTCTGTCAGTGAAACCTATTATTGCCCCGTCAGACCGTTTCATGAGTATGGATCTCAGGTAAATACTTTTAATGACTCCATCATTTCTGCCTGATCGTGCAGGAGGATAGTCCTCTTGTCTGGAGAAACGTTGACGTCGTATGCATCTATTTTTGCTCAGAACTGCCTGTCTACACAATGCGCAGAGAGGAGGACTAACTAGTATTGAGCTGGATATCGGCAAATATGAATGGTGATTGGGTCACATTAAAGTGCTTGTACACTTCGTTTATAGCACGAGCAACCTTGTTCTGTGAGCAACATGCTCAGATCACAGTCCAGATGTAGCTACGTACCTGAGGCAGTATACAAGGCCTTCCGTTGACGAAGAACATCTGACGATCAGGGGCCACCCTGCCTTCCCCAACGACAGGCCGTGATATAAACCCGACTATCTTGACCATTTTTTCCCTAAAGCGCGAAATTATATGTAAGTTCGCTCACGGGTTAGGTAGAACTATAACACGAGGGGACTCACTGAGGTTCTACTCCCTTCTGAAACCCTTTCCTCGTAGGCTTCATTTCAAACCCCAAATTCATCGGGACCAAGGCAGACAGAGTCTTTGTCCCAAAAATATTTGAAATATTCTCCCTAACGGTGGGATTGCCCTTAGTGGCAAACACCGGGGTTCTCCTCCTAATAACCCAATTAGTGCCCCTCTTTCATTCAAAAGAATATGGCGGCATACCCCTTCGCCGGCTGATTAAACACTGAGAACTTGACGCCAACACATACACCAGCATAAGCCTGCAGTATACCCAAAACCTTTGTGTACTCTCTCTTGATATTCCTTTCCAGCTCCTTCCGGCGAACCGGGAGCGTTTTGAATATATTTTCCACAAGAACAGCAGCTCCCTTCTGAGCGGCTGTGACAGAGCGGGACTTGAGCTTCCCGGACATTTCAAACTCAAGTTTTGTGCCCTTCGGAGCTTCAGCCGCTGTCGCGGTGATTATCTGAAGATCCGAGAGAGCACATAGCGAGGACAAAGCCTCCCCTCGAAAACCGAATGTAGTAACGGAATCGAGGTCCGCGTACGAGGTCAACTTGGACGTCCAATGTTTGAGAGCTAGACAGACAGACAACCAGTATTCAGCAGACGAAACCCCCCACTAGTAAAAATATACGCATATATATATTATAAAGCAAGATAAAAACAGGCAAAAGTGTATCCCTTACCGATGCTCTCATAATTGTCCGGTGAAATACCATCCCCATTATCTATAACCTCGATTGCATCAAGGCCATTACACTTAAACCTAACCTCTACTCTCTCCCCGCCCCCACACACACACAATCAGAACACATATTCACAATGCAAGAAGAGGACAACTACTATACCTATAGACGTAGCGTGAGCATCCAATCCATTCTCGACCAATTCCTTAACAACAGAAGTCAAGCCTTCACTGATAACTTGTCCAGATTGTATTTGGTGAACCTATCAAAAACCAGCCAACGTAATGCGAAAGCACGAGACCGGCCACGCAAAGCTCAACTTAATATTATTTTCTTCTACAATTGATTTTTTTTCTTTTTTTACAAACTATTCGAGGGGGAGGAGAAAGAAGAATGTCCAACGTACCGAGCGGCCTTCGATAGGTCTAATTGTGGTCATAGTGTATTTGGAGGGGTCTGTATGTATGGATGTATAGTCCGTGATATCGTGATTTTAGGGGAGCGAGAGAGAGAAGGGGGGAGGGGGACGCGCCTCTCTCTCTCACGTTGGAAAGAGAGAGATAATGGTGGAAGGGAGAGAAGAGTGTGACTCTGCCTCTGGTGCGGCGAGAATAGAAATGGTTCCCCGTATCGTAAGTCTTCTACGAGCACAGTACGTCCCGAGCTACGTACCCCCGATCCTGTTACAAGTACAGTACCGCTCACTGCCGCTGCCTGCCGGGACCAGCAGTGTACTTGTACCCAACAGAGAGACGATAGTGAGTTACCCTATCTTGGCATCAGCAAGGTGTTAGTCAACTTTAACATTACCGGAATCACAAGATTCGGATTCGCGTCACTATCCGTGACGGCTATGTGGCTGCTTACGAAGAAGAGTCAATCTTTTGCTTGTTGTGTGTGTGGCTGTGGGATAAAATGATGATGCTAGGATGTGGCTGGAGCTACGGTGTGTGCAACGATGGTTTAAGTTACCGATATTATACTCAAATACTCACAATTGCACTTATGATGGAGCTAACGCGATCGTTTATCGGGTTGCGTCAAAAAGTCAGGGGAGCTGCAGTCTGCGGAGAGAGATGGGAGCACGAGATGTACCAACTGAGATATAACTCAGAGAGAAAGTTACCCTAAGCTAAGCCATCCCCACAATATACCGCAGCTGTCAGAATCTCTGCCTCCCTTCCCCGGCTTTTTCGGCAGGCTGCGAGTATGCAAGGTTTATTTGACAGTGACAGTAGTGACAGTATCATACCATAGCCTAGCTTTCTTCCCATTATGAAACAAGACAGGAGCTTAGGACAGGTTTCAGTAGTTTGTGGGCTTCTTTAATGATAAGACAACAACTTTACTTTTCGAATACCCTAACACTGCCACATCTCCTCTTCTTCCCTTTCCCTCGTAATAGTCACAAGACTGACTGAACCTGTACTCGAGCACAGTACCGGTATAAACCCCCCCCCCCTTCCCCCGCTCTTCCTCTTTCCATCCCTCCACACTTCCTGTCTCTGAATCTAATCCCTAGCCCCACCACCGCCACAACCACCCCACCATCACTAAGCATCAATCTATAACCGCAAAACCTAAAATAGACAATTTCCCGCCGAACCACCAAGCTAGCCGCAAAAATGTCCATCCCCCAATCCGAAATCCCCCGCCTCTCAATCCTCTACCATGCAAAGCGCCTAATACCTAGTAGCAAGCCCCCACAACGCGCCCCTTCCGCAACCCTAAACACTAGAGTGGGCCTTATCCGCGGCGACATAACCAAACTCTCCCTCCCAAACGGGGCAATTGTGAACACCACAAACACATCACTCCTCAACGCCGGCGGCATCTGCGGGGCGGTCCACAACGCCGCGGGGCGCGGACTGCTAGCGGAGTGCTTAAATCTGAACGGGTGCGAGACCGGCGACGCAAAGATCACGGGTGCGTACGAGCTGCCGTGCCGGAACGTGATTCACGCCGTCGGCCCAGTGTACTGGAAGGCGCGCAAGACGAATGAGCATGCCTCGCTGCTTGCGAGTTGCTATGCGGCTTCTTTAAGGCTAGCGGTGGAGAATGGTTTGGATGTGATTGCGTTTCCGCCCATTTCGGCCGGGGTGTTTGGGTATCCGAGCTACGAGGCGGCGGAGGTGGCTATCTCGACCGTTAGGGATTTCTTGGAGAGGGGGGAACAGGAAGGTGGGGCAGAGGGGAGGAGGCTGCGATTGGTAGTCTTTTGCACGTTTGAGAGCAAGGATGAGATTGCGTATATCGAGCTGTTGCCGTTAGTACCCTCTACTGTACTCTTTGATGTATGGTTGCCAATCCCATTACTACAGGAATTACTTCCCCCCAGCAGACGACAAAGAAGACTCCAGAAAGTCACCTGAGCAGAAATGTCCCGAGGAAGTTAAGACCAACTTCTCCTCCTGCTTCTCTGCTCCCTCGCCCTTCGCTGGGCCAACGCTTCACAAGGATACCCTCCGGATATCACCAAAACTCAAGGAAACCCCCGGACCGCAGGACCCAAATCGTCACCGCTACCACCACCAACAACAACAGCAACAGCAGCAGCAGCATACTGCTTCCGTTCCTGGTGATCACGACGAGGACGAGGACGAGTTCGTACTAGTTACTGGAGAGCTTTACTAACATTGGGTTCCTCTTCCTTCTTCTCCTTCTTGTAAAAAATCATCCAAATTTCGCAGGGTTGTGGGGAGGGAGTCTCTTGCACCAGTAGAAGGCTTAGATTTTTGCTGACACCTTCCCCTTCTTTCCAATAGTCCACCATCAACGCTACTCTTACTCTTACCTCCACCTTCAATCTTATCCCTCTTTTTTCTTTCTTTTTCTTTTTTTCCTTTCGTCATGATGGACCGGTGCTATAGTTTTGTAGAAACAAACGACAGGATGGATCGGCGTTCTATTTATTCATTTATTATTCGCTGATTCATTTTTGCGGAATTCAGCTCTCCTATGAACCTCGAATTTCTGATGGTACGGCAGTATATTCTTGAGATGTTTACTTGGTAAGGGTTTTTTTTATTCTTTCCTTTCCTTTTCTTTTTCTTTCTTTCTTTCCTCTTCTAAACATCTCATCTATAGTGAATCGCAATACCGGTATCATGTATGAAGATACCAGTACGGTGGTTACAGTATGATTCCTTCGTCTGTATTTGTCGCTTTTTAGTTCCCTAGAATATTCCGAGAATAGTTCAAGTGTTGCAATTGCGGAGATGTTTTCTACTGGTCACTGGCAAACTACCAAATCGATACATACACCCTAAACTTAAAAGAAGAAGAAAAACCTAACCCAGTTCTGTCGATGTCGATCAGTCAGTTCTGTCAACCCGAACCCCAGCCCCTAGCTTAGTTAGACCCGTACTGTACTAGTACAGTGCCTTACCCGTACCTTACCTTACCGTTCAATACCACCCCACCCCATCCCATCCCATCCCATCCCATCCCATCCCATCCCATCCCATCCCATCCATTCCATTCCATCCCACCCCACCAACCTTATCATAACACAACAACCCCACCAACCCACCCACCTACACTACCAAACAACCCCCCCTCTAAAAAAAACAAAAAACAAAAAAAACAACCTTATCCAAACCTCCCTCCCTCCAAACAATGCCCCCAAAACTGCACCCCACCCTCCTCCACCACCTAACAAAAACCCTCCCCCTAACCCTCCCAGCCCTAATCTT
>Ga0307507_10008844_pt1 | contig 13715 bp, 19 predicted proteins | sample 7_EM_MG_FD_207223 | JGI IMG/M metagenome (GOLD analysis project Ga0307507, IMG submission 207223) | Populus trichocarpa ectomycorrhiza microbial communities from riparian zone in the Pacific Northwest, United States - 7_EM | ecosystem: Host-associated > Plants > Roots > Unclassified | place...
GCGGCTGCGTAAGCCTTCTCTTGATCGAATATCGTAGCTGCTGTCGCGGCACCAGCGCCAGAGGTCACCGCCCAGCTAAATCTTCCTCCTACCCATCCTCCACCATAGCCAAAGCCCCTTGAGCCATTTCCGCCCGGATTCCATCCCCAACCATCGGATTCATCATCCTCTTCTATACCATCCCCATCCGAGCTTGATATCGAGCTGGACCTTCCGCCTAACCGACGATTCATTCTTCCCACTCGATTTGGCTTGGGGACAAATGGACCTTGACCGTTGTACCGTTCGTCTGCGGGTTGGAATGCGAAATCGCGAATTTTGACGAATACCTTGTGTTCATCTGGTGGTAATGATTGGAATTGGGTATCGGTTGTTGAAACAGATGTAGCAATAGTGGAAGGGGAGCCTGAAGATCCCTCGGAGGAGAGGGTGGTGATCGGAGCAGCCGTATTGTCCTGAATAGCAGGAGATGAGGCGGAAACTCCCATGTCGTTAGGGGAAGCTAGGGATGAAGAAGAGAAGGTTCGGGTATGAAGCTGACTGCCTGCTGAGACGCGGTGGTTATGGTGAGGATTCGCAGCACCTTCACCACGCCCACCCAACGTGGACACTGGCGAGGAGATATTTACCAATGAGGCATGGGAAGAACCGCGATGGTGCCTCAGCGAATTAGCACGGGAGACGGGACTAGACCCGGGTTTCGAACGGCAGCTTGGCTTTCGTGATAGACTGGGAGTAGATCCGCCGCCGGGAGATGGAGGTGCGGGACGAGAGGAAAAGAGAGTGGGATCAAAGGCGGAGGCGGTAGAGTTGTGGGATGTTGTTGAAGCTGTGGAGGCCGTTGAGAGGGGTCTGCTGCCCCGATTAATAAGATTTGTGCGTGGAGGGGGAACTTCAAGAGAGTTGGGTGGAGGTAGGGGTATATTGGGAGGAGGAGTGGGGGTTGGTGTATGAATGCTAGACCTCGGACTGATGGCTGGGCTGGTGCTGTTGCTCGTCGGTTTCCTCAAAGAGCGAACAGAAGGAACAGGCTTCAGGGCAAACTCATGGGCGCCAGGGGTCGGGGGGGTCAAGAAGGAGGAGGATGGCGATGGGAAGGGGGACACACTGGCGGCGTCGTGGAGAGCGACGGACAGAAGACGATGAGCACACTCGCCCATCGCTGGCAGTAACAGATCAAACCGGCGTTGGCATGGCATCCCTTTGTTTCTGTTTATTACACCCTATTTACGAATCAACGACGTTCACTCTTTTAACGCTCGTCCCGTCTTCCCGTGGCACGATGTCAATAAGAAAGTCAAACTGGTCAGACTTGCTCAGCGCCTTGGCGATGTCTGCCCGCGATAGCGTCCGCCGTTTGTTCGAATCCGCGATGATGAACGCCCGCGCGGTCACCTCTGAGATGAAAACTGTTATCCATGAGCATTCAATTCTGACAAACAACACGCTTTCTCCTACTCTCACAGGCCTTGCAGAACAGTATCGGCGCTGGAAAAAATAAATAAATGAGCTTCGCATCCTAATGCACTGAAAAGAAATCCACCATCGGCCGCAATCATCTGAAACAGTGTGATCATAATGTCATTTCATGATACTGCTTGCGAACCTTGACGTCAGGGTCACTCTTCATCACTTTCTTAATCCTTGCCAACGGCAAAGGAGGATGTCTGTAATCAGGTGTTTCTTGCTCAGCCGCATCCACCTGTCGTTGCCAAAACGACTTCAGAAAGTCATTCAGAGGTTCTCCAGATTGGACGTATGGTTGTGGTTGTTGGTTTGACATGAGGGTCAAGACAAACAACCCTAATCAATTCACGACATTATCAAAGGTTATATAATGCAATATGACGCATGATTAGGCACGTTGCGACGATCTCTGCGGGGTTGGTCGTTCTGAACTATAGCTTGGAGAGATGTACAACACAAAATCATTTACCTGGAGTAATTTTTGCAAACGCCTCGTCGATCACCAGGCTATTCCCAGACGTGCCCGAGTATCGTGTGGGTGAAGGGCAAAGATCATAGTGTGCCACGAGGTTATTGTCTTTCGTCGTGCACTGGACTTGCCCCATCAGCCTCGTCGTAATATAGATGCCAATTTACGGACCGTCCATTCCTGACCACTCTGCCCAACGTTCGACACACGCTCCCACTTGTACTCTTGCCCATCAGAGGCCGTGAACTTCCTCGAAAGGGATCTGGGAAGGGGGTTTTCAATGACAGATGAGCCCCATGATTAAAAAATACACTTACGACCCAAAGAAAGATACTTTCCTCAAGTACTCTGACATGTCGTGAGTCTTTTCAAATCCTTTCAGGAACGAAATCGTTCCCAAGTGCTCGCCAGGAAGGAAGTCGAGTTGGATGATGGGCCTTGTGTCGGGTGGCACATTACCTCGGTGACGGGATGCCGGAAAATGCATCTCGAATATTTGAGTAGCATTCGAGCCAGGGGTGCGTCTGACGTGAAAGAAAAGCCGATCGTAGATGTCATCAAAGTCGGTGTTGCTTAGACCAGCAGTCCGGTCTTCAAAGGTGAAAGGTAGAGGTCCTCGCATCATGGCATACCAAAGCCTAACAACGAAAAGCCTTATATGAATCCTGGTGGAGTGCAGTGGGGCATCAAAAACGGGAGGTACCGCACCAATGGCCATTGATGCGTCCAAGAAAGGAACTGGACAGGGTTACGTGCTTACATAACCACTCTCGTCCGAAGGGGCATTGCATACCTTTCGAATTCAGATTACCGCCCAACGTCATGTTAGAACATGCACATCTCCACAGGAAATCGCGCTGGAGATTCTCAGATTCTCCGGATTCTCTCGAGTTCGCCACTAGCAATAAGCCGCTGCGACGGAGTAACTCGGATTTCGGTATTCGGGAAAAGGTAACATCAGACAATCAAACGCGCTTGCATTCCCTGTGGTCAGATCCTGATGTGATCACCAAAAGACTTTCTTCACCTCGACAGATCTTATCATATGAGGCAACCATGTGCTTGTCTCGTGGTAAACCCTAATCAACTAAGCGTTGTCCGCAGGGTGTTTGATTGGTTTCTCCATGTTCCGACCAGACTCATAACAGCTGACCGTCAGCAGTAGCCAAACCCCTGATTCGCCTTACATGTAACAAGACCCTAGAGTGATATCGAAAAATCGATGGCACGGGATCTATGATCTCCGCCCAAGACGGAATCATCATTTTTATTCTACGAATATGACAACATTCTGCCACCTTTGTCAACCATTTGAAATGGGTAATGATGGAAAGTGCTCAACAGATAAAGTTCCGTTTCGATCAACCTAGTCTCTGCTGGTGATAAGAGAAGCAGATGCTTTTGCATCTAGGAACAGCTCATTCATTTCCGATATGTCCTCCGGCTCGATCTGATTCCGGCCGGCCAATGACGCAAGTATGGATGCTGGGGATAGCAATTGGAGGGCATATCTACACACAATGATCTGTCAGGTTGCGTGATATTGGGCAGCTGAAGACCACAGATATACCGCAAAGAACTTTTCTCTCCAACTACCGATAATTTTTCAATAACGGCCGTGCCCAATTTTATGCCCTCGACGTTGGCACGCAGTTGTACTACTTTCCCAATTTGTTCCTTATTATACGCATCTGTTTTGACGATCAGACACCTTTGAAAAGGAATCAGAATTGTGTGCAGTATAGAACAGAAAAGACAGCACCGGTCAAGGAGATCAACTGGTATACCATGAGGAGAAAGGATATCGGTGGTTCCACGGACCAACGAATTACCACGATTGGTGGCGAAGATTACAGTGGGCGCCATCGGTGACTCCAAAAGGGCATTGAGATACGTGAAGCATTCGATATCTAACATGTGGACCTAATATTTGAATGAGTTTAGAAATCTTTCTGAAAAGGTTTATGTCGTCTTACCTCGTCAATGAAAACCACGCCAGGGATCACCTCGGCTACGCCTTGGTCAACATAGCCTTTCACGACTTTGTTAACCTCCTTTCTGAGCTTGTCCGTGACTTCTGTGCGTCCAGTCTTAACCAAACTGCCCATGATACTCATTATGTCTTGGCCGCCCTGAGGTCGCGCGTTGGCCGCGTCTAGGTCACCAAGAGTAACGTCCTGGACTAATTCTTTGCGTTTGTGAACGTCTCCTTTAGGGAGAGGTACATAAGTCTCCGATTCCAAGTCATACGACGCAGCATAGGCATCTGACCGCCCAACACGCTACATCCACCAATTAGAAGTAACAAAAATAAATTTGGAAGAAGGCGCACTTTAACAGCCCCGGTGTGAGCCTCAATATATACCACATCACCCACAACTATTTTCTCTTTAAGAATCGCCTCGTAAATAGTAGGGTCGAGACGTAGCTGTTTCGTCCCTTTCACTGTTTTAAGGCCAACAATGACATGGGATACTGTTTTTCCATAACCACTGAGAGGATTTTCTGCTTCTGTCGGGGTTAGTTCCGTCACCTCGCCCTCGTACACTTCCTTGGTCTCCTTTATCCGAAGTCCTAGGATAGTGATCAATCGTAAGGAAGCAAAAAAAAAGAGCAAGGGGCTTACCTATGGCCCTCCGAAAAGCCTCTGCCAAGACTTCAGTCTTTTTTACTTCCGCACTGTAAACTTCGGAGCCAACCATGGGGCAGAAAGGTACTTTGGTTCCAAGTTCATGTGATACGGCGAGTGCTAGGGCAGTTTTCCCAGTTCCTGGAGCACCAACAAGTAAGAGGGCTCTGCCGGAGAATTTCCGTGATTTGATGAGGTCAACCACAACGCCACACGCCTGAATTGAATCTGTGACTCTGTCGTGAAAGTTTTTGAAACAAATTACCTCTCGGGCAGTGGTTTGTCCAATGAATCCAGCGCCATCGACGACGGCGTATCCCTCTGGTGTTATGCCAAGTCCTTTAATGTGCGAATGTGGTGCTATACGAGAAGACCTGGCACCGGATGCTGAAGGAGGAAGTGGAGCATTATAGGTTGTCTTCATCGTCCTTTGAACAGGTTGCGGACCGACAGCCCACTAACACCGGAGGATTCCGTGAGGTGCAGCGTGTTTGTCCCAACAACAACGCGCCTTGGTCATGATGTCAGCTTGTCGGTGCCACTACAAGATAACGACCTTCTTTCTTTATCAAAATGGCTCCATCGCCAGGCACACGATGGCCACCTCGCCACCATGACGAATGTTAAATCCTGGTTTTCAAACGCTATCTGACAAAGTACTACATATACTTATTGTAGATACGGAGGGTATGTTCTCCACTGTCAGCCATGTCGTCTTACTTATTGAGTCTCAGTTCTGGAGTTACTTGAAGGTCTGGGCGAACCACAAGACGTCTATTGAGGAAGCTCAGGAAAGGTGTGCATAATATTAGATCCTCATGATTACCTTCTTATCCCTGCGCCGTAGCTATCAATCGGTCTCTAGACTGTATAACCCCGAACTTAGCTCTGTCTGAAATAGTCCGTTCTCCCGACAAAGTGGCTGATCTACTGGGCGATGACAAGTCTCTCATCTACCTGAGTGGAGCCCCTTCAGCGAAACCTCGAAAACCTCGAACAAGTGGAGATCTCTCCTTCCGATGTCGGCCATGTCGGCCAGTACCTGCGATGCGCAATCAATTTTTACAAGGATGAGGCCCAGCGCCAGAATGCGATCATGGAGTTGATTGAGGAAGGTACGGGAAAGAAGGGCGAGTGGGGTTCTACTCTTGTTTGGGCGGATAGGATTAAACCCGACAGCTGTTGGTGGTACAAGCAGTTTCTCTCCTAGGTTCTAGAGTTGAAGAACACGCTGGGCCTCTCGGGGGATGCACTTCTTCAGGCTGTCATTGATTATAGCAAAATCGTCGGACAAGAGAGGGTTCGAAGTTCTCTCTGTCGTGTCGAATCCTAGAGCTTACTTTTCTTTGCAGTACAAGCCTTATCGGGTGTACACTAATTATACCATTGTTCTTGTCGGTGTAACTGCAAATCGTCTCGAAACGTCCATTGCTGTTTGCGTAGTGGCCATTTACGTTTCCAAGCTACTTGCGCTCGATCTTTCCTCAGAGTTTCATGCATCTGACAACATCATCCGCCTGGCCCGTGTCTTCCGGGTTTTGCATCTCTGTCGGGTTGAGCTCGAAAGTTATTACGACAACGCCATCATCTTGGTGTCTCCCACACCTCTTGTCTCTATCCGAACCCCACATCTGCCAAACCTTCCAAACAACTGCCAACCGCCGGTAGACAAGCTTTTTTATCCCGTCAACCGACCTCAACTATTGTGGAGTTAGGGAATATTTTCAGCTCTTTCTGTCAAACTTACACTTTCCTGACATTCAGGAGCTAGTCAAAAGTGGAGCGGTAATTGATGATGAGCATCGTGTGGAAGAATACCTAGTGGGAAATATTTACGCGATGTTAAGATTTAAATTATTACAATTTTTCCAAGTTTGTCACCCCCCTCATTAGTTTTTTGTGTGCATACCATTCTCTGAGGATCTAATTCGATGTCCTTGAAGGTTTCCCAAAAAAAAGTAGAGTTTTACCCGCGCCATTGTGAATGCTAGCCACAAAGCAACATTGATCGTACTACGCTCAGCCAGCGTCTTTACCTCCGCCTGGATCAACTTGACAGAGTTTACCGACTCGGCGAACATGCTCGGTCCCCATTGTGTAGGGTTAATGCAACGTCACTAGAAAGAGCTTCGTAGAACGAATTGTACAAACCGCAAATGATACTTATACGCAAGTTATTGGCAGGTGACTAAAAGACAGAAGAACGAGAACGCGACCAACTCGATTGGTTGCTATACATTGTACAATGGCATATATGTCCATAAATACATACGAAGATGTGGTTTTGGCGCAGATTTTCACAAATATGCTGGTGGCCATCTACAATCTGATTTTAGTCAGGGCCATGACCCCACTATTACTACGCCGTACATACCAGGTTAAACCAGCTCTTCTCATAGGCCCAGCTTTGAAGCATTTGGTGCAAATCGCCACCCTGGATACCTCACCCCTTTCAATGTCTCTAGAAAGATGATGAGGTGTTCCAGTCGGTAAATATAAATGGAAAGACATTTTACTTAGACGACTGGCAACCTTCCCATTGGCAACTTATGTGTCTCCAAGTTTCGTGCGCAGCACTATGTATGCAAGTCCTCCTCATCGCTGGCAACGCAAGAGGATTGATAACTGACCTCCCTCTGTTGACAACCACTCCATCGCTTGATCGAGGCATGGTTCTTTGGAACCGCTCTTCTGTTCGCACCCACCATCAACAAGCCCCACATGCTTTTCCCTATTTCCTTTCCCTCGAAAACTAATATCCGTGCTAGTCTTCGAAGGTTGTGTCCCTTTCATCTCCACCATTCTGGGTTGAAAATAGAAACAGAAATAAGGGAACTTGGCTTTCTTAAGAAACGGGACTTGTCAAACTCACTGGTTTGGGACAAGTCAGAGGTGAGCACCTAAAAGTAGGATATTCCCATTTTCCTCCTTCTCCTACCCGCACATGTCACCAATTTAGTGTTCGGCGGAGGCCACGCAAATGCCGAAGAAACCTCAACGTATGCGGTTGGATGACAAATGGGCACCAGCTTTTTCGCATGGCAGGTAAGTGCAGGTGCGTGCAGGTGAGTGTGTATGTGTGTTTTTGCACGCACATTCACTGTGGAACCCAAAGGGTGGGAAAAATTCACCTCTAAGGGGGTGATGTGAGAAAAGCAATGGTTAAGATTGTAATGTAAAAACCACCTTTGAGATTGGAATTTAATTCCACCTCACAAGGTGGTTTTTTTATCAGGAAAAATGAATGAATAAATAACAATCTTAAATGGTGTAAATTTACAAAGAATTTTTACACCTGTAGAGGTAGGAAATATATTTCTACCACAAAAGGTAGTTTTTTACAATAAAAAATAGAAGCATAAATTATAACCTTAATTGCTGTAAATTTTACACCTGTTAAGGTGGGAAAAAAACTCGACCTATTTTTTGAAATTTCTTCAAGTCCAAAATTTGCAGGTGCAGTCATGTGACAGAACTTGTCACATGTAAGTTGAAGTTTTCAAACTTCAACTGAATCAACTCCTCTCCACCATCACCACCTGTTGTCACGGAACACGCGCTATGCACAAGACACAAATCATGTGAGCGCTAAATAATATAAGACAGTATATAAGACTTGTACAACTAATCAGAAGAATTAATCGTTCCTTGGTCTAACACAACCACTACCACTAAGTCACTATACTTGCTGCTAAAAGGTTATGGGCCCTGAGGACAATCTGGCCAATTCTGGCCCTCAATCTCTCTTCTCTGACTTAGCAACACGAGTTACACCCACTACCAGCCATGTCTTGTTGGAAATTCAGGGGAAGCGATCCGATTGGTTGGATAACGGGATCGCGACCCCTACCATATATGTATGTTATGTTCTGTGTTCTACCGATTGTACATGTATTGTAGCCTGAGCTATATAAACCTGGCCATCGATAAGGATGATTCCTTATCAAGTTGGACCAGTCTTAGTCCCGTACCACCATCGTCCTTCAGTACTCTGGTCTACATATCACTGGACCACTGCTGTATTGCATACGCAGTGTTAGCTCTTATCGATATCGACATCGTACTCAACTACTCGTTATTATATGCTGTCACACTTTTTCTAACATGTCTCAGCTGGGTCTCAGATTTAGGTTCAACAGGCACCTCCTGCCATTGTAAAACTCGATCACGTCCACTCCAGCATCACCAAGATGAAGGAGCCTCTCGACGATTCTAACTGGGTAGTCTGGCGTGAGAGAATCCACCGCATCTTTCGTCTTGCCGGAGTTGAGCTGTACGTATACGGTAATCTCCCTAAGCCTGATCCAGCAGATCCAGCCAATTACTGCATCTGGGACACCAACGACGTCTATGCGCAGATCCTGATTACCAACAACATAGCGAAGGACCAGATGGTTCATGTCACTCGGCTTGACACTGCACATGAAATCTGGCACAGTCTCATGGCTATACATGAAACCAAGGACTATCAGATCGCCATCACAATTCAACGCGCCCTCTTTAGAAAATGCGCATCAGATGGCGATGACATCGTTGAACACCTCACGGAACTCAAGAAACTCTGGGAACGACTCAACGTTCTTGACGATGGCAACTTCCATATCACTGACATGCAATTTAAGACCATAATTGCATCGTCCCTTTCTCCAACCTGGGACATCTTCACGGAGCCTTACGTTGGACGGCGAGTCGGTGTGGCCAAAAACAATCCTAAAAAACAAACGAGCTTCCAAGAGTTCATTGGGATACTCAAGGAAGAGCACGCAAAGCGCAAAGAGAGAAACGGTTCCGGTCAGCAGACCTACTATTCAAACACCAAGAAGACCAATGGCAAATCTCTTGCCAATCGCATTCGAGGTCAGCACAAGACAACTGGCATGCAATGCAAAAATTGCAAGCATGATTCCCATACCACAGACAACTGTAAATGGTTGGGACAGCCGAAATGCGAAAAATGCAGCTGGTTTGGCCATGTTGGCTCAGAATGTCGTCGTGATAAAAAGCGCAAACGCGATGATGATGATGGAGAAAAACAGAAAAGTGGCAAAACCGAACAGATAAATCATGCCGCTGAAGATGCGGACAACAACAAGGACAACGAAATTGTATTTTCTAGCAATGACATGTGCATAAGTACCCCTCATATCAAGGAGATTAATGAGAACTCAATGATCTTGTATGACTGGTTGGCGGACAGCATGACAACATCGCATGTCACCAACATGCGTGATGCTTTTGAAACATTTACGCCCCTCTCAAAACCCGTGCATGGTGTCGGCAATGCACAAACTCATGCTGAGGGGAGAGGAAACATTAAAATAAAATCACAGACCAATGGCCATGAACACAACATTACCTTGAAAGATGTACTATATATTCCAACAAACAAGCAAAACTTGTTATCCCTAGGCCGATGGGACAAAGCCGGTGGTAGTTACCACAGCAGACAAGGAAAATTAGTGATGAACGCAAAGAACGGCAAAACTGTTTCTACTGGCACACAAATCAGTAATCATTTGAATAAGCTGGACAACTTCGTCATCCAGCGCCCGGTCACAAGACCTGAACGTACCATGAAGAATCGTGCTGGGTCCCATGTGTTCAACGCAACTGAACCCATTCCAACGTGGGAGACCTGGCACAAACGATTCGGACACTTAGGTTTCAGCAGCATACAAACCCTTCTTGATCAGAAGCTTGTAACAGGTCTAAATGTCGACACACAAAGCCCGAGATACGACTGTGCAGCCTGCGTGCAAGCTAAGCAACACGTTGACCCATTTCCAAAGGCAATGGTGGAAATACGCACCAAACCTGGTGAGCTGACACACACGGATCTCTGGGGTAAATACCCTGTGCAATCAATCCATGGCAACGTCTATTTCCACTCCTTCCTGGACGACTGCACGCGATGGCCAACTTTAACCTTTCTTAAACATAAGGACGAAGCTTCACAAGCCATCAAAGACTATGTTGCTCACCTAAAAGCTCGCGGCATGCACCCGAATGCTTTCCGATGTGACCACGGCACTGAGTTCCTTAACGATGCACTGACACGGTGGTTAACGGAACAGGGGATTGAATTGCAGACTACTGCACCCTACTCACCATCTCAGAACGGAGCCGCGGAACGCTTGAACCGCACACTTGTGGAACTTGCGAGGGCCATGCTCATTGGAGCGGATGTGCCCATGTTCCTCTGGGAGTATGCATTACAACATGCCGCGTACATCCGCAAGCGGGCACCTGCCAAATCCCTGCCAGGAACAACTCCATATGAGGCATGGCATGGGCAGAAGCCAGATATTTCACACCTACGAGAATTTGGCTGTCCGGTGTATGTGCTTCTCCAAGGCCAGAAAGAGTGACCAAAATTGCTGCCCAGATCTAAACAACAAATATTCGTCGGGTACGATGATGGTTCTAAATCAATCAAATATTACAATCCAGAAACTCGGAAGGTACTCACCTCAAGAAACTATTGATTCCTCACACATCTTTCTATGAAACCGGGGACGCCTGAACCGATTCAAGTTGATCTTCCTCCCGCTGTGCCACATGAGGGGGAGCGCAATGATGATTCTAATTTGAAATTAAACAACACGCTGCAACCGGGGGGTCAGTGTAATAATCAAACCAAAAAGAGGCAACATGATGAGGAGCCTCAACTCGAGAGTGAATCAAGTCAGCGAAAGCTTTGCAAGCGAGCTGCTGTCGATTACAAACGACTTAACGATCCCTTCTCAGAAGATGAAGAAGAAAATGAAACTTACCAATCATATACTGAAGTCATCCTTGAGGGAATGTTAGGTCCTGATGATCCAGAAAGCCTAAAAGAAGCAAAACGCGCAAATGATTGGCCCCAATGGGAAGACACAATCCGTACTGAGCTCAACCAACTCGAACAATTCGGGACTTGGGAGCTTGTCGAGTGCCCGAGTGATGCTATCCCAATACCTAACAAATGGGTGTTGAGAAAGAAATACAACAAACAAGGAGAGCTCACAAAATACAAGGCCCGACTTGTCATTAAAGGGTGTGCACAACGACCCGGCTTCGACTACACGGACACTTTCTCTCCAGTAGTTCGCCTTGAAACAATTCGAGCAATCCTAGCGATCATACCTATAAAACGGCTCAAAATGTGTCAAATAGATGTTAAGGGAGCTTACCTTAATGGAATCCTAAAGGAAAATGTCTATATGCGTCAACCCGAAGGTTTTGGCGATGGTACAAACCGTGTATGTTGGCTACAAAAAACTCTATATGGCCTAAAACAATCCGGACGAGAATGGAACAAAGAGTTAGACAGGCGGCTCAAAGTAAAAGGGTTCAATAACCTACAGTTGGATCCCTGTGCTTATATTCGGCGCAACGGAGACAACCTAGAAATCATCACAGTCTGGGTTGACGACCTGATGCTCTTTGCGACCTCTGATTCTGTTATGGAACACCTAGCAGAGGATTTAGAGTCAACATTCGACGTTACAGATCTCGGGGAACCCTCCAAGATTGTCAGCATAGAAATAACTCATCGGCGCAACTCGATAACGATATCGCAACCACAATACGTTGACTCCATCCTCCGCAAGTATGGGATGCAGGACGCAAACCCTGTATCAACGCCGCTAGACCCCAACGTCAAGTTAAAACCCAATACAAATGAACAAGAGGGGAACAACAACAACGAATATGCATCCTTGATTGGATCTCTCCAATACTTGACTGTTGCAACCCGTCCAGACATAGCATACGCTGTCAAGCCTCGCTTCCTTCACATCAAATCCGAATTTCGAACACTACAGCGCTGCAAAGCGAGTGTTAAGGTATCTTAAAGGCACCCGAAATTTTGGAATAACATACTGTGACCAAAACGAAAGACTCCTTGGACCTATAGATTCAAATACCTTCTACAGATTCTCCGATGCGGCCTTCGCGAACACCGAAGACCATAAATCGATTTCCGGGTACGTTTTCCTAGCAAACATGGGCGCGATCACCTGGAGATCGAAGAAGCAAGCAACAATTGCCCTCTCCACAACAGAAGCAGAGTATGTAGCACTAGCGGAGGCCGTGCGCAAAGCCAAGTGGCTGCACTGTCTGTATGGTGAGCTGGGATTCCCACAGACAGAGCCAATAGTCCTGCTAGGAGACAATGATGGGTCAATTTCAATGACCAAGAATCCACAGTTTCATGGACGCACCAAACACATCGATATCCGATGGCACTGGATCCAGGAAAAGGTCGACGATGGCCTTATCAGAGTTATCGATTGTCGGAACCCCCAACAAACCACGGACATTTTTACCAAACCGCTCCCACGCCCTAAATTTAGCCAGCACATCAACAAACTTGGTTTATCGGATGCGTACGCAGTTTGAGGGGGAGTGTTGTCATGGAACACGCGCTACGCACGAGACACAAATCATGTGAGCACTAAATAATATAAGACAGTATATAAGACTTGTATGACTAATCAGAAGAATTAATCGTTCCTTGGTCTAACACAACCACTACCACTAAGTCACTATACTTGCTGCTAAAACCACCACCACCACTGCCGCTCACCACCAACCTCCTGGTTTGACCACCATCACGGCGGTGTCACCACCACATCACCACCACCACCACGTCGCGCAACCCTGGCCTGCAGCTGCAGGTGCCCACGGACGACGCCAACGACGCCAACGCCAACGCCGACACCAACAACAACTGCAGCTGCAGCTGCACATGGATGACGACGATGACGCCAGCTGGAGGTGTCCACAGACAACGACACCAACACCAACAACACCTGCAGCTGCAGGTGTTGTGGGGCACCACCACCACCACCATTCCCACCCACAACCCCACTCTGCCACCCACCACCCCCTCTGTCACTCGCAGGCGGAGGGCTTCCCACTCACCACCCTCTGCCACCCACCACCCCCTTCTCTGTCGCTCGAAACGCAGCGGAGGGGTGTTCATTGCCACCCACCACCACCCTCTGCCACCCACCGCCCTCTGCCTGCCACCACCCCTCTGCCTGCCACCAGACCTCTGCCTGCCACTACCCCCTCTGTCGCTCAAAACGTGAGCAGAGGGGTGTTTCTTGCCACCCACCACCACCCTCTGCCTGCTGCCCCCCCCCCCCCCCCAGTTTGGTTTAA
>Ga0307507_10008845_pt1 | contig 13713 bp, 20 predicted proteins | sample 7_EM_MG_FD_207223 | JGI IMG/M metagenome (GOLD analysis project Ga0307507, IMG submission 207223) | Populus trichocarpa ectomycorrhiza microbial communities from riparian zone in the Pacific Northwest, United States - 7_EM | ecosystem: Host-associated > Plants > Roots > Unclassified | place...
AGACCGCGGTTTTTTGCGGTCCGGTCCGGTTTTTTGACTTCTAGGAAAAAGGCAGACCGGTTACGGTTACGGTTAAAGCCCTTGGGCATCAAAAAACCGGACCAGACCGGACTTTCAAACACTAGAATTGAAGCTTACTTTGGATTAGAACACATGATGAAGCAGTGGACCTCTCCAGTGTATGCATTCTACAAGCCCACCCCAGACATTGTGTATGTCAGTGGGCGGCAGGTGCATGTCTTCAAGTGTGCCGCGAATTCCTGCACTTACAAATGTCAGCACTTCCTCGACGGCCATGACTGCTCATCCACCGGCAACCTCATCAAACATGTCAGATCTTGCTGGGGTGATGCAGCATACAAGGCTGCGAAAGACTGTCAACATGCAAATGATGCTCATGAGAGCATCATCAAACCTTTGACAACATCGGGAACAATCACAGCCACATTTGACCGAAAAGGCAAGGGTAAAGTCAACTATAGGCATTGTCAGCACACCAAGACTGAAACAAAGTAAGTCAAAGGTATACATACCTTTTCCGATTCAGTTTAATAGTCAACTCCAGGGCTGAAATCGTTTGCTGGGTTTCGGAGAGTATTCGCCCATTCAAGATTGTCGAAGACCAAGGATTCCTTTCACTAATGAAGACTGGAAGGCCAGAGTATTATATCCTGTCTGCATCGACTGTATCATGGGATGTATGAATTGTTTTTGCCCGGATGCGTGCACGGATTGGGCAGATGCTTCAAGTAAGTTTAAATTCAGTCGTCGTGTTCAACCTTGAGATGGCTAGAGACTCACCAATCGCAAAGGAACATGCTGGCCTAATCAGCTTCGCCACCGACACTTGGACATCGCCCAATCACCTTGCCTACATTGCCGTCACAGCCCATCTTGAAGTTCGAGGCGAGCCAATTTGTATTGTACTTGACGTTGTAGAACTCCCAGTGGTTAGGCGATACTTGATCTCTATACTCCATCGTTGCTAAAACTTTAAAATAATATTTAGTCACATTCAGGTATAAACATGGCTGTCGCATTTCATGAGATTCTAGAGGAATTTGGCATTGAGAACAAGGTGATAGTCAAACGAGCACAAGAAGAAAGCAACTTACCTAGCAAGCACTACAGATTCTTGGCTTGACTGCAGATAATGCTACCAACATGGACAAGATGAGTGAATACCTCGATAAAAGGGTTGTAGCTTATTCGTCTGTGAACCGTATCCAGTGCTTCAACCATGTCCTGAGCCTTACGGGCAAGGCATTGTTAAGGCAGTTTGACGTTAAGAAAATGACTGGTGATGGTGATAGCAACTTGGGCAAGGTGTTATTGGCTGAAGAACAGGAATTATTGGACCTTGCAGAAGGAATTGATGATGAAGAACTCACGATGGAACAGGACACAGGAACTGAAAATGATGATGAGGATGACACGACTACTGTTGAAGCCCAGTGAAAACCGGCTCTGCACCGCTCCGCACTCAGCCACAAATATCCATGGCAGAGGATGAAATCGGCAAGAATCTGCACCTAGATGAGATTCCCGGCATGGGACCATTCATCATCAACCAAACGTGAACTTCAACAATATTCTTTCCTTCTATTCAAACTTTTTTTTCCCAAGTCGACTTGGTGATTATATATATATATCAGACTCCGCCAAACGACTCCCATTCCCCCTCTTTCCTTCCTTCCCTCACTTTTCCCTCCATTCCATCATCCAGGACTTCTTGCACATCCCTCGGCACATCCCTCAGCAACCCCCTCATGGACGTATCAGAGCAATGAGGGAATCGTGGGACCTCAATGTGGCGGGTATGGTGAATTTGACTTGCCATGAGTGACTTTCTGTTTGAGGGGCTACATCCTCACCATTATGTATAGAGGCTGGATGTACGCGTTCTGTCACTAACATGTCAGTAAATTGTTTTTTTGCACTGCATTAGATTAAAGCCCTTACCATTTTTCATGCATATATGCGCCATATTTTGTTTTGGTCCTGCTTGGCAGCATCACATTTATCAAGGTGTGTAACTTTTTCAGTCCAGGGTTACTCACAAACTAATATCCAATACTCCATCCCCATTCCCTTCCCATTTACAACCGCTTCAGGGGAGAACCTTGTCAGTCAAAGGGATGGATGGTCATGGACGAGAACTATGAGGTGTTCTTGACTATTAGTTGTTGTGTTGCATTGGTGCACAGTGGAACCGCCATGCTGTGGTACAGGTGGATATGGTGTCAGTATTTGGGAATGGTTTCAGTACTATGCAGTGGCAGGGACTTGGAATCACAGATAGTTATGGAAAATAGCAGATTTCTGAACCAATACAAAGTATTCACCAGGTACAGATAACGACTGAACAGTGCAGGTGGAGGTGGAAAAGAACCGATTTAAGCAGAAATTTCAGCCATTCATACCATAATGGCAGTTTTTAAGGAAGAGCCTTGCAGAAAAAAATCCGCAAAAGGGACAAAATCCCATTCTACCAGCGCCTTTCTGCTCTGCCGACAATCTCTGATATCTGCCAGGAATTGGCAGATACTTGCGGCTGAGAACAGAGCCAGTTTTCACTGGGGTTGAAGACCTGGAGGAGCTTGATGAATGGCTTGATGAGGTGTCTAATGAGATGACTGAGGAAGAACGTCTTGTGCTGGCAGCGAACATTTGGCCTCTCAGCCAAGTTCTCGTCAAGGTAAGTTGTGATTATTGAATATTCACCTTGCTAATGAAGTCTCCAGCTTTGTAAACTAGCTTACACTCTCATCAACTCTACCACCCTCCTATTACCAGCATGGAAGTTGTGTCTTGAAGAGTTGGCATTGGCCATACGAATCATGCTGCAGGATGTAACGACTGGATGGAATTCAACCTATGACATGCTTAGTTTTGCAGTGAAGTACAGAAAGGCAATTGAACACATTACCTCAGACCTCAAGAACGACTTGCGCAAGTACGAGATGACCAATACGAAGTGGCAGATTGCTGATGAACTCAAGGAGATGTTGAAGGTGAGTTCTTTGTTTACTTCCATGTAACGTTTGTCACACGATAATACAAACGATGTTCCTATTCTGGATGATTGCTTATTGACCACATCTTTACCTTAGATTCTCAAGGACGGCACTGAATACTTTTCGCGTGGGACCCCAAACTTGGCCACCGTTATCCCAGCTATGGACCATATCGACATGGTATTCACGAATGCGATCAAGCCCAACAGTGACACTCATCCAGCAATTTGTTATGCCCTTCTTCTTGCAAAGAAAACATTGAACAAGTACTACTCTTTGACTGATGAAGCAGAAGTTTATCGGATTGCAATGGGTAAGTCGTTCAAGTCAATGATACATCTTTTCTAATCAATTCTCTACCTCTAGTTCTTCACCCACAACACAAGCTCAAGTATTTCTGCCGTGTGGGTTGGACCTCAGACTGGATTGACATGGCAGAAGCACTTGTTCAAGACGAGTTCAAACAATCATACATGTCCTCCTCTGGCTCCAATAGTGGTGACGAACCCAATGAATGTGAGGACAAGTTGGACAAGGATGACTCAGAGGCTCAGGACAAGGTGCGTTGTAATGATCTTCTTAGCTTTCATTCCCTCATCATCAACCACAGGAGTCTAAAAACATCTTTGACAACCTCCCTGTGCTAGGGAAGCCTTGTAAGTCCAAAGCTCTCCTCGATGAACTGCAGCTCTATCTTAGCACTCTGACCAAGCCCACATGTTTTCCTCTCCGATGGTGGTACGAGAAGCGGCAAACTTACCCTCGACTTCACCGTATGGCCCTGGACTACCTTTCCATTCCAGGTGTGTCTAAATCTATCTTGATTTCATTCTATTGCTAACCCTTAACTCAATGTTCAGCTACATCAACTGACGTCGAGCGGCTGTTCAGCTGTGGATGCCTCATCCTCTTGCACACCTGAAGCCAACTCTCTACGGAGTCCACCCAAGCTCTTCTCTGCCTCAGTTTGTGGAGTTTGGCTGGACTAGTCAAAGATTTGGATGTGGAGGCTGTCACAGTCCTCAATGAGGTGGACGCCAAGATTGAGCTTGATAAGCTCAGAGATATTCTTAGTAGGACTTGCTGCGGAAAGATCTAACTACTGATATCTATTTTCTCTTCGCCGTAGGAATACATTACTTAGTACTGTCATTGTATTTACATGAGTATAACAAACCCTGCTGGGGTATCCATACCCGTGAATACCCCATGATACCCAGACTCAACTTACCCCCAGGTTGTAGGGTATATACCCTGCAGGGTTGGGGTATGGGTTGGTGTCTGGGTATCCATGGGTTTTACCCATGCCGTTGCCTAGTGACCACACCAAGGCATGGCATGATAACCATTTAAGCAGCTGCCCTGACACACAGCAGGACATTCAACTTACAGCACTTTTCAGATCTATGTGGAATCACATTTGTAAAAATCCTGCAGCTTTGGTTGTGTTTATCCATTACATCATACATCTATTTATGTAATCTTTATATATCCTGAATGACACTTTGCCATTAGTTCCTTCATTTCCTGCCTATATGTCCCCTCAGCACATATCTCACAACCTCAAAGAATGGATTCCCATCTTGTTCCATGCTCAACACTTCAAAGTCAAGGAAATCTGTGAAATTCATGGTGTACGGAAGTCTCTTGTCTATCAAACTCTCGTGTATCACAGGGATCACAGCGTCCCTTACAACCCTGCTGCACATCTTGCTCACCGAGGATGACATCGAACTCTAAATCCTATGGATCTAAAGCTTATCCAGAGTCTTCTAAACCAACAACACTGTTTGTACCTTGATGAGATTCAGGAGGAATTGCACCAGCACCAGGACCCCCGAAAATCCTGCTAAATGGTAGATACCAATCCAGACAGAAATTTTCAAAGTGAGGGTGCTAGGCTAGACACAAACCGGACAGGTTTGCAAGAAGATTGACAGGCTAGATACCTAAGTGGACATATATGGTTGCTTGGTACAGTGGATAACAGTAAGTATTTCAACCATTATGAATGTATGTAGTCTGTGGTTCAAACCCTGTGGTCAACTTTTTATTTTTATTTTTCCAATGCATGATCAGGTACCAAGCACTAATGTGGTGTCAAATGTGCAATAAACCCTACACATTACTTTTCATGGTACAGAATGCCTTTGAACACAACCTGTTCTGTTACGGTTTTACATGTAACAGGCTTTTTTAAGCTTAAGTTCACTATGACTCGATGACTGATGACTTATAGCTTGATACTGTCAGCTATCTTCAGGGGTTTCCTGGTACTACTGTTACTGTTCACTGTATAGCTCTGTTCGTTGGCTATCTTTGGGGTCTTCCTGGAATGACTGTCGTTTGTGTTACCTAACGAAACACAGGGTTCAGTGATCCTCCCTGGAGAGTGATCCTGGATACTAAGTGAGAACTTGTTAACTCATGACGGTTAAACGATATACTGATGCTCTAAGTCCTTAAAGACCTTAGAGTATGAGGGCGACCTTGCTTACAGTGGTTCCAACTGAGACGTGAGGGCGAACTAAGCTTGTATTGCCTAAGTTCAAGCTACCGAATACAAACGAAACTGCCCTCTTTATATACTGAGGGCTTAAGTAAACTATGAGTCAGAGACGAGTCAAAAGTATGAGTCTATATGACTTGTGTAGAGTCATAAGAGTCATATTGTGTCTAAGTAAGTCTAAGGGAGTCGCATGACGACGAAGGAGTCATACGACTCAGTCTATGTGAATATGAGTCAAGAGTAATAGGAATGAGTCGTGGGATGCGTATCTAGAGTCTGTCCAGTATGGTCTAGACTATGTCTTAGGAATGTGAAAGTGTCTGCAAGTGTCTATTTGTCTGTCTGTATTGTAAGGAAAAAGTTTGTAACATTACCCCCCATTTAATATTTGATGTCACCAACATTGACCTAGTCCATGATGAAAAGGAGGGAGGAGTTGGACGACAAACTGCCGAACTTGCTGATGAGGTTGGGGCAGTCAGTGAGAGGGGATGGCGGAGGAGTGGGGGGTGCGGGCCTTGTCCATTCCTCGTTTGGGATATCGGGAACCCCTTCCCATGTCCTGATGGCATCTGCCCATCTCTCCTGGCAAGTCTTCCTGTTCATCCCCCAGTCCTCTGCCACCTTGGCCCACTCCTCGCTCCTCTCCCACGTCTCCTGTGCTTCTTTGTGGGCAACACATCAGTTGGGGGTCATGTGCCCAGGTCCCCACTCCTGGCATCCTGCACACTGATATGCCTTACAGTCGCAGCGAACATGGCCAGGTCTCTTGCATTTTGAACAACATTGGATGGGCCAGCAGGGCTGTTGTTTGATGTGATAGGCATGGGCTCTTCCATATGTATGAATGGTGAGGTTGGAATAGTGGAAATAATCCACAATGCCTCATCCTGCAAAGCAGGTAGGAGTGTCGGCAGGAATGAGGGGAAGCTTCCCCAAGTTCCTAATGGCATCTAGGATGCCATGGTGGATGGCGGTGGCGATGGTGGTAATGGTGATGTTATACATGGAAAAGACAGGTTTAGTGTACCTGGCAGTTTCCTCGAGTCTTTTCTCGTTGGCTATGGATTCTAAAATAAGTTGAAGATCTAAAATGAGGGTTGGGTCATCCTGACAATGGTCGATGAGGGCGATGATGTGTTCTTCCTCCCTATTCTAAGGAGGTTGCGGAGGTAGATGGTGGCAGTGGTGAATGAAGCGGAGTTGAAGGAAGACATGGTGGAATGAGGAGGTTTGTTTGAGGAAAAGCTGATTGGCTTAGTTGCGAGTGTTTAGACGATTGTCTGAGGATTCACTGCAGACATTTCCCCCTTTTATAACTTCAAAGAATCTCGGAAGCATTCTTCAAGTTGCTTTCTGGTTCCCATGTTTCGTCAGAGTATCCCTTCCATACTACCAAATACTGATAGTTCCTGCCTTGTTTCCTATGATCTTTGATTGAATCTACTTCATATTCTTCTTCTCCATTGATAAGGTCAGGTGGAGGTTCAGGAAAATTTCTTCCATGAACATCGGTTTCGTGATATGGGGTAAGGCGACTGCTGTGAATGACATTGTGTATCTTCCACTGAATCAGAAGCTGGAGTTTGTATGTCACCGGTCCTAACACTTCTATAATTTTGAATGGTCCTTCTCGTAAGGATGACATCTTCTGGAATTGATATCCTCTATTAAGGTTGCATGCATCTAACCATACTAAGTCTCCTTTACTAAATGGAGGAGAGTTCTTCTTGGATCATTTAATTTGAACTTGTCATGCCAGCTCATGAGTGGCTCGAGCGTTGTCTCTTGCTTTGAGAAGCCTAGAGATTTGTTCTTCTACTGCAGGGACATTCGTTTTTGGGAACACCATTGGGAATCCGGTGGGTTCACTTCTGTACCTGAGGTAAAATGGGGTTTGTTTCATAACTGAATGGGGACGTCCGTTGTACGCAAACTCTGCCATAGGGAGATGTTTATCCCAATCTTCTGGAATACATCTGCAGAAGACTTGGAGATATGTCTTGAGTTCTCTATTGACTCATTCTGTTTCTCCATCTGTCTGAGGATGGTATGCGGTACTGACTCGTTGCTTGATTTCGCAAAGTTTCATAAGACTTCTGTAAGTCTTAGAGATGAAAAGAGGGTCTCTGTCAGAGATAATGATCTTGGGTAACCCAAATCGTTTGACCATATGGTCTAAATGGAGTTCGGCGGCTTCGAGTGCAGTTAACTCTTTACTGCAAGGGATAAAAATTACCCCCTTTGTAAGGCCATGGTCTACCACAACCATTACGCGGTCATGGCCTCGTTCTGTCTTAGGTAATCCAGAGATAAAATCTTGTGTTATCATCTGGAATGGTTTTGTAGCTGTGGATTTAATTGGCTGTACTGGTGGTTATGTCGGGAGTGTGTTAACTTTATTCTGTTGACAGGTGATGCAACCTGCAACATATTCATATACAAAGTGGCATAGTCGCAGCCACCAATAGTGTCTCTGGACCATTTCTAGGGTAGAATCTCATCCTGGATGTCCTGTCATCAGGGAATTGTGAATCTGCTGAATGATCATCTTTCATACTTCGGGATTATCAGGGATATAGCACCGATCCTGATAAAACAATACTCCATCTTCTATTTTCCAATCTGATAGGTTTGACTTGATTGGTGGAACTCCTTTCGTAGATAGGACCTTGTCCATATCTTTTACAAATTCATCTGAGGCTGCTGCTGATTCTATCAATCTGGCAAGCTCTGTGTTAATTAACTTGATGAATAATTCGTCTGGTAATAGGACGATATTTTCGTTGTCGGTATCTTTCTCTGGTACGTGGTCTGGGCGTCTTGATAGAGTGTCTGACTGAATCATCTTGGATCCCAGCATATGCATTAATTTTGTATTGAACCTTGTCAAGTACAAGGCCCATTGTGCCTGTCGGCGGCTGAGGTCTTGTGGTTTTCAGAAATAAGTCAGGTTCTTGTGATCTGACATTATTATGACTTTGTGTTTACTTCCTTCTAGGAAGTGTCTCCATGTTCACAATGCTCAATAGATCGCAAGCATCTCTCTATCATATATGTCATAGTTCCTTTCTGTCTGAGTGAGGCTGTGGGAGATATAACCACATGGTTTAAGTTCTCTGTTGTTATCGTGTTGTCTGAGGACAGCGCCTGTGGCCCATTTGGATGTGTCAGATTCCATGAAGAACTGCTTCGATGGATCTGGTATGACTAGAACTGGTTTTTCTAGGAATCGCTTCTTTAAATTTTCAAAGGCTGTCTGACAACCCTGAGACCATTCGAAAATTTTCCTCTTCTTTGTAAGTTCGTTTAACGGTTTGGCTTCTTCTGCATAATTGCCAATGAATCTTCAATAGAAGTTGCAAAATCCTAAAAAGGATCTGACGCCTTTAACTGTTTTTGGTGGAGCCCATTCTCCTATTCCCGCTAACTTTGTTGGGTCCATTGATATCTCATTAGGTTTTACAATGAAACCTAAGTATTCTACCTTGGTTACGTTGAAGGCGCATTTCTCTGGTTTAAGGAATAAATCCTTCTCTTTGAGTTGTTTTAACACCTGTAGTGTTCGTTCATGATGATCTTTGGGGTTTTTGGAAAATATGAGAATGTCATCTACGTAGATCAGGATCCATCCCTGAGCTATCATATTGGTGAAGTAGTCATTCATCATAGATTGGAATGTGGTGGGCGAATTGCACATTCCGAAAAACATTACTGTTGGTTCGTATAGTCCTCTTTTGGTGATAAAGGCACCCCTCCATTCGTCACCTTCTTTTATTCAGACGTTATTATATCCCCATCGGATATCTAATTTCGTAAATGTCTTTTCTCCATGTAGTTTCTGGAGGAGATTGTCAATGGATGGTAGGGGATATGCATTTTTGATGGTTGACTTGTTCAGGTACCTGTAGTCCTGACACAGTCTAAGCACTTTACTGTCTTTCTTTGCCACAAAGAAAAATGGTGATGCTTGTGGCAAAGCGGATTCCCATATGAATCCCTTCCTGAGGTTGTCATCTATAAACTTGTTCATTTCTTTCTCTTCTTCTACATTGAGCAGGTATGTCTTTGCTTTCTTCAGTATGAAATCTGGTTTGAGATCAATTCTATGGTCCCATGGATGGCTTTCTGGGAATCATTCAGATGCAGTCTTCTCGAAGACTGATCGGTATTCTCTATATTCTTCTGGGACTAGTTCTTCAAAAGATTTCTTCTTATCTACTTCTGTTCCATGTGTTAGACTCTGTGATATAGACGTCTTAGCTCTGATTGTGATCTTGCTGTTTTCAACCTGAATTGGTTGATTCAATGGCCTTCTCTCTTCTTCCTGTTCTGGTATAGCTTTCGCCATATCTTCATTGATATGGGCAATAAGCAAATCTCCTTCTGTCAATTCATCTTCCTCATCTTCTTCTTTGTCAGGGTCTGGTACTAATGCCAGCATGTCTTCATAATCATCTGGCAGTTCGTTTACTGCAATGAGAATAGATTTCTCTGTATCAGGCAATCTTTCAAACTTTGGGGTTGCGTCTTCATCGGGTGCTTCTTCTATTGTAACTGTTGTCTTTTTAATATGAAGGTTTCATAATTTTTCTGTGAAAGCTTCCTTTGATCTCATTCTCTTTCGTTCTTGGTCTACCTTGAGAGCCTGTATGGCTCGGTTCATGGCCAGTGATTTGCTTGGTTTCCTAATTCATTTGGGGTCGATCTTAAGGGTTTTCTTTGCCCAATTGACTATAGGGTTTACCATTTCCAGCCATGGTAGTCCAAAGATTATGTTCTCTTTTCCTAGGTGACTGATAAAAAATTCAGTGGAAATGACGTTTCCATTGATTTTTACTGGGAGTCGGGTGAAGTATTTGATAGGTCCATTCTTATTTGGGGTCTTGTCAACGTTTGAGACGGGTATCTCCTTTTTTAGTCTTAAGAGTGGGAGTTGGTGTTCTTTTGCGAATCGTTTGTCTATAAATGCTCCTTGGGTGCCACAGTCTATTAATGCTTTGGTTTCGACAATTTTGTTTCCATCTAAAATTTTAGTGTCGACAGTCATTGATCTTAAGTCCTCATCTGGTACACTTCAAATTTTAAGAGCTTTGATGGAAAATCTTTTCAAAGGTCTAGCTGTTGTTGCTAGCCTTCTTACTGAAAATCCTTAGATTCTTCTTCAACTATATCTTCATCTAAACTTTCTATAAAAGTGTCCTTCGCTTTTTCTAGGTCCTTGTTATCGAGTTCTGCCATAATGGCCCAAACTTTTCATGCAGCTTCTCCTGCTTTATTTGAAGGTGTGATAGCCTTATACGGGGTGGTGGGTTTACTATAACTGGAAGTGTTTCCTTTGTAGGAAGTGGTTTGGCTTGGCGTGTGGTCTTGTAACATATGTCCCAGTTTTCTGCATCGGAAACAGAGTCGTTCTTTCATATATCTGTCTTGTTCTTCAATAGACAGTCTGTTGATTTCTATTCTGTCAACATCCATTGTGTTTGAATCTCTGGCCCATGGGGTAAATGTAGTGCATGGTGTGAATGTGGTACGGGGCGCTGGTCTGGGCATCCATCCCATAATCCTGTCTTTCCATTGTATACTCTGGTAGTATGACTGGTCGAATGACCTAGCATCGTCGATAATCTCTTCTAACTTGGTTGGTGGGTTCTTCTGCTGAGTAATCTTCACCCTCAACATCGGGTGAAGACGTTTCAAAAAGTCTACTGAGAGCATGGGATTCTCTACTCCTTGTAGGATGAATCCTGCTCATTGTGCTAGCATTCTAAAGTTGAGGATGTATTCCTCTAGGTGTCCTGGTTTGTGTTTTAAGACTGCAAAGTCTGTCTGCGCCTTTTCCTTCATTTTTCTGATATCAAAGGACTTCTCTAGGAGTTTCTTGAAATTGACCCATGTATTGGTGGGTAAAAATTTCCCTTCAGTCTGATGTGTGTTGATGTAATGGCTTGCCCAATCAGCTGCCCTTCCTTCTGTCATATACGAGATAGCAAACAATATTGCTAGTTGGTCTGTTGAGAATCGCTGTGCATTGGCTAATAGGTAGTTTTCTACCATTTGAATCCATAACTTGTATTTGGATTCATCTCCATTACAATCTTTTGGTTGTCGGCTTCTCTCTTTTCCATCCGCTGCGGGGTATGGATTAAATGCTTCCTGTTGTTGTGGTGGCGGTATGTCGCCGGCTGGTACATTGGTTGCTGTGCTGCCCATTTCTAGTTCTGGGTTCTTGGGTTCTACTGGTGTCTCGGGGTTAAATGCATCTGATGTGAAGGCGTTAAATCTTTCTACTATTCCAGTTAATTCGTCGGTTGGTGGGATACCTAGACTGGATAAGTCTATAGGTTCTAATATGGGTATCAGTACGATGAGCAGTTGTGCACTAGTACTATGGGTTCTACTGATCAATGGTGATCCTCTCGGTGGGGAGGCTGGTGTTGCTCTTCCACTAAATGGTTATTCTCTTCTGCTGAATGGATATGCTGGTCCTAGCCCTGATATTCGGGATATAGGAGTTCATACAGGTGTTGATGTTCCTGTTACTGGTGTCTGTGCGGCAGGAGGGCTGTCCTCGTCTGCGCTTTCAAAATGTTCCTGTTCTGACTTGGAGCTCTCTGGTGCTCTATATGTTCGATAGCCTAACCTTCCTTGGTCAGCTGTGGTTCCTTTCTACTGGTAGAAGACGATGCTGTGTCTTCTTCTAACTTTCGCTTTAGCTGTGTTTGTCAGTGTTGCTCTAAGGCTTCTAATAACTCTTCGTTGGTAAATCTCCAAATGAGGCGTATGATTTCGCCTAGTGTATCCACTGTGATGTGTTTACTGAGTGCATTCCTGTGCTTTGACTAGTTCGAGGATATCCCTTATCCTTTTGTTGAATTTGTCCAATAGTTTGATGACTTCCTTAATTCTCATGTTATAACTTTCGGTAAGGGCAATGAGATCTCTCAAATGCTCCAGTGTGACGTGCAGTTTCTAAAACTGGTAGAGTGTGGTGATGTGCCCCTCTATACTGGGTAAGCTTGAATCTTTTGTTATGGTTTTACGTGTAACGGGCTTTGTTAAGCTTAAGTTCACTATGACTCGATGACTGATGACTTATAGCTTGATACCGTCGGCTATCTTCAGGGGTTTCCTGGTACTACTGTTACTGTTCACTGTATAGCTCTGTTCGTCAGCTATCTTCGGGGTCTTCCTGGAATGACTGTCATTTGTGTTACCTAATGAAACACAGGGTTCAGGGATCCTCCCTGGAGAGCGATCCTGGATACTAAGTGAGAACTTGTTAACTCGTGACAGTTAAACGATATACTGATGCTCTAAGTCCTTAAAGACCTTAGAGTATGAGGGCAACCTTGCTTACGGTGGTTCCGACTGAGACGTGAGGGCGAACTAAGCTTGTATTGCCTAGGTTCAAGCTACCAAATACAAACGAAACTGCCCTCTTTATATACTGAGGGCTTAAGTAAACTATGAGTCAGAGACGAGTCAAAAGTACAAGTCTATATGACTTGTGTAGAGTCATAAGAGTCATATTGTGTCTAAGTAAGTCTAAGGGAGTTGCATGATGACAAAGGAGTCATACGACTCAGTCTATGTGAATATGAGTCAAAAGAAATATATCTAAATAGTGAGTCAAGAGTAATAGGAATGAGTCATGGGATGCGTATCTAGAGTCTGTCCAGTATGGTCTAGACTATGTCTTAGGAATGTGAAAGTGTCTGCAAGTGTCTATTTGTCTGTCCGTATCATAAGGAAAAAGTTTGTAACATGTTCTATGAGAAAAACTCATCAACCATCAAGCACTCAGATCACTGCACACTGAAACCTTGTCAAAGGTGACTATGCTGTAAACATGGTCAATGACGAGCTGCGCATTAGACAAGGTATTTGGAATCTTATTCTAATACTATACTACATAGTCATCGTCATGTATCAAAAGACAATGGTGAAGTGTGGCAGGCATGAACCTGTGGATGTCACAAGTAACATTGCCACTTTCACAGATTGTTCTTTAGGTCTTTGAACACAGCAGTCACAGCACCCACTTCTGCTCCATTCCAGAGCCAACCACATTGCTTCAAGTATTCCAACATGTCCTGCTCCCACCAACAAATTTTCTTACCCTTCTGAATACCTGACCATTGAATGCAAATTGAAAATCAACAATGGCAGATTTGAGCTCTCTCC
>Ga0307507_10008846_pt1 | contig 13713 bp, 17 predicted proteins | sample 7_EM_MG_FD_207223 | JGI IMG/M metagenome (GOLD analysis project Ga0307507, IMG submission 207223) | Populus trichocarpa ectomycorrhiza microbial communities from riparian zone in the Pacific Northwest, United States - 7_EM | ecosystem: Host-associated > Plants > Roots > Unclassified | place...
TCATAAAAAAATTTACATCACCAGCAGAGAAGAAGTTGCAGAGGTGTTGAATGAGCTGAATGATAAGATGGATTCACCAAGGGAGGACTTTTTACATATGACACATGATTTGTACAAGTAATTCTACTATTCAATTTGCCTGCTGGCACAAAATTTATCCCACTGGCGTAATATTTAGCCCCAGCAGAGGGCAGCCCTGCAGGGGGATTTGGCATTCAAGAAACATCCGGCTGCTCCAATCAGGTGGGGCATTGTTACCAATGGCCAGTCCATAGTTACTGGATAATCGTTCAGGGTCTGGCCAGCCTGGCTAGGTCCATACCATATGGTGCATTGTCAGGGCTGGGTGGCCCATTACTAATAGGCCAACATGACTAACATAACTGCCTTTGTTTGCTTGACAGAGAATGTCAAGTGAGGTGATATTCTTTTCTATGATGGCAGTAGCTAACGATCGTTTACGCAGCTTGCTCTATTGAATTTCAGTGTATTCTCTCGCACACTCACATTCACCCATCCCTCTTCCTAAACCAAAAGTTGACCTTTGCAGTTCCACCCTTCTCTGTGCCAGCAACATGTCTACTCTTCCCAGTCTCCCACTGCCTCCCTCAGGTGCAGCAGCCAAATAATTCTTCACCCTTCTCACCGCCCTCCCGAATGATGTCAATTGTTGGGAAGGCCATGGACGCATGGCTTCATTTTGGTGTTTGGAACCTCAGGGAAGATTCAAGGTGGAGTGGACAATGGGTCAGTTGAGGTTCCCATCGTCCATGAGTGGATATTGTGGACCAGGTTCAGAACAACCTTCTCCAACAGGGAGAGATGAAGACAGTGAGAGTCGGGCCAAATGCATCTGGAATCCACTCATATCCCCCTTTTTCCCTTTTGTCGGCTTCCCCAAAATTCAAGGTTCCCCTCAAGTCTCTGGACAACGCCCACAAGTCGCTGTCTTTTCAAAGAGGTGTCACCATCATCGCGGTGCTCCCTCCCTACGATCCTCTACCCCCTCAAAATCAACAAGCTCAGCAAGTCCAGCTCCCACCGCCTTCCCATGTTTCTCCTCCCTCCACAGCACACACAGGAGGACAAGGACAAGGGGGTGGTGGTCAACAAGGACAACAAGTGGTAGTGGGTGACAAACAAGCCCTCCTGGCAAATGAGAAGTGATGAAGGAGGATGTGGTTGAGAGATGATGGAGGGATAATATCAATGAGAAGATTAGTGAACTTGTGACGTTGATTCCAGAGTGTACATTGGATGTTGGAGGTGAGTTGTTTTTGTTTTTTTGGGCAGGAGGGGGAGGGGTTGGTGGGACCATGGGGTTGGAGGTTTTCTTGGATTAGATTGCCTTTCCTTTTCCCTTGTGTTGGATCCCCATCTATTCCCCCTCTTTGGGTTGAATCTCTAATTGGATTATCCCTTTTGTTCCCTTCCTCTGAACCCCAAACTAACCCTCTCCCCCCTGGGTCCAAACGGAAATGGAAATGCCAATGCCTCTTCCCCATCAGCTGCCTCCCCAGGCAGGGGGATCATGTCCAATGGCCTTCCAGACCCAGACATGCTGCTCACCCCTGGCGGGATGCTGGTCAATGCCATTAATGGCATGTTGAATGGGATTAATCCCAGTGCGAATGGGTTGAATGGTGCGACTGTGAACGGCTTGAATGGAACGCCAACCAGAAAAGATTCCAGCAAGGAAGGCAGGCCTGGAGGAGGACATCAGGGGGATGGGGGAGTTGTCAAGGCAAATAAAGGGATGATTTTGAGAAAGAGTGTTGAGTATATTAGGTGGGTTTGCCTTCATTTAGGGCTGGAGTCCATTCTATCAGCGGATATCGCTCCCCTTACCTTCTTTCCTAACCAACCAAAATATTAACACCTTTATATTATCTAGATACCTACAACAACTCGTAACAGCGCAAGCCACATGGAACTGCAAGCTTGAACAAGAGCTGAAAGCCTACCAGCACAGATTGTGCAGCTCATCCAGCATGGAACTACCGCTCACCGACTCGGGCATGGGGGATGGCATGATCCTCCATGATGAGCTGCACTTCCACCATGGGCATATGGGGCAACTGCCGAGTATGCCAGAGGAGGGCGGGGACGGTGATGATATTATGATGGGGCTTGAGGAGGATGGGTTGGGGATGGGTATGGGTATGAAGGGGAGTTTGAGCCCTGATTCGATGGAGGGTGAGAGGGATGGGGAGCTGGACTGGTTGGAGGAGAGGGGGAGGATGAGGGGGGTTAGGGGGTTGAAGGCAGAGGTGCAGAGTGAAGATTCGTTGTTGGGGATGTGAGGCTTTTTTTCTCCTGCATCCTGAGTCCAAAGCAACAGTCGTATGCCTTGCCTTTTTCTTTTCCTCCTTTTTTCTTTGTGCAGTTCCAGTTTCAATCTCCACCACACACCCCACCCCTTCCTTTGTGGCTTTTCTTTTTTTTTTTTTTTTTTTCAAGAGTCATGTCAATTGAACATGGTTGAGCACCAAATTCTAATACATACCCTGTGCTAAAGATTATGCACCAACATCAACTCTAATCCTGGACAGTGTCAGGAGAGTAGTTACTTTGTGCAGGTAAGAAGCTTGGACCTGATGCGACTCCTTGGCACTTCCAAATCTTTGAAGGATGTGAGGTGAGGTTCATGAGAATGCAGAGTTCCGTGCCCCTGAAGCTGCCTGGAAATTAATGAATACATTAATACGGGTGGATGCGAGGGTCGTCTTCTCGGAGTAACTATTTCCTGATACCATGACACTTCTTTCACATTTGACGATGCGCCGATACCCCAGTGCATGGCATTCGGATGCATCAGCTGCCAGTCTGTGGCATTCATTGTAGCAACCACACATGTACGCCCTGCAAAGTTATCAATAAAGTAGGTATTTCCCATGGATGTCTCGACTTGCCTGGAAATAAATGACTCTGTGTTTTTGCTGGAGTCCGAGAGGCACATGCCTACTTCACTATCATCACGTACACACGTTTGAATCCAGTCTTTATCTGACAAGCCAGAGCAGTGATCAGTAAATCAAGAATCACAACGAGGCCAACGACACATTGGAGAGTGAATGAGGAAAAGAACAGGACAAGTAAACCAACACTATGTCCTTCAAGTTCTCACATCGTGCCAGATCAGACGTGAGGAGAAGTTGCAGCAGATGGAATGCCAGTTGAAAAGGGGAAAGTTGGGACCCAAAGGTGCTCGAACGTTAGCCATTCACTGTCTGAAGTTCAGCATTTGGACAGGGGTGGATAATCTTTTTTGCCCTGGGTTTGGATCTTGTTCACTTCAAGTCTTCAACTGCCCCACCATTCAGGGGAAGAGAGGTGAAAGCGTTATAAGCAACTGCGAACCTGGATCCAAGAAAGCCAGCAGTGGATCAGATTGGAATTTGAAAATCTGGACAAACACAATAAAGTTGAATTTCAGGAATGGAAGCAACCCTGAATTGCAAGGTATCCTGAGAACTAGTGTTGAGCAAGGGTTTCAGAAACCCCAGGGGTACACGGGTAAGGGTTTGGAGGGTCGGGGTCAGGGTAGGGAATGTCTGACCCCACATTAACCCCTACCCTTGAGCAAGGGTCAGGGTATACCCGTGGTTTTACTGGTGGGTACAACTTGTTTGTACTTGTGTTACTATTAGTAATGTGTGACCTTGTTTACAATAATACAACAACTGTTTTTCTTCTCAACCACCATCATACAGCATCATCACCACCACCGAGAACCACCTGCAACCATCGTTCGACTGCCCACAACCACTACAGCACACACCGACAACACCAGCCTCAACAAAAATGACACTGTGATGCCACAAGCCGTCATCACTGTCTGCAGCAGCAACAATAACAACGAATGAAGATACCTGGGAAGTGAGTGAGGAGCGAGGGCCACCAAAAGGTCACCAATCCCCCCCAGTTTAAACTTGTCTAGTGTTTATTTAACTTTCTGAGCCCTCTAAGCCCTCACAAACGACAACACCACACCCACTCCCCCTCCTACTCTCCTCCTACCATCTTCCTCCCCATCCTGTGTGTCTGCCCATCTTCCTACTCACTAAACGAGTTCGTTTGAACTCGTTTAGTGTTTCTTCAACTTTCCAAGCCTTCTGGGTCCTTGCAAACACAATGGCATGTGCACTCCCACTCCCACTCCCCTCCTACCCACCTTCCTCTTGATTCCATGCATTATACCACCTTCCTACTCACTAAACGAGTTCATTTGAACTCGTTTAGTGTTTCCTTGACTTTCTGAACCCTCTGGATCCTCGCAAACACAATGCTGGGCACAGTACTATAGGTAGACACCGTTTAACATAGTTTTTATTGTACATAGTGAATATGTAGACTACCTGCCCAACCCTCATGAAACCCGTACCCTTCTATCAACCCTCAGCAGGTTTCTGACCCCTCTGACCCCTGTAAAACCCTTACCCATACCCCAGAACCACCCCAACCCATGGAGAGGGTAAGGGTAAAGGTGGGGTTGGGGTATAGGTCAGTGCGAAATGACCCTGGGCTTACCTGTGACCATCACTACCGAGAACGACTCAGTCACTCAGAGAGACTGCTCAGATTTTAGCATGGAGAGCCACAATTGGATTTGCAGGAAATAAAAAATGTGGCAATCTGGATCGTAGGCTATGGAGGGCATCTCTGAATATGAAAGTGCGGCAGATCTGTGCAGTGATCCAGGTCATGTGTTTGTTTGCCAAACAATTGAGACACTTCCGGCATCAACACAAGTCCAAGATGCAAGCGCAACACATTTACTTTGCCTGCTCAGCTGGAAATTACATCTTGCATATTTTTATTCATCATGAGCTGATCACCCACCTTGATAAGCATCCATCCATGGATACATTTGCTGTTCCTAGTGTTTGCAAGTCCGGTTCAGTCCGGTTTTTGGACCTTGATTAGGTGCAACCGCAACTGCAACCGGTTCGGACTGCACCCTCAATTCCATTCAACTGGACCGAACCACATGCAACTGGTCCACATCAGTCTGGTTGCTGTACACCAACCGATTCAAACCGGTCTTGGTTAAGACCAGTTGAGATACTCGGTCTCAACCAGTTCCTTCCATACTTAATAGCTATCTACTGACTAATTATATGTATATCAAACAAAGTAATACCACTATGTGGTCATGGTCTCATCCTGGTGAAAGAAACGACAATCTGATGTTGTCATTTCATCATCTGGTTGCCACGTCGCCGAGAGCAGCGACATGGCACCTGGTTCCAGTGTAATAATGTATTGAGGGGGGGGGGGACAGGTGAGAACTCACCTAAGCATGGTTGAAGGAGAAATGTTGTCATCATCCGGATGATGATGAACAACAACTGATGTTGTTGTTTGGTTTGTCATCTGGTTGCCATGTCACCAAGAGCGGCGACATGGCACCTGGTTCCACTGTTAATAACAGATTGAGGAGGGGGGATGCGTTGTGAGAACTCACCTAGGCCCATAGACTGAAAACGACGAACATTGTCATTTCGCATCGTTTTCATTGTGTGTTGTGGTTGTGGTTTGTTGTTCAGTTTATTGTCTGGTTGCCATGTCACCAAGAGCGGCAATGTGGCACCTGGTTCCACTGTTAATAACAAATTGGGGAGGGGGGATGTGTTGTGAGAACTCACCTAGGCCCGTAGACTGAAAACGACGAACATTGTCGTTTCGCATCATTTTCGTTGTGAGTGTTGTGGTCATGGTCCTGTCGTAGTGTGGTGGTTGTGGTTGCATCCTGGTCGAAGAAACAACAATGATGAATGACAACAGATGTTGTCATTCATCATCTGGTTGCCACATTGCTGAAAGCGACAATGTGGCACCTGCTTTCATTGTTAATAATAGATGGAGGGGGAGAAGTTGTGAGTACTTACCTAGACTTGTATGGCTGAAGAAAACGAACAATGTTTTGTTTGTCATTCAGTTGCCACGTCGTCGATCGGGCACTCGTTTGCTTGTTACGGTTGGTGACATGGTGTTGACGGTCGTTCTTGCCATGTTCGAGTGTGGCATGGTCATTGTGGGTGGCGGATGGCTGTTGTGGGTGGTGGTCACCATTGGTGACCATGGTGATGTGGGAATGTGGGTGGGCATCATGGATGGTGGTGGTTGTGAAGAGTGAGGTTGTGTTTGTTGATGACACACGTCCATTTTCTATTATCTAATATATTAGGTAAAAAGACCAGTTGTAACCGGTGTGAACCGGTTTTCGTCGGTCTTTGTAAATTACATCAAACCCTGCAACTGGCAACCAAAAAGTCTCCGGATTGATGCAACTGCAACTGCTGGTCCGGTCTTTTTCGGTTGCGTTCAGTTCGGTTTCGGTCTTTTTTTCAGTCCAGTGGACCGAACCTGCGAACACTAGCTGTTCCCATTTCTGAACTGTGTCAAGTGCAACAGCATCCATAGCCTTTGGCAAATTATCTTGCAGGCCCTGGAAGGTGTAATCACAGTTTTCATGGAGCCATCGCTTGACTGCTCCCCAGAAAAATTCAAGTAATTTAACTCACAGTGAAATTTAGGGAGAAAGATGCAAATGTGGCCCAATTCTTCAATGACTTCCTGAACAAGCAACCTCTGGGCTTTGAACTCAGGCTGAAGCTTGAGGATTCTTTTTGCACAGCACAAGTTGGAGGTACAGTCACTTTTGTACTGCATGTGAAGTTTATGTGGAAAAATTGTTGGTTGATCAAACTTCTGTCCATCATGAATAAACCAGGTGTTGTGCATATGTGCCTGTTTTCCACCTGGGTAAAGATTCATCCAAGAGACCAAAAGAGCATCTTCTGAGTAAGTAGAATGGCCCTGAGAGTTGTTGACAATGATGAGTGCTTGATATCCTGGCTGATGAGCACATTTGAAGGCAGGAATACTGTAATCTTTTCATGAAGCTGGATTTATGATGTCATGAGTCAATCCTATGCAATTGAGATAGGCTGGAACTTGAAAGGTTTACCTGTTTCACAAATAATTCACCTGTCCAAAACCCCTCATAATTTTTCCCATATTCCATTGTCTGCTCCACATCCATGATATACCCCTTTGTCACACAGATTACTCCCAATACATGGATTCCCCATCCCACACCTTTCTTCTTTAATGCATGTTTTCTGTTAAGAACCCAGCTCTTCTTTTTTCCATCATTCTGCTGTACTGTCATCTTGTCATGTGGGACAAGAACCAACCAGGGTTTGACATAATTGGCAGGATGTTTCTTGAGCTCTCACCAACAGTGTATTTCACCAAATGGCTTCTGTACTGTTCCATTTCTGGGAGAAGAACATCCTGTCAATATTCCACAACATCCAGCTGCTTGTGACCATCATAATAGAGTGCTTTCTTGAGCTCTGTGAATCAGAAGCCTTCCTTATGCAAGAACTGATGTGCTGTCTCCAGGGTAATACCTTTCCCAATCTTGCGATACTGAACACATGGGAATAACTCCATTTCCATGTATTTCTTCAACCCTTGTGGCATCTCCTCATCAACCACCTGGTAGATATATTTCTCTGCAGTGGTTGGTATTGATTTTGCTTTCACAAACTCAGCCAGCTTCATGGGATCCACAGACCACTTGTTTGACCTTAAATAAGTTCTGAGCTCTGCACAGACAGCTGGATCATTGAGAAGGGAATAAACTTTGCCATGTGCACCACAAGAAGACTCCAGCAACTCACTTCTTGCCACCCACTTCCTGACCCATTGACGGGCAAGTCTGCCACCCCATTTTACTGTGAAACCTTGTCTTTTGGCAGCCCTTTCTGATGCCTCAGTGTGCTTTCTCCCATTGTGCAGAACCATATCCAAGTGCAACTGTATGGCTCAAGCTTGATATGGTTGAAGACTGTTCCTTCCTGCCTTGAAGACTTTCTTTTTTGATGAAATGAGCTTCTCTATCACAATCAAAGCTTCCTTCAACTTGAGTTCTACCTCAAGTCTTCTCTTTTTCTGTACAGCTTGAATGGGGACATCATGGTGTTGCTGCTTAAGAGGCAGTGGGTTTTGGACATGGAAGGGCCTTCATAAACATCCTCCCACTCTCCTGAATTCTCATGAATGGTGCTGCTGGTATGACTGGCATCTCCTGGTTAGTGTTTGGAAGTCTGGTCCGGTCTGGTCTTTTGGTGCCCAGTGCCTTAGACCGTAACCGTAACCAGTCCTCCCAATTCGAGAAACTTCAAAAACCAAGACCGAACTGCAACAGACTGGTCTTTTGCAGTTACAAGACCGGTTTTAACCAGTTCTGGTCTTAACCGGTTTGTAACTGGTCTAGACTGGTCTTTGTACAGGTCAGGTGGTCAAGAAACAATAATATTCTAAGTATTTACATCTAATGTATGAGGGGTCAGCATACACAACTTGGTAGTGATGTGTACAGGTAACCCACGGGTGTCTTCACATCTACCCCAGGTAGATGTGAAGACCCTGGCATGTCAACGGGTAGACTACCTGTTGATGCACCAGGTCGTCGTCAACCTATGCCATCCATCGTTGTTTGTCCATGTACCATTGTCATCATTGTTCGTGTGTATGCCATCTGTTGTTGTTCATCCATGAATTGTTGTCATTGTCGTTTGTGTGTGTGTAGTTATTGTTCATGTGTGTGTAGTTGTTGTTGTTCATTGGTTATTGTTTGCCATGCCACTGATGGCGACGTGGCCCCTTCTTCTTGTGTTAAAGAAGGAGAGGGGGAGAGGAGTTGCATTGCTCACCTGGATCGTGTGGATGGTGACAACGACATGGGTATCACCATTCATCTGAGCATGGATGGAAGGGTGAGCCAGGGGGGATCAAAATGCAGACTGGTTCTGCCACATACCTTGCGGGTCTCCCTCTGCTCGGGTCTCCTCTCATGGCCATTCGTCGACGGTGGGGGTGGTCCCTTGTGGCCATTCGTGTGCGCTTGTCGATCGTGGTGGTGGGTCCTCATGGCCAGTGGGCCATCATCACCGTTCGTTGATGGTGGTGCTGGGTGCCCATGGATGTTCGTGGGTGGTTGTCGCCATTCCTCAATCATGGTGGTGGATCCTCGTAGCCAATCATGGAGGGTCGTGGTGGGCGCTGGTTGCGTTTCGTGGAGGTTGTGAGAAGAGTGTGGTAGTGACGTGTGACATCATGTTCGTCACCTCACCCAGTTGTTACCCAGCGTTTTCCGAGGCTCATATACTTCCAGTAAAATAATAGTTTGAAGTTTTAAAATACAAATATTTAACATAAGACCAGCCTGCTTTTGAGGCTCAAAAGACCAGTTAAGACTGGTTTTAACCGGTCTTTGCTCGGTCTTCAAATTTTCAAATTTGCGATGAACCGAGACCAGACCGCGGTCTGCAGTCTTCATCAGTCTTGATCATTTGCGGTCCTGATCAGTTAAGGTCCAGTTCGGTTACGGTCTTTTTCCAGTCACGTAACCAGACTTCCAAACACTACTCCTGGTCCTTCTTTATCTGCATGATCCATGGCATCTCCAACTCCAACTTGATGAGTCCCTTCCATTTCTTCATCCATATCTTCCTTGCCATTAGATATATATCCTGTGAAGATCTTGTCTGTGATGACAGAGCCAGTGTCCAAGTCCTTATGAGGCAGTGCCAAGCTTGCCTCAGATTTGGATGTGGAGTGTGTGCCTTCTTGGAAATGCCATACTCTGAGTCCTCCTGTTGGATGGGCCAGCATGACTTCTTTGACAGCCTTTGGTTTATTGAGAAATGCATACCTCATAGTGGCACCTTGGCTGTTTTCTTTGTGAGACAATATTTCATTTACACAAACAACAGCTTGCCTTTTTCTTGTGATTTTATCTTCTTCAGCCTTCTCCCATGCCTTCTCCCATTGAAATCTCTGTGTCTGTTTACTTTGTCCATTGTACCTGAGTCCACAATTCTGTTCTGCCTTTTTCCACTCCTTTGCAGTCTTAATGGTGCTGATCCTCTTGTTTAGAAAACTCAATCATAGAGATGTTACAGTTAAATTCATAACAATAAACCTAACACTAAAAAATACACACCTGGGCAGAGTTGGAATTTAAAATTGAGCCAGACATCAAATGATATCCAAACAGATGACACAACACACTTTCACACTCTCATCCCTCTGCTTGCCATGCACTCTCAAAATACACTGGTACAAAGCCCTCTTACTATCAAATCCAACTCTCACCAATATCATTACTCAGACATTTCCATTAGTTCCCTGGACCTGACCTTCTGTCAGTGCAATGTGAAGTCTATCTTAGCAGGATCTCCTGTGGTGTATGTCAAAGATATGGAGCTTCATGGCTCCTTATTTAAGGATGGATGTACAACTGGCACCATCTCATGTGCTTTTACCAATTTCTATGTTGACCACAATGAGCCTCTTGAAGCCCTTGCTGCATACAAGGCTGGCAAATGCTGGGTTCTAGGGGAACTTCTTGAGGGTCACAAGTTTCTTATCATTTTGCCTGCTCAAAAACCCATAGCCCCTCCTGATGTATTTCAGTGGCTGTGCTATGCCCCTGGGACTTCATACATTTTTATGTGGTTTGTCTTGCTGCCTCTGACTGCCAGCAGACTGTAAATTTTAGAGTCCACTTATGTATATAAATTTGAAGTTGTAGCCTATCAATATGAATTTAGCTGTAATGATTTTATTGGTATAGGGGGTGTATCAACCATTAATGGGGATGGAGATGGTCAACAAAAAGAAATAGAGCAGATAAATACACATACAAAACTTGACATCTTGCAAAGAAATAGGTTCATTAGAATTTGGATAGCTCTGTATCCCTCTATATATTTTGAACATAAATATTCAGTGAGCAGTAATGGAAAGAAGGAAAGGAATACCCTCTAAAAATGGGAAATTATATATAAAATAAGTAGGCTGGTCAAATGATATAAAGAAATACATACCTCCTAAAAAAAAGAATGGTTGAAAGTGGAAATTACTAAAATCTGAAAATGGATTAAAGACATACAAGCTACAAAACATGAGCATTCTTGTGTAATAAAAAATAAACACTTACAGTCTGAATGCAAAAAAGCATTATGAGGGTAATGGAAATCAGAAAAAAATGGAAAACCTACATCCTAAAAAAGGAAACACAGAGATGTCATAAAATTGGTCTATGGGGTGTCAAAATTCTACTAACCCTCTTGAAAGATATTGATTGGAGATTAATTACCTGATAAAGAATAATGATTAAATACATGTAAATTGAAAAATAAAAGCTACCAAATCAAACTCACAAGACATGCAGAAGAGACCACATACTTTCTATAAATAGAAAAAAGAGTGCAAAAAGTACATGAGTAGAATGGATTGGATAAGGATATAAGCAACTCACCTGGTAAAATAAATTGTCAAAACTGGGGTGCTATAAAATATACAGTAAAAACAAGTAACTTACAAGCTAAGAAAAGTAAAATATATCACAAGAGTAATTCATGGCCAAAAGCAAAACAGCTCACCCCCTAATAAAGAAAGAAACACCAAATAACTGTTACCAGAAGAAAGTAAAATAAAACCAGGCCAACTCACAAACTGCAACAAGACAGGCCACAATCTTTGTCACCAGAATGGTGCATATTAAAAACCAGGCCAACTCACCCTGTGGAACAAGACAGACCACAGTCTGTGTTAGTAGAAGAGTGCTCATTAAAACCAGGCCAACTCACCCACTGAAATAAGGAAGGCCACAGTCTCTGTCACCAGAGGAGTGCACATTACAGACCAGGCCAACTCACTGCCTGGAACAAGACAGGCCACAGTCTGTGTTAGTAGAAGAGTGCTCATTAAAACCAGGCCAACTCACCCACTGAAATAAGATAGGCCACACACTGCATCACCAGAAAAGTGCATATAAAAACCAGGACAACTCACCTCCTAAAACAAGACAGGCCATGCTCTGTGTCACCTGAAGATTGCACAGTAAAAATGAGGGCAACTCACCTCCTGAAACAAGACAGGCCACATCTGTGTCACCATAAGAATGCACATTACAGACCAAACCAACTTACAAATGAAACAAGACAGACCACGATCTGTGTCACCAGAAGAATGTGGATTAAAAACTAGGCCAACTCACTCTCTGAAACAAGACATGTCAAAGTTTGTGTCACCAGCAGAGTGCACATTAAAAACCAGGCCAACTCACAAACTGAAACAAGACAGGTCACATCTGTATCACCAGAAGAGTGCACCTTAAAAACTAGGCTAACTCACAAACTGAAACAAGACAGGCCACAGTCTGTGTCACCAGAGGAGTGCACATTAAAAAACAGGCAAACTCACCTCCTGAAACAAGAGACTGTCACCAGAAGAGTACACATTAAAATCCAAGCCAACTCACACTCTGGAACAAGACGGGTTAAAGTCTGTATCACCAGCAGAGTGCACATTAAAATCCAAGCCAACTCACCTCCTGAAACAAGACAGGCCAGGTTTGTGTCACCAGAAGAGAGTACCAGGCCAACTCACAAACTGAAACAAGACAGGCCATAGTCTGTGTCACCAGAAGAGTGCAAATTACAAACCAGGCCAACTTACCTTCTGAAACAAGACAGGCCAAAGTCTGTGTTACCAGCAGAGTGCACATCAAAAACCAAACAAACTCACCTCCTGCAACAAGACAGGCCAAGTTTGTATCACCAGAAGAGTGCACATTAAAAACCAGGCTAACTCACAAACTGAAACAAGGCAGGCAACAGTCAGTGTTACCAGAAGAGTGCACATCAAAAAAACAGGCCAACTTACCTCCTGAAACAAGACAGGCCAGTGTTTGTCAACAGAAGAGTGCACATTGAAAACCAGGCCAACTCACAAACTGAAACAAGACACACCACAGCCTGTGTCACCAGAAGAGTGCACATTAAAAATGAGGCCAACTCACTGTCTGCAAAAGAATGGCCAGAACATGTATCTTCGGAAGAATGCATTGTGAAAAGAATGCTAACTCACTGCCTAAAAAAAGAATGGCCAGGTTATGAAAGTGTCCAAAAATAATGCAAGAAAGTGTACTTGCTGAAATAGGTAAAAGCACACCATGATCACCAGAAGAGTGCACAAGAAAGGCCCAAGAATAAGTTACCAGAAGAGATAATAGTGAATTGGGGAACAACTTACAGCCTAAGAAATGGTAGATTCAGGAGAGAGTTAAATCAGAATAAACTTATTTCAGACATTTTATAATAACTTACCCACTAAAAAAATCTGTTAGAGGCATACAGAGACAATGTGAATAGAGTATACATTACCTGCTAGATTTATAAACAAGAACATTAGCTATATAAGTAGCACAATCAACAGTCAATACCTACTTCCTGAAAGAAATGGATAGCTGATGATAGGCTGTGACATATTATGCAAAATAATTGCCCACAAACTAATGAGAACTATTAGAATCCATAAAAACTTGAACAATTTGTAGACATACATTCCTGCAGAAACAACAACAATAATAATAATAATATTCTGCTTTGCTTGTTAATTTTTTGGTTCTTACTTCCTGTGCTTTATCAACAGTACTTAACCCTCCCCAGGTTAATCCATATGGAATCCATGGAATGGGGGGTGGATTGAGATGGATTCCATACTGTTTAGTTCCATACAAAACTCATATGTGAACATAGATATTGTATTGATAATATTTACATAACTATACACAAAAAGTATTTTACTAATCTAAGGGAGGGGGGGTGAGTGAGGGGGTAGTGGTGT
>Ga0307507_10008847_pt1 | contig 13712 bp, 9 predicted proteins | sample 7_EM_MG_FD_207223 | JGI IMG/M metagenome (GOLD analysis project Ga0307507, IMG submission 207223) | Populus trichocarpa ectomycorrhiza microbial communities from riparian zone in the Pacific Northwest, United States - 7_EM | ecosystem: Host-associated > Plants > Roots > Unclassified | place...
TGCATAGTAGGTAAACACATCCATGTAACAGCTACAGTACTTGTATCCACCAATTCCAGAAGTACCGGTATCCGGACATCAGCGCGCGAAACCTCCGAGTCTTGGCGGATACTCTTTGAATTGGCGGGTGGGGGGTGGTTTTGATATAATACTATAGCCAACCCTTACGGTAGCTATAACAGCATCGTGACAAATACTCCAAACCCCGACTCGGCCGGTTGGCACTTATATACGCAAAATCACCGATAGAACCTTTCAGTTGCTAGAACAGAGCACCGGTAGTGGCATCATGTCACATCGTGAACACCTAAACCTAGTTGGGAATCTTCTTTGTACTATATTTACGAACGCCATACAGGTATGATAGCATAACCATGTTTCTGCCCTTTTTTTTGTGTGTAACACCCGCTTTGATCCCCACCTCCTTCATACCGAGTACCGGTACAGGTTATCGAAGGCCTACCCTATCATTAAATTTTCTGAAAGTTTTGACAATTTTTTTTCTTCCAAAGTTTTAAAAAAAAGAGGGTTCCTTCCATCTTAGACATACATACCCGACCGTGTCCTACTCGGGTAACTTGATCTGGTGAAAGATCACTGGAATGTTTGTTGGTTTTTTTTGATGAGTTGTTGGTTCTTGGGGACTGGGAGCGTCATTATGCGAAGCTTTACAGAACCCTAAAGTGTGGTATTCTTTCTTTTTATGATATCGATGGGTGATTGCATTTGTTTAAGATAAGGTGGGATTTTTTAAAAAAAACTCTACTCGAATTGTCGAGGCTTTCAGAAAGCACAATACCCCAACAGTACCAAGTATAGTAATACCGACGATATTCGGAGTGAGTGCAGCACAAGTTAAGCATGTAGTGTGAGACGGCACCATAGGCTAAAGATACCTACTGTATCTATTATATAATACCTACCAACTAACAACTGGCACGACTACCGGTACCATTTTCATCACCACTAACTTATAATTCATCTAGTCCTGATAGTAAGAAGTTCTATGCTGTACTGCAAAGATCGAGAGAAGAGAAAACTACCTGCAATACTCGTGCCTCCTTGCACAGCGGCTAGCCTAAAAACAACTATTCATCGCAACACCCCACCCCAATCCCCCTCCACGAGCACTAGTACGACTGTCGTAATAAAAACCCCAAGTAAAGTGCTTTCTACACCTAGTACAAACGTGGTAAAGTGAGAGAATGTTCTTCCGCCATGTTCCAGATTGCCCACGCGAGCAGGTAGATCCAGCCATGTTTTTTCCGTCTTCCATGCTCTCTTTCTTTCCTTCTTTCCTTCTTTCCTGCAGACTGCGGGGGAAGGGGGAAAGGGGTGTGTGGTGTGTGGTGTGGATACAGAAAAAGGGTGAAGGAGAGAGGGTGAAAAAATATATAGACTGCTGCACGATACCGATATGGGCTGCACACGTGTGCGTGTATCATCGTGGGTGGGTGGGTGGGTGGGGGCATGGCTATGGTGTGCTCTCAATTCAGTGGATACTTTTCTGACCGTTGTTTCTTTCCTTTTCTTCCTTTGGCTTACTGGCGGTGCTTAGATCTAATCGCTATCGTACGAAAGTCCTCGCCTCGCTAGATATGACAAGGAGGAGAGCTAAAAAGTATCGGTTAGGAGGCGGGAGTATCTTGGTTGCGGTGCTATTAGTACAGCGCAAGTGGGGAGGTGCAATGCGTGGAGGGAAGGAAGGAAGGAAGGAAGGAATAAGAGGAGAGGGATATCACAATTGCGTTCTGGCGTTTAGTTTTCGAGTAGACCACCGTATCGTAGTTTGTCTCTACAGTACTCGTTTTGGGACACTTCTGGTAGGGTAGGTATGGTACTAGTGCAGCAGTGGTGGCCCACTCACACTACTCGTACACTGCAAGCAAAACGCAAGTAAGACGTGAAGTGAGTGACATTCAAGGGCTTAAACTCTTTCTCTCGATACCGGTATGACATGAACCAATCCAGTGCAGTACTGCTCGTTTCTGCAAGTATCGTAACTAAGGCAGTGTGGTCCATCATATCATCGTCCACACCTCCAAGTCTATCCATCACACAGCGCCGAAGACCCGGTCTGGCTAATCATTGGATATGTTTCCCAACCACGCGAAAGAAGGACACAAGGCAAAAACTTAGCGTGCCGAAGTGTTACCAGGTGAGAAAGGAACTTGTTTTTTCACCCTTTTTGCTTCTTTCCTGATGCCATCTAGGGGCCCGGTCAGTCCGTAGTTCTTTCTTCTTTCTCTCGCCCCCTCTCCCCCTCTCCCCCTCTCCCCCTCTCGTTTTGGCTTATATTTTCTTCTTTTGCTCTCTCAAGTTACTGGGATGTAGTTAACCTTGGTGGCGCGCTTTTGGCTTGCTCCTTTTCATCACTCTCGCTCAGGTTACTTGCTTTTTAGCGTCTTTTTTTTTTTTGTATTGCCGAGACATACTAGTAGATACCAGTAGGCTGGAGAAGGTTGAGGTTTAGATCTAAAAGATAGCAAACCAGCGAGTGAGCGGGAGTAGATCCCGGATAGGGGAAACCGCCGTCATTTCCATCACCATAACTACCCTACAGAATTCGCATCCTCACGAAACAATTGCCACTCCGATGTGGTCTCGCTGAAGCAGCTGAGGAATACTGGCATTAGAACAAGGGTTGCTGTGAAAGAGCAAAATGGGAGGGGAGTCAAGGAGGTACAAAAGAAAAAGAGGTCAAAAAGAAAAGAGAACGCCCCTCCTGCTGGTAAGCCGGGAGAGCAAAAGGAAGGGAGCGATGTGGTCAGAAAAAAACGTGGCCGCAAAAGCAAACAGGGCTTTTGTGGAAAACGTGGGAAAGGAGACAGGGTGGGGGAGGAAAAGGCAAGTTCAACTGCGCTGACTGCACTTGCGAGGGGAACGAGAACGAAATGATTGGCTCTAGTGCTACATTCGGTAGCACGAACCCGCGTCTAATTTTTTATTTCTTTTGCTTTTATTTTTATCCGTCTTTATTTCTAAAGGTCCGATCTTATGCGCCGCTATTGTCTGATGTTTGAAATTCTTCAGCTGGGCGGGTTTCTCCAGGGCCTCTAAGGAAAGTTCTTCATACTCAACCGTTTGCTAGGATTGAAGGATCCTTACAGACGCCCACGGATGCATCATTGACCCCGTATGGGACATCGGTAAGTTACGTACGGGTATATCGGGCGAATTATCATTTCAGCCCAGCCCCCCATTTGCTAAACCAAAAGATGCTCGAGTACTGGTATACAATTCTTGACTGGGGTGGTTGTTGCTATCCTCATTCCGCTGGTTCCTACAGTGGGTTAAACGTTGGAGGTGTTACCAACCACAATAGCTTATATTCCTACTGTACACCCACACCGTGATTCAAGACGATTCTCTCTGTGCTCGTAACTTCGTAACTTTTGTGGGACGGACTGCTATTGCATACAGCGAAAAATTGGCTGGGGCCTAAGAATTTTGATGGTATGCGATAGCAGTTCCCTCCACAAAGACCACGACATTACGAGTAGCCTCGACCATCATTCTGCTATCGAAGAGGGTGGTACTGTACTATCATAAGGCCGCCATGCCAGGCGATGACAATAAGTCTAATAGCACCACAAAGTCGGAGAGATGTCAACCACCTAGCTTATCACCCGTTCTTGTCGCATAGGAAATTGATCGTACTTGTGCCACCGTTTCTAAATTACAACCGTTGGAAAAAATGAGTAAAGATAGAATTTCCCCTCACGCCGGGTTGCGGGCTGTACGGTACTACTTGAATACGAACCTTGCGTCACAAATAACTTACTTCCGAAGATAGATGCGAAGCCCTCGTCCGGATTATCTGTATGATAGTATAAACTTAGGTACTACATCTGCGGGGGTGAGGGATCTCCAGAGAATGGCAGAAGGAATGTGGATAAATAAATTTAAATGGCTCCGAATTAAAGACGGGAACCTATAGTTAGATAACGGCAAAGGGATGGAATTACATCTTGCCTTAACAACTACTATTTTTTTGAGCTGTCTGGTAACTAGTTGCTATCCCTAGGAATGGCTCCAGTGCTCTATTGCACTTCTAAAGAACATATTAGGGGGTTTTTTAAAGTTAAAAAGATATTTTTTTCAGTAGTGAGTAAACCCAACCGATAATATCCCCACGTTTCTCGTAGCATACCGGTATTTGAGTATTGTACCCCAAGGTAGCTTGAGGCAGCGAATGTAGGTTATAACAGATGCTCATAAATCTTGCGATCCATCTATAAAGACTCAAATTCGCTGATTTTAGGTGGAGATGGTTAATTGCTACTACTGTGTTTATAATACTCTAGCAAATTTATTTTTCCTCCATTTTTTTAGTTTCACCTTTACTTCGTGGGTAGTTTGCTCAGTAGTCCGAGTTTGGTGAGGTTCTATTCTATGCTCGTTGCGGACCTTTTGACTGTTCCTGCCTGAAAAAGTAGCATCGCCAAGTAAAGTAATAGCAAGTTAATCGTTTTTCTTTGCTCCAAGTTCCTTGAACCCCCCTACCGGTACTGGTTTCATATTCAGCGTCATGATCGCTGGTCCTACAGGAACACATTACCGTACCGTGGAAACTCTTGAAGTCCACTATCTCCGTCGGCCCTGTAATCTCCGGATCCCGAGACAAAAACTCCTGAGAAGGATTAGCGTTTTCCTGACACAGTATGGGTCAGCCATCATGAATTGTTGGATCCACCTAACCGGTTTTCGCAATTCTGCTTAACTTACCAAATTAAGCCTATCCTGGGCTAACGGAGATAGTTGATTTCACGAGTTTTTATAGTATAGTACCGGTATTCATGCGATGCGTACTTTGCTAAAGCGATCACTCGATTTCAACCCCCGGACAGGTGCAATGGTGTTGAGTCGACTTCAGCACCATGCGCGAGAAGTCACCAATGGTCAGGTAAAGCTGCAGCGCCGGCTTTCCTTCCTTCCTAACCCACACATACTCGAGTATTTGTGCAAGTATGATACTAAGGGCGGACTTGCGGGCACCAGCCAAACTAATCACCGGCAGCGTGTTGCGCAATTGTTGGGTTGTCGATGAGCTTAGATTTAGGGGATGGAAATCTTAGTTGTTGGGTGCTGGCGGAGATGTCCGTTTCCTTTATTATTTCTCCTGTTAGCACTCGTTATAGGCAATAAGTACCCGAAACCAGGGGGGTACGTAAATTCTGTATGGGCGCTCAGATAGACACGGATCTTTCGCCATACATTTCTATAATCCCTGTTTTCGGCTGTTTCTTGCCTGAGAGGAGTATGTCATTTTTTTCCTTCCCCCCCAGGTTGGTACTCGAGCACAATATCGTAGTCAGGGGAGGGCTGAAAGTCTAGAGTGAGATCTTATGAAGGGGGTAAAGGGGAATAAGAGCGGATCCTTTCCTGTATCATCCTTCGCTTTAGGTTAGTTCGAGGACAGGGCGATGTATCTGATCACTGTGTATCACTCGCTCGGTTACAACTTTGGTGACGGTTCTGTTTAAAATATGGCTTGGGCTCTTGCTCAGAGCCGGTGGTGGCCAGTGGCTCGGCTGGCGTTCGGCCGCTCCCATATCTTGGTGCCCCCAAAAGAGTGTTCGGACGTGAAATTCTGAGTGCAGTAAGACGGAACCGAAAAGCATGGTTGGTGCCATTTAAAACCCGCCTAGAATTTCAATGATTTTCAAATCCTAAAGGCTCTGTGACTGCTGACGTGATTAGAGAGAAGGCGAAGAATAACGATAAGGGTTTTTTTTTGCAATTATGTCACTAGTTATCAAGCCTTTAGAATTTTGTTCCATGAGCCACATTTTGAATGCTTACTAGGCAAGAATTTTTGCTTAGTAAGTAAGTTTTTGCATCATAGGAACCTATGGCAATTAATGCTAGATGTGAAATTCTGGTATGATAATATAATGTGCTATAATGGTTAAAACCCCTTGCTGGAGACCTAAATGAAAAAATTCTCCCTTCTTGCCCTCAAACCGAGGCCTTGGCATTAAGTTTGACTACGGGAGGGCCTCTAGTGCGGCTCAGCTTGCCCCGCCTGGTCCGTGCGCTCGCTTGTCACGACAAGGCAGGGTAATGTTTTGCACACGGAATGAAATAAAAGCTCAGTGCCTGCTGTGAAGTTTCTAACGAAACCTGGGACTTTTCTCCTCCTAACTCAATTCCCGAAAAAACGATGGCCAAACGAAAGGCCGAAGGGGCATCTCCTCCCCAATCGCCTACAAAGAAGGGGAAACCCGCTGGATCGATACCGACTGATTTCAAGCCTTTTTTCCGAGAGGGACTGTTCGACGAGGCTGTTGAAGGCAAATACCGAAGTGAATATGCTACTGCCGAGCCGTTTGTCTTTCCCGATATTTCACCCTTTTGTTTTTGCGTTTCTTTGTCTGAGGCTCATTGGGAGAGGCTTAGGTACAAACATGCCGTGATCCATGGCCTGATCGACGACGCTTTACTTCGTAACGTTCGGCAAGAGGTGCTCAAAAATGTGGAGTTCGCGCCAAAGGAGACCGACATCTACCGTATTCATCAATCCGGTGATTTAGCTAATCTCGACGGCCTTCCTAAATCTGCTCTTAAACTTCTTCCATCCCTCCGCCAGCTCCGCGACTCGCTCTACTCTAAGCTTTTCCGGGACTACGTTTGTGGGATCACTGGGTGTGGGCCACTTAGCGGAAAAAAAACCGATATGGCTATTAATGTCTATACACCTGGTTCTCATTTGTTGGCCCATGACGATGTAATTGGGTCTCGCCGTGTGTCATATATCTTATACCTAACTTCACCTGATGGTCCTTGGCAGCCTTCGTGGGGTGGGGCGTTAAGGTTATATCCGACGAAAGTGGCCGAAGATGGTGTCACGAGAGTTCCAGAGCCAGAGTGGACTAAAACTATTCCGCCTGCATGGAATCAATTAAGTTTTTTTGAGGTGCAACCTGGCCTGAGTTTTCACGATGTCGAAGAGGTGTATGCCCCTGAAGAAGAAGGCGGAGATGAACGGATCAGAATGGCTATCAGTGGATGGTTCCATATCCCCCAAGAAGGCGAAGAGGGCTATATTGAAGGTCTCGAGGAAGAATTTGCTGAAAAAAGCTCTCTACAGCAATTGCAGAGCAAGAGTGATATCTTTGACTACCCTAAACCACTGGAGTTCGAGAGCGGTCATGAGCCGGATGGGGAAGAACAAGACGGAGACGAAGAAGGCGGTATAGCATTGACTGAAAAGGATCTAGACTTCTTGCTCAACTTTATCGCTCCTACTTACCTGACCCCTGATACCCTGGAGAGCCTGTCTGACGCCTTTGCCGAAGATTCTTCTGTCCAGATCGCGCAGTTTCTTTCTAAATCGTTTGCAAAGAAGCTTAAGGAGTTTGTTAAAGCTCGCGATGCTAAGCAATACTCATCAGGGGACTCGGAGGGGTGGAGGATTGCCTTACCCCCACACAAACATCGTTATCTTTATCTTCAAAAACCCCCGGCTAAGAATGGGGTTAATATTGAGGGGCTCAATCCTATTGAGCAATTGCTTACTGTTTTACTCCCATCTAAATCTTTTGCTAAGCTGCTACATCTTGCTACAGGTCTCAAAATTACTGCTGGGGGTTTTCTTGCAAGAAGGTTCCGTAGAGGTTTAGATTATACTCTTGCAACCGGCGTTGGTGGAGACGGGGGCGATGATGGTGAGGGGGAAGACGGAGAGGGAGAAGACTCATCCCCAGGAGCTGGATTAAAAGTCGAAGTTTGTCTCGGAATCACCCCATCAAAAGGCTGGGGTGGCGAGGATGATGAGGACGACGATGAGGAAGATGAGAAGGCGAAGAATGGCAAGTCGAAGGGGAAAGGCAAGGCTAAAGTTCCCAGACCTAGCAAATTCGACGACTCGGAAAAGACCGTCGGCGGCTACGAAATGTAATCACCCTTCACTCCCCTTTTGTCTTAATATATCCCGAATGCTGATGTTTCCGAAAAAAAAAACCAGGTACATGGCTGGCGACTCTGAGTCTGACTCGGACGAAGAAGACGATCCTGATCAAGCATTCAAAAGCAATGGAAAGAGAAAGAAGGTCGATCCAGCCATCTACCGCTCCGGCCGCGACAACGAGGACGACGGTATACTATTCACCATGCCGGCTAGTTGGAACCGCCTAGGGATAGTTCTCAGAGACACAGGCGTCCTCCGGTTCGTCAAGTATATCAGTAAAAGCGCTGCGGGCGATCGATGGGACGTGATTGGTGAATGGGGAGTAGGTGATGATGGCGAGAATGATGAAGCAGAGGAATGGTTGGGGATTCAGGATGCAGATGACGACGACGATGATGCCGAGGTGGAAGGGGCAGACGAAGAAGCGGGGGATGGTGTTGACGAAAATGAGAAGCAGAACGGAAGTGATAGTGCGAGTGGGAGTGGGGGTGCGTGATTTGAGTCGGGAGTGGTAGAAAAGTTCTGTTTTTTAACCATTATTTGGCGGTGATATTGGAAGATTGGGTGCATGGGTTGATGGATTATCCGTGTTTATGAAACTGTAGTACTGGTATGTTGGAGGTATACTATGGGATGAAATACCGCAGCGTGTGAAGGCATGTACTCTTGGATAGTAAACAGAGCAATCAATACAAGGCAGAACTATCGTACCATTTTTTTCCTTTTTTCGTTGAGCCCTGGGATTTATTTGTAGAATACAAAAAGATCCATAGCAGGTGCCTTGAAGTAGGTACGGCCTAGAAAATTGGGGAATGAAAGAAATTTCAAACGTCCCCCAAATAAAGTAACAAATAACAGATAAATGGCGGGACGACGAAATCATCAATCATAAGCAAAGTCAATGCAGCAATAATTCAAGATCCCAAATTAGAGCCTCTTGTAAAAGGGAAAACCCTCAACCTTGGAAGAAAATTTATCATAATATTATGCTTTGTGGTGGGGAGAGAAAAAAATTTCGCCAGATTCTTATCCTGTTTATTGTTTTTCCATAAGGCTCACTGTGCTCTCGTATCAAAGAGCTCTGGGTTCCCATGCTGACCAGTGGAAGTGAGAGTGGAGTGGTCTGAAGTGGTGTATTGAAAGGTTTAGGACAGTCTAGCATCTTTTTACTGGGAGTTGCAGTCCCGCCGAACCCAGTTAATTTGCCCATACAGGCATCATAGCTCTTATTAAACCTCAGTAGCTGTATTCTACAGGCCTGATATTTCAAGATAGTCATGGAATTCCAGTATTTGCAGTGTTAGTGTTAGTATTTGGAGTATCATTGTTAGGTATTTCTTTCTGTGCTTTCTCCCTCGTGTCTGGGTATGTTGTGGCATATTACTGTAGATAGTTGGCTCAACTTCTCATAGAAGAGGCTGTACTTGAGAGTTGTTGCGGGACTATATTACCAAACATCACATAATAATATGTATTCATGGGGTATCACTCACAACTATCGCTTTGAGTCCCAACCTGAGTAGGGAGAACGTTGTAGTGTCATGACATGTACAGGGGCCCTAGGATAACAACCTTGACAGCTTGAGAGAGTATATAATTACAGTAGTTCCTGCGAGTACTTCCGCAGGCCCCCAGAGTTCGATTTTCGTCTCGCCGGTGGCGTTTTGTCCGGTGTCGTAAGTTAGCCTTCGCCATGGCATGAATATATATATTATAATAGGTGGCAGTTTGCTAACAGATTAACTTTTCAACGTTGATCGACTGGAACCCTCGCTATGCCTTAGGTCATGGTGTTAGTGGATTGGCAAGGGCATTCCTGGGAGGAGACTGATATTAGGATACCGATAGCGCCATAATTAATATATTACATGCTTTCTATCATACGAGGTGTTTCCCTTTTTTTTTTTTCTTTCCCGGAGGGTATAGAATTTAAGGTAACCCATTTGTTCCGGGGGTGGGCGGGATGCATTGAAAACCTGGTACGGATAATCATGATGAATTACTGTGGGTTCGTTCGTGTTTTGTGTGGGCACGTATTATACTTGGCTTTCCTGATGCCTATTAAATTGGTCTGTGCCTGGGCTGGGCTTAAATCTTACGGGCCTGGATATCCCATGAACTGTGTTTGGGTTTTGATTGAGCTACCGTACATTACTGGGATAGGTTGGTAGCGGGGAGGGCTAGCTCCCATAGACTATCGACTTCCCGAGATAGTGTGATTTCGATGTCGGAAGCAACTCTGGTGATGCTGCTTTGTTTGGCTGCTGCGATCCAGGGATTTGCCAGGTACATATCAGGTGGGGGAGATACTCCCTTGTAAAGGAATTTTCTTACTGACGATTTCCAATGCTAGTTCTCTAGTAACTTAGCATATAGGTTGTGTGAACAGGCTAGAGGAGGAAAACCATTGTTGCTTGCCCCCAAGTGACCTCAACTTTGCCACTCAGAAGGTGTAACTCCAATAAGCCCGGTATTCGATGCACCTTGCTGAATCGAGTATCGCCTGATGGAAAGCGACCCTTGGGGTAATATTTTAATTTACCGTGGGTAAGCTTTTCAGGATCAGAAAAGAGGTCCTTGGTAGAGGGAGATTGGAACTCGCCTAGATTCTGAAGATGAGACAGGGGCTGTAATACCCTTGTTGCATACCTTTACGAGTACAGTAGAGAAACCCGAGCTGCTCAATGCATTATCATAAATTATTCAGAGATTGGTTCTTCTTAGCCGGGAGGGCACATATCTAATGTTGGGGAATGGCTAGCTAGGAGGGAGGCAGCTGTACCTCCCAGACCTAGTGAGGATGAGCTCGTCGGATACCTTGGGTATGGTGCTGATGGAGGGGACGCAGGGACAGTAGCCTTAAGCTACAAGCAGGAATCATTAAAAATATTAAGGCAGAAAGATATAAGGGGCTTTGGCGCCCCTTCCCAGGACAAAGGGATATAGAGGCCTTGCGGCGATATTCCAAGATATGTTTTTTGCTATCCTGCTCTCTCCACTTACTTTCGTGTTAGTTATGTAGCGGTACTACTAGGTGGACATTCCTACGTCTTCTAAGAGTAAAGTTAGGCCCAAAAGTCATGATGGAAGCGGAGAGGGACCCTAGTTGCATGAATCTACTAAGTTAAGGGGATCCGGGGAGAAAATATTTTGTAGGGATAGCTTTCTCATCAGCATGTCAGTGATTTGTGACATTTAGAGGTTTGCTGCACGGCACATTATATGTGATGTTTTCAAATTTAGCAACCTTTCATTCTTGTCTGTGCCTGTGCGATACATTCTTCTCAAATGCCTCATTCCCGATGGCCTACAACTACTAATCACGGGTCACTAAGCCACTCTAGAAATCGTAGTCATTACCAAGGGGATACCCCTTGTAATCAATTGTCCCCATCAGCCAATTCCGCTTTGTCCTTATCGTCAATTCGAAGAAAAAAAAACACCTACTGTCTAGATTTCCCTACTTCTGTAATATGGAGGATCTATGATACAGCATTCGCAACGCTGTTAGCCTGTCAGATCAAACCTAACGTAGGCTGATGGTTGAATACCGCTGGTAATCTGATAGTGGATTTCAAGGGGTTTTACGATCGGCAATTTGACTCCTATCGCAACCTCTCACTCGACTTCAACTCATCGCCAAGCACAGATCCACCGTTGTAAGCCTGAACGTATCGCCCCCTCCCTTATCTTGGAGTCTCACTTAGGCTACTGGTAACGGGATTACTCTTTTTCCCCGAGCCCGGTTCATTCAATTCGAATTGACCCACTTCGGTTCTGGCTGTAATATTTTTTATTTATTTTTTCTCTTGTAACATTCCGGCGCCCAGCCGTAAATTACGTACCTAAGCGGCACGCATATCCGATAGCCTTCCGGATATCTCCTACCGGTAGTCTACTCGAGCGGCTCCTGGGGTTGGCCCCACTAACCTATGTTCACCCCACCTTTCACCTCTTGATCGGATAAAAAGAAAAAAAAGAAAAGGGGACCTTATGGGGTATGAGGGTGAACGTCTACTGGATGATTTTGCGAACGGGATTCCGCGCAAGCTATAGAATTGGCGGCTACGGATGCAAGTATCGGAATATGTCGATGAAGCAGGCTCTATCCAACAGCCCTTCGGGGACTACCACTACTAGCGCATGGGATCATTCACCAGCGGAGTTTGACTTTAGGAGTATCCTTCTTCCCCCCTACATTTCTACCCTCAATGCTTAGACAAAGTCTGAAGATAATGGCCCACAGGTGACACACTCACAACCCCCACTAGGTCCATGCTGGCGGCTCTTGAATCTATAAACCTAGGAGACGAAGTGTACAGCGAATGTATAACCACCCAATCCCTCGAATCCCGCATCGCATCCCTCCTGGGCAAGTCCTCGGCACTTTTCGTCCTCTCCGGGACAATGGGGAACCAACTTGCCCTACGCTCACTACTCGTCCAGCCCCCACATAGCATACTCTTGGACTCCCGCTCGCACATACAACTTCACGAAGCCGGGGGTATCGCTAGTCTTTCACAAGCAGTCACCGTTCCTGTAGTCCCGTCGAACGGGAAGTATCTTCAATTGGAGGACGTGCAAAAGCACGCAATTTTGGGCAGCGACATACATTTCGCTCCGACGCGCGTGGTTTCGCTAGAAAACACCATCGGCGGTGTGATCATGCCAGTGGAGGAAGTTCGCAGGATCGGGGAGTGGGCGAGAGGGGAGGGGATCAAGGTGCACCTTGACGGCGCAAGGCTATGGAATGCATGTTCGGTCCCGGAACCGTCGGCGGAGTTATTGGGCGAGTATTCGAAGCATGTCGATTCCGTATCCGTCTGCTTTTCCAAGTCCCTCGGTGCACCGGCCGGGAGTTGCATCGCGGGCGACGGGCGCATGATCGCCAATGCGAGGCACATGCGAAAGGCGGTTGGTGGGGGGATTCGACAAGCTGGGGTACTCACTGCCATGGCACGGGTTGGGGTGGAGGAGGTGTTCTTTGGCGGAAAGTTGAGCCAGGCGAATGCGTTCGCAAAGATTTTGGCAGAGAAATGGGCGGCATTGGGGGGTGGGTTTACGTTGCCGGTGGATACGAATATGCTTTTGTTGGATTTGGAGGGGCGGGGGATTGATGATGAGATTTGGAAGGGGGCGATAGAGGAGAGTGGAGTGATAATTTGGGGAGATAGGATTGTTTGTCATTATCGTGAGTGCTCTTATGTGAATTATGAGCAAGCAAGGAGGAAGGTAGAAGCTAATTGAGGCTTGCTGTAGAAAACTCTCCTAGCGCGGTGGAGAAGGCTAAGAAGGTTATGGAAATTGCGTGCAAAGCCGCTGATGAGAGGAGGAGGGCGGGTGGACCCGAAAAAGAATACGGGAGAAGGGAGAAGAAGGCCGGAGAGAGGACTTACGGGCAGTCTAACTAGCACGCTTTGTGGTATGATACTGTAGCGGCCAGGTCAATGTGAACGGTCAGCTGTCAGCATCGAGTGTCCTGTCCCACCAAACCACTGTTTTGTCAGTGTCAGCATTGTGGTGTCCGAAATTTTGGAACCTGTCCGTGTTTTACTCCTGTTCTGACAGTATACTCGAGTAGAGAGATTTAGTGTTTTTCTCTGGAGAAGGTGTCACTGAGACAATCGATTCCACCTTAAGGGACTTCAAGTTGTGCGCAACATCATTCATTATTATAACTGTGAGTCCTAAAATCTAGAATGATCTAGAACCTACTATCTACTCCTCTTAATCTTACTCCCCACCCTATTACCTGCTATGTACCATAAAGCAACAATTTATTTCCAGTATGATACAGTAT
>Ga0307507_10008849_pt1 | contig 13711 bp, 7 predicted proteins | sample 7_EM_MG_FD_207223 | JGI IMG/M metagenome (GOLD analysis project Ga0307507, IMG submission 207223) | Populus trichocarpa ectomycorrhiza microbial communities from riparian zone in the Pacific Northwest, United States - 7_EM | ecosystem: Host-associated > Plants > Roots > Unclassified | place...
TTTTTTTAATAAAAATCAAACCGAATTGAAAATCATCACCCCTATCCTAAATATAAAGGGGTAATACATTCGTGATTTCGACTAATAGTTGATAAGTCATGGCATATAAAAGATTTTAATTCTTTTTTCTTCCTTCTCTTGATATGCGTGCACTGCTATTCTTTGATGATTTGTTTTTCTTCATTCTCATTCAAATGTTCTTTCCCGTATGATTCTTGTGCTGTCGACTGAGAATCCTGCAGAAATTAAAAATTGTTCGTACAGGTTAGGAAAGATTGTTTGCCTTTATAACAGTATAGGAAATTTGTTGTTTCCTTTTCTTTTGTCGTTACCACGTTATTTTGGAAGAGGAAAGAAGCAAAACCATGCTTTCACTGAACAGGAATCGTCCTCTTTGGCTTTCACTGTTATGATGCTTTGAATAGGAAAGCAAATTTAAATCTCTCATGAACCCGTTTCAGCAGAGGAAGAGAAATTTGTGCAGTTATGTTTCTTTGAATAGGAAGGAAAATTTAACTCTCTTATGAACCCGTTTCAGCAGAGGAAAAGAAACAGCAAACCGACCTTATTTTCACAGAACAAGAATCCTTTTATTTCTTTTGCTTTTGTTGTCCCATATACTTCTTAGAGCCACTCAAATCAAGGTTGACAAAAACGTTTTTTTAACACAACACGAAACATATAATATAAACTCGAGTCGTAAAATCGCAAGTAAAATATTTTAACTAAAATCGTAAAATTACAAGTAAATTTTTTTAACTAAATTGCAAGATATAGTCAAGTAGTAAATAATAATATAACACAATTAAAATAAAAGTGAAATAAACAATACTTAAAACGGTAAATGCCTCACTTAAAATTTTTAATCCAGAATTGTGTAGGAGTTGGAAAGTGATATGTACTTAGCTAGCAATTTTGCAAATCTTTTCAAGAGAGATATACGTGATTTGTTTTAGTTTTAAAATCATGTGTTCTTTCAGATGAATGTTTAGTACAATTTCATGAAGACCATGAAGATGAGGTTAGGAGGCTAAAGAATGAACTCAAGCAAACAATAGATATGTGTCATGCAGCTTGCAAAGAAGCACTTGCTGCAAAACAAAAGGTTTTAAGCATTAGTGATTCTACCCCACCTAATGCCATAGATTTAATAAGACGACCTAATGTTCATTACAGGCAACGAAACTTGAACAATGAAAAATGAGAGAGCCAAAAAGAATACAGGAGGCTCACGTAATCGAGGAAACTGCATTAAAGATAGTGGAGTGGGAGAAAGCAAAGGCCAAGGCTGCAAATGAAGCAGCTCAGAAGCGTGAATGTAATCTGTAACTGTGTTCTCTAATTCTTGTAATATGCTTGGATTTCTTCTGCTTTCCTGTAAAACAATTTTACTGAATATCTGTCAAGTTTTAAGGCTACTCGCAGATTTTAGTGTTTCAAGCATAGTTTCCTTTTCCAAACATAACAGACTTCCATTGCAGTGAAGAAGGTGTGAATATCATAATCATCACACATTTTCAATCTAGCTACAATAGAAACATATTACGTGTGGCTTTGAAAAAGGAAAAAGAAACGAACTCAATTCAAAAATGTATAAACGCCTGAAACAGAAAAGTTCTTTGATTAACAATTATATCTATGAATTCCAGCAAGGTTCACACAACATCTACTCTCCATTACGCTAAACTTCTCAAGAAAAGAAACTTATGACTATTTATGAAGGGTTAGCACTACAACTCAAAGAATCTTCCAGATAAAAGAAGATGGAAAGCCTAAAGAATGAACGAGCAGTACAAATAAAGAAGTATATTAGTGCTTGATATCAGGATTTTGGACCAATAATCTGTCATGATCTACATAAGTTTGCAGTAACAGTTTCTTCTAGGGAGAAGAATCTGATAGCCTTTGTCACAAAGACATTTGCAATGTATCATAAAGCATTCCCCAGTTCTCTCGTCGTCATAAATTCTTCACAACCTGTCACTACATCACTTTCCATCAAACCAACAGTCCATGTATCAAAATTTTGAATACATCCTAGGAAACAAAATTCATCCCAGAGTTAAGGTCAATACAATAGCTAGGCAGAATGGAACACGTTACAATCTAACTTTGATTTTGATCCAAATTTTCATGGAAGTGAAAAAAGTGGAAAATTAAAGATAAATGGTTGTACCTCAAACAGTTTGATATAAATACAAACATATACACAAGCACCATTAACGCATGTCAAGCATTTCAAGTTAAGCCTACGGTTGTCATGTTGCTGCTTTTGCTGATTCTTTTGACCGCCTCTGCTCGACCAATCCTTCTATGGCAACTGCTGAACCTCCCTCGATTCTTGAGTGCCAACTTCTACTTTTCCCAGTAATTTTGCACATACGCGCAGACACCGACGAGAGGACCAAGGATAAGGGTGGCGCTGACCCAGTTCTCAGAGAATTTGTGGTGGATCTTACCAGGTAGATCTTTCCATACACCAGACATCACCTTCTGCTGAAACGACAACAAAACGTACACCAATGCTTGCGTTCTTCACTGGTTGCTTTCCACGGCTTCAAGTCACTCGTATTTTTTTTCTCGCATAATTTAATGCTCATATTTTGATATATTGCTGTGATTTTTTATTATGCAAGTCTTACTTCATGACCTTCATAGACAGGCTCAACTCTTTTTTTTAAACACTTTTTTTGGAACTTTAATATAGGTCAACCATCTTGATTTGTAGGTTGTTTTTGCTCATCTTAACCTTCCTTGGTGTTTGGTGATACCATTTGTCAATAGTTGCTCCTTTTAACAAACTATAAGTTGTGACAATGATCAAAACCTCCTTTCAACGCCAAGACACTTTTTTTTAGATGGTAATTTTTAAGAATTTTTCTTCTTCTTCTTCTTCTTTTTTCTAAAAGGTTTTTAGTAATTAAGGACAAGTTTCGTTGAACAAGCCTTCGTGTACACGAACTTGCTATTGGTCCATTCGCTAAGAAGTGATCTTCCGAAAGCATTAAACATTTAATTTCTTGGTCATTAGAGACTTCTTGTGAACTTTATAGTCGTGGTGGTTCGCATTAGAGACTTCTTGTGAATTTTACAGTCCTTCTTTTTATATTTGATAGCCTTTTCAATTGATCTTCCACTACTAGATTATTGTAAACAGGCTGGAGACGCTAATTTCACAGATTAATTCCTAATCTCTAATGAACTTAAGTATACTCTCAAGTATTGGGAATGAACATAAGATGTTTTGAAACACTATGAGCCAATCCTTGATAGGGCACATATTCGAGATATGGGTGAGCAAAAAAACTGATAAACCGATTAAACCAAAAAAACCAGAAAAAAAATTAACCGAAAAAACCGAATCAAGAAAAAAAACCGATCAAACCGATTAGAATATTTAGAAACACTTCCAGTTCGGTTCGGTTTTGGTTTTGTAATGCTGAAACTGATTAAATCCCAACCAAACCAAACCAAACCAGTTCGATTAAGATAAAAAAAGATACTATAAATAGAAAAAAAAGCTTTTGCAAAGCAATAACCCTAGGAGCCGTACACCTGCACGACTGCACCCTCCCCTTGCCCTTTGAGACACAATCACACAAACAATTAGACGCCCTCCATCTTCATTCTTCAATTTCCATTATAGATCTAGCATCTCAGGCTTCCCAACAACACCCCCCATCTTCCAATCTTCATTCCTCAATTTCCACTCTAGATCTAGCATCCTAGGCTTCCCAGCAACACCCAAAAGCCTTAGCAGTGGCCAGCTCTTTTGATCTATTTACATTCCAGGAAATTCATACACTCTATGGACGGAGCAAAAATTGGAGTCTTGGTTAGAGCAAGCCGCCCCACTCTAATCCATTCAGCTTTGTTATGGCTAGTCACGGTTAGAATTCAAAAAGGTGGGTAGAGATGAAGCCCCACTCTAATCCATTCATCCTTGTCATGGCTCGTCACTGTTAGAATTAAAAAAGGTGGGTATAGATGAAGGCGTGTCAAGTAAGTGAAGTGAGTGGAGGAAAGACAGTAAAGGTTCGACTCCGTTCGGGTGGGTGAGAGCCTTAGATTGCATAGAGAAAGGAAAATAGAGCAGTTCATCTAAGCACTCTTCTCCAGTCCAAAAGGAAAAAAAATAGTATAGGTTTTTTTGGTTTTTCGACATAAAAAACCGAACCGAATCGAACTGAAACCGGTCGGTTTGAACCGGTTTTGGTTCAGTTTTCGGTTTTTGTTTTTGTTTTTCTAAATTTCAGTTTTGGTTATTTTTATTTGTAAAAACCGAACCGAACCGAAAATGATTACCCCTAATTCGAGACACCATTTTTGCATCCATTTTTATATATGATTGGTAGATGAATACTATCTGTTTTTTTACAACCATTGGAATCTTTCTACTAACATATTATGTACCCTAAATGATGAGGAGTCTATTTAACTCTGGGAATTGAAATTATCTAGTAGCTTATCTATTTTTAGCACTTTTTATGATGAAGTCATCCCTTCTGCTAATGAACTTAATGAAGCTGATAAGAAATGAGGTTCCTTTCTTCCAAAAAGTTGTATGAACCTATTTATTTCCTTTCATAAATAATGTGAGATTGTTAATGATGTTTATGCAATGACTCTTCAAGATTGAGTAGATTTCTAGTCTCGTGATGACTTGAGATATATCCAATAAAATTACTTATCCATCAAGTTTAATTGACAAGTCTCGTGTTTGCTCTAGCAAATTCACGCATCCTCTTACAGAGTTTAATATCCATTTTCATATTTAGGATAAAGTTTTTTTAGCAGCTTTTCTTTCATATTGGCTATGCAAATTTGTACTTTTTAGCAAAGATGGTGGTTTTATTTATCCTAGTAATTTTAAAGTAGCATCTATGATAGTAGCTGAAAGGCAATTCTCTCTTACAATACCAGTTCTAACAAGTATTTTCAAGTGTATAAACGAGATTCAATTTGCATTAGGTGAGATTGCATGAGACATCCCTTTTCCTATTAATTTTCTCAGCAGTTGGCTTGCAGAAAAAATTAGCACGCATCAAACAACTACTAGCCCTATCAAGGTAGTTGGGATGACTAAATATACCGGCGAGGGGTTAGCAAAAAAATTCAATGAATTCAAGCAAATGATCTTTTAAGAAATCCCAAAAGAATTATATCTCCTGCATCATTTCCCGTGGCAAATTTGTTGTCTTGCATAATGATGGAAACTTATCGGTCTTCAAGAGTGACTACTTTATGTGTATTTGATCTGACTATTTGACTCTTTATTATGATGATACTTATATTATTGAGCTCTATTTTCCCGATAGATTCAGTAGATAATTAGATTTTACCAACATATTCCTTGTGACTTTGGAAGGAGAACTAAGATTCCAACTTTGGAAGATGCATTTCAACTTTAACATAGCTTTACTAAACTCAACACTCATTCTCAGTGCAAGTTTCCCTTGATTTCAAGTGTTGGACTTTTTTTTTGGTGACTAAACACTATATGAATTGGTGGACTTCAAAGTGGTCCAAAGTTTGTTCTCAAGAGATGGAAGTCATTCTCAAAAGTCTTACCAATGTTGTTACAATATCACGAAAGGGAAAAGAGAAGGATGATTCTATCTTAAATAAGAATAAAAGAATTTCTCCTACCCATATAAGAGATAAACAAGTAGTTGATGTTGATTTAGACAAAGATGATGATGCCTAAACATATGCCTATATTGAAAAGACACCAATTGTGATTCATAGGGGGAAGGGAATGAGTGTTTTAAAAGATTCTCGTAAGAAGAAATCCATTAGCTTAGGGGTAAATAAAGGGAGGTCTAGCCTTATTTTTTACGGCTAATTGATGGACAACAACCCTCGGGTCTAAACCTAACATTTCATTATAGGACCAAACAAAGATATGTCAATAGTCCATCAAAAGTTCCATGTAATCCCCTTCTTCTTTAGGTGATAAGTTTATAATGATAAAGGGTGGGCGCTGGTTTTCAATGGTGTCTGTTAATCTCTTTAAATTCATCTACTATAAGCTTATTTTCTGATTCAAACATAGGCAAATCCTCCTCAACATCTTCTTCAACGAGAAGCTCATCATTATCATCGTCTTTAATAGTGATATGATTTGAAGTGAGATGTATTATTTCATCTTTTTTCTCTTTATCAAAGGGGTTCGTGATCACTATTGTGTGTTTTTTTCCCTTTCAATATCACCTTTAAACTTACCACCCATTCACATTATCTCTTCATGTGTGAAGGTATTTTGATATGAAGATCCTTTAAACCCTTCACTAAATTTGGTTGATGATTGAGTACATGCTTATCATCTTTTGATTTAGGTTATCCAAGTCTTGTGAAGACTAACGTCTGTTTTAGAGTGATTTCACTCTTTTGGGTTCCAATCATATCAAAGACTGAAGCACGAGTCATAGTCACACCAAGACGATCCCAAACTTAAACTCTAAGAGGTGTAGGATGACTTTGTTATTTATCCTTCATTTTTTCTGCATTTATATATTATGAGGCCTTTTTTTAGTTTTAAAATAAAGCGGTGTAGAAGATTCGTATCCAAGACCAACTCTTGAAGTTTCGCTAGAAGTTTTCTTCTTTCTCCAAGTCTTCCTAGTCTTTGTAGAAACTTGTTTACCTTCGATTCAAGTCATACCACTATCCTTTGCTAATTTACTAACATCTTCACGATTATAAATAGCCTTGGCTAGAAGCTTATAAGCATTGAGATCAAAGCCATTCAACCGTTTATTAGGGAGTCTTTCAAGTTTTATAACCACCGACTTAGTTTGATGAACAAACCTTTTTAATAAAGGTTCTGAGACCTTGATCAATGCGAGATTAGTAGTTAGCAAGGTCAAGTTTTCAATCCCCTTAGTGATCTTCTATTCATCCTTGGTAAAATAAGAATGACCCTCTTTTCTTATTGATACCAGGATATATCGTAGTACAATGACTTTATAAGATACCTTATTATCAATAAAGTTTTCTACTACCTTTTCTTTTTCTTTATTCTTTATTGGAGGAGTCACTTCTTCATTTGTCGATGACTTATACTCTTTTGAGCTTTTAGAGTCAACTCTTCTCTCACTTTGATGGTCAGATAAAGATTGTAGTTCTTCCATCATAGCCAACTTAAAAAAGAACTTTGCGTTGGCAAAGTGGGTTTCAACTATAGTAAAGAGGTCGATATCCACCACTATCTTTCTCACTTATCCATTTTGACAATACTTAAAACATTGATGGAACGTTGAAGAGACAATACCATTTTCATGTATCCATGGTCGTTCAAGTAGCATGCTGTATGTTGTAAGTAGTTTTGACATCTATGACGTGAAAAAATGCATTGGACTCCATACCTTCCATATGTATCACAAGTCTTATCTTTCCCACAATGTTTTTCCCTGATTGATTAAAGCCTTGAATCATCAGATGTCTTGGGAAGAGTTCATCTATAGAAATTTCAAGCTATTTTTATGGTTTTAAGAGGTAGTATATTGACAGTTGGACCATCATCCACTAAAATACAATTCACCATCTTTTTGACGACGTATCTTTTGATAAAAAAAGTGATTATAAAGCTTGGATCCAAGTAATAAGTCTTCATCGTTAATAGATATCTACGTGGTGCATACACCATGAGGCAAGTTTGGAGAGTCATTATGGCTTTCTTCCATGATTTTTTTAGTAGAAGTTTTCTCTTGATCAACCTAACAGCAAGTTATAGATAGATTTTCCATCATTCTCAACTCCATTGGCATGTACTCATTTAGTGTAACGAGTTTTCTTAAACTTTGAGTTGGAAAAACCTCTTATCTAATTGCTATGGACTTTCAACGTATCTTTCGATGCGTCGGCTCATCAATTACCTTCTTCACCATTAAGATTCATATTATAATTAGCTTTATCATACGTGTGCATTTCTTTATCCCTCTTTTATGAGTGACTAAAGTCTATCCTTCATTGTCACTATCATCAGATAAATTAAGCTTCAAGTCACTAACTTAAGGTACAAGGGTTGTACACAAAGCTTAACTTGGGAACCTAGTGAAGCTTGTAGGCAAAAGAACACCAAGTTCCATTGGTTTAAATGAGCCGAAACTTATTATAAGGAGTAATTGATGTGGACCTAAATTCATGATATTCATGGTGTTAAAAGCTGTTCTTTTTTCATAAAAAATGATGTCCCTATTCTTATGTAGCCTCATGATCTTGTCTTTTAACACAAAACATTTCTCTATGGGGTGATTGATCAAGCGATGATATTTACAATAATTTGGATTGTCTACTTGGTTCGTCTCTTTAGGACATTTTACCTTTGGCAACTCGATGAGATTTACCTCAAGTAAATCATCTAGTATGCTAGATATGCCTGAGTCAAGGAATGAATACACCTTTTCTTGTCATTCTTTCAGGGATAACTTTTTTCTCTCACTCTTTTGAAAAGTAGTAAATGTTGCACAATCATTCCTCTTAACTATAGTTGATACCTTTTCGGCAACAAAGTTAATTACTAAAGACTGCTTTTCATTGACCTTTGGAGCACTCTTTCTGAATCTATGACCTTTAAGCTTATTTCTCTTCAGCTTTTGCATAGGTAATGACGAGCTTTCAACTGCAGCAATACTAAGTTCCATGTTGTGTGTTTAAGTAGTTGATTTTTCAAAATACTTTGGTTTAATGCCTTGTAAAATATAACGTAGTCCTCAATGTATCCTTTGAATACACACATCTAACATAAAAGTTTCAGTTAGTCAATTCCTATAGCTGAGGCTAAGGTTTCTCCATCGATGAGTGTAGTCGATGATAGACTTCTCTTTCCATTGACATGCATTAGTGAATTCAATCATGCTGAACACATGACGAGTGTTGTAGAAACGGTTAAGAAACTCACGTACCATTCAAAGGCATTACTTTTCAAGGAATGAACAAATTGTTTTACCATGAGATCACCATTGGTTCTTGCATTGTTACAAGTCTATATAAAGTGAGCCATCTGTTGCCTTGAATTCCCTTTACCATCGAATTGTTGAGACTTTGGTGGTTGATAGCTCATAGGTATCCTTAGTAGGTTGATCATTTGGATATATGGCTTTGTGTAAAAATATAAAGGTTGAACTGAACTTTTTACTTAGTCCGTGATGGCTTCCTTGATAAGTTCTTTCAGTTGATTTGTGGTGAACATGCTATTAGTAATACCATGAATAATCCTTGTAACTTTGATTATAAAATCCTCAATGATATCTAGTTGATTTACTTACACAGCCTTAGTTGCCAAAGTTTGGCCTCCCTTGTTCATGCTTTCGAGTTTGTTCATCAACTTTACTATCTTATGGTCTTTTAGCTTGAGTGAAGTCGAAATCCCCTCTATGAGTTTTGTCAAGTTAACCATTTAATCCTCCAAAGATATAGTCTTAGTCATCATCATTGACATGAAGCCAAAACTCGAAGCCTTACTTGGTGATTGACATGGAGAAGTCTCCATGGGTGAATTACCAAAGTAGTCACCTTGAGTGTCTAAGAAAAGTCTATACGCTCCCTTTGACTTTTATGGTGGAGTTACTTGTAGATATTAGCTCGAGAATTGACCTAGTTTGTGCATACAACTCTATGATAGATTTTGTTTTCAATGACGATGTTGAAGACTCTTCAATGGTATGTTGGCGACTTGAATCAGTAGCCTTGCTGCTTTTAGAAGCGACAATGATGATCATGTTCTTTTTAGTTGCCATTGAGAGGTCATTGAAAATTCTTGTTTGAAGGGAATAAATGAGAGGTAGAGATGTGCCTTGTGGAGTCGCCATAAATTTGTAGATATAATTTTGAACACCTAAAATTTGACAAGCACACATGTACAAATATTTGATTTTATTAAATATATATATGAATGAGTACAATCTCTATTTAAAATATTCTTACAAAAGAATAAATAATCATATGATTCTTACCTTGAATTTAATATGTGGTGACTTAATTTATTTGCGAATATTTGTGCCTCATAAGAACACGAATTTGAACATGTATTGCAAAATGAGATTTGGTAATTTGATGATTTGAAGAGTATCTTTGATTTATCTTCAAAGTGTTGTTCAAGAAATCTTATGGGGCATTTTAGGTTTGATCCAACAGAGCTTCGTTCTTTATAGACTTCAAGCGTGGATGAAAGAGGCTTGAGAATTTTTTAGAGAGCTTTCTTGCTTGAAAAACTTGTCTTGAAGAAAATTTTGTATCTTCAAGAATCATTCGCTTTTTTTTTTTGTCTAGGTTGAGACCCTCTATTTATAGAAGTTTGTAGGGGCTCTCAGGTTCTTTTCTAATGTCACATAACATTATTTTATTGGTTGATCTTTATTTATGAGATCTTGTATTTATGACAAAATATCTTAAATATCTCATCTCATGTATCAACTTTTCATTGACCAAGAAATTATGAAGTCCCATTTATTTTCCATGTATTTATTTTAATTTTGTTTTATCCTTTCATGTGTAAAAAAAAAATATATGACACATGGTGGAATTTGATTTGTAGAATTTTTTTTTGTTTCTACAATATAATTCAATACAAAAACATCAAAGTAATTTAATAACTTGATTCATTGATTTTCTGATTAGATCATTTGGTTTTGTTAGATGTTTAATAACATTGGTATTATAGTTATTATTTTTTGATAATTAAATAATATTTTTTCAAATAGAAAATAAGAAATCCCATTCAACTTTTAATTAAAATTATAAAATAAATATATAGAGGTTATAGAAAGAAGGGAAACAAATGCATAACATTTGTTCTTTTAAGTGAAAATGTTAAAAGATGGTTATAGATATAGTTTTTTTCTTGAAAATTGCGACACAAATTAAAAAAAAAACAAATTTTGTTTTTTATATAATAAATCAACCACAAGTTTTTTTATTTAAAAAGTTTTTAATGAATAAATAACACTAACATTAGACATTTTAATAAATCGGACCACTACTGCCAACACACGCTGCATCACTAGAAAGAGGATGCAGTGATGCTTTTAACAACATGACATAAGGGTATTTTTGGATGTTGGGAGGCGTGCACGCATTGCCTGAAGGGCACGAGTGTCTCCCATGCGCCGAAGAGTGTGCCACTCGTTTATAAACCTTTTTGTTTTTATTTTTATTTTTTATATTTGGTCAAATACTAAATTACCCATAAGCTGACTTGATAATAACAAAAACAAATTAGTATGAAAAGATGAAAAAGCCCTATTGACACCAATTTTAATATTTTTTTGCTTTTAAAGGTATTTTAATCATTTCATTATGATTTTTATTTATTTATTTATTTATTTTTATATTTGATCAAATACCAAATTTCCCTTCAACTAACATGATAATAACAAAAAAACTATTATGAAAACACAAAAATGCCTCTTGGCTCTATTTTTAAATTTTTCTCTTTTAAGAATATTTTGGTTGTTTCACTTTGCAATTGAAGTGAGAAAATATTTTTTTTTATCTCCAGTCAATTTGATAATAACTAATAGGCCTTATGAAAAAACTTCAATCCCCCGACTAGCTAGGGTTAAATGTTTTGGTGTGAGGAGCAAAACCGTGAAACACTGTTATAGTGAAAAATATTTTCACTCACATGCTACAATGTTTTTCATACTTGGTTTAACTTTTGTTAATTATCTAGTTGTAAAATCAAGTGTTAAAACTTAGATATCCTAGTTATATATTGCTCTCAAACGTCCATTTTCTTACTTCTTATAGTTATTGACTAGATATATGGCTTACACTATGCCGCGGGCCTAGTAATTTTTTTCCTAACATAAAAATAATGTAAAGGCGACGTTAGTGTTTTTAAAGAAACAAGAAAAATATAAGATCCAGATTATTGACTTAACTAGATTTAATAAACTCAGTTAATTTAATAATATAATTTTAAAAAATACATTGGAAATAACACGAACATAAAAAGGCAATAATTAACCATAAAAACTAATCTTCTAGTATTATACTTGGAAGAAGAATAAAGAAAAGTTTGTTGAAGACCTACCATTGCTCCGATGTGGACATTGCTTAACTACTAGAAAGAGTTTATCAAGACGGTTCAAAATTCATTGCGAAGGCTTCATGATGACACCAAGAGAGGTTGCACCGCTATCAGAGCAATGACCCATAAATCAAACTAAACAAAATATCATAAGATGAGCATCTCATGCTTATATTTATTCAATCAATTTAATATAATTGAAAAAAAAATTTTATAAAAAAATTTAAAATTAACAGAGAATGATAAATAAAAAGACCCAAGATAACCCGAGTTATTATCAAAATTAGTGAAAAATCCTATAAAAAGCAAATAAAAAAATAACAGAGTCCAGTCTCCAATTAAATAAATGCCAAGGGATGAAACTAAAAAAAAAAGCTTAAAAAAAGAAAAAATAGTGAACCTGGACAAGTTTTCTAAACCTAGGTTAATCTTCCAAACTAACAACTCGTGAAATCTTAGACCTGAGCTCAATTTTCAACAAATTGAATGTGGAAGCATGACATCGGAAAAAAAATATCAATTTTAAAAAAATTTCAAGGAAAAAAATAGCAATTAAAATAACGAGGATCAAATTGGTAAAAAAAAACTTCAAAAGGATAAAAATCACAAAACAAAACAATTAAAAATCATCTTAATATAAAAAATATAGATTAAAAGAATGTAGAGCAAATTTGGAAGATAAAAAAAATTGAAGGGGGGGTGAAATTAAAAAACAAAATATACCAATTTCATAAATTATCTCAAATAAAACAAAAAAAATTAATTAAAAGAACATGAACCAAATATGAAGAAATAATAAATTGAAGGGTTGCCTTTAAATTTTACAGGGTTAATGTGGAAATCAACGGGGAGAGATGGAAAAAAAAAGAAAGATCCGTTTGAACCATTTGGAAAACACAACGCATGATAGAGGGGAGGCCAAGACAAATTAAATGCCATCTTATAAATAACTGTATGACCACCATACGACATCTCATACGCCGTCCAAAGACCACGAAGATAATCCACATGGCACGAGCTGGCCATGTTTTAATATTTATATTAAATCAATTACTGAAGAGCTCCTCAACAAACTTTATTATTACAAAAAAACCAATATGAAAAAATACAAAGCTCCTGGACTTAAGTTATAAAAATTTTGCATTTAAAGTCAAATGAGTAATTTCACTATTTAAAAAATAAAAACATGACAAAGCCCCTCAACTAGGATTAGAAAATGTTCTTTATTTTCTTTGTTCAATTTGTAAATAACTTTTTGATTGGATTGAAAGATAAAATTATTATTTTATTATTGTACATGCCACAATACACACATTGAGCATTTATAAATTTTTTTTAAATAAATAAACTGTATCAACTCGCAAAACTGCTAATCTAGCTTCCATAGTGCCATTAAAGCCATAACACTTAAATCACATGCTCTCGGACCTCCATTTTCTTTAGTGAATTGTTGAAAGATTACATAACCTTCAATGATTTCGTATCTGCTAAAAAAGAATTGTGAATCAATTAAGTTTTTGTTTGTTTCTATAGTTTCATGTGTTGCGATATAAGTTTTACTTTTGATTGGTTAATTATAATTTTATATAAACTTTATTGGAAATTCTCTTTTAAGACTTTAATTAAAAAAAATTATAATTTATATATTTTTTTTTAAATTTACTTTCAAATCAAAAT
>Ga0307507_10008850_pt1 | contig 13710 bp, 15 predicted proteins | sample 7_EM_MG_FD_207223 | JGI IMG/M metagenome (GOLD analysis project Ga0307507, IMG submission 207223) | Populus trichocarpa ectomycorrhiza microbial communities from riparian zone in the Pacific Northwest, United States - 7_EM | ecosystem: Host-associated > Plants > Roots > Unclassified | place...
TACGGCGATCAGCTCTCATCGATATCGACGACATACACGACTGCACCCTGCTTATCGTTTTACGTCGTCCCACTATTTCTAACATTAACTCCTCGGAGGGAGCTGGTGTCGAGACTTCAGCGGCTCGTCCTTTTACCAGATTCTTTTCGAGCGAAAGACGTTTCCGGCATTCACGAACTGCATGGCCGGCGAGACCGCAGAATAGACAGAGCTTGTTGTCCATATGGTGCTTTCGTTCTTCGGGGGAGAGTTTGCCATCTTTACCGAGTTTGTCGGAAATTGGAGGACGGTTGGATCTGCCGGAGGATGCGGGTTTGGCGGAAGCGGAGGAGGAAGAGGACGATGCTGAGGGTTTGTCAGAGGAATGGGAGCTTGAGTTTGGCGGAGGATTGGTTCGGCGGTCACGGTTGACTTCGTTTTGTCATTCCCAGTACCGCTGGTCAAAGACTTGAACCATTTGCTGAAGGTCGGCGAGTTGATTGGGTCTTCCGAAACGAGTGACCTCGTCTTTGAGTCGATCCAGGAGACCTTTGTAGTATTGTTGTAGGAGGGCGGCGTTGTTCCAGCTGGTTCAGAGCACGTGGCGGTTGAAGTCGAGAGAGTACTTCATCGCTTTGCCGGAGTCTCTGTATCGGAGGTTTTCGATGGCGGTGGTCGCATCGGCGACTGGATCTCGAGAGCCGAAAAGGCATCGGAGTTCGTTGAGGAAGAGTTGGGTGTCTTGGAGCCATGTTGCGGATCCGTTGATGAGATCGGTTTGGAACCAATCAAGCGGAGAACCCTTCAAGTACGACAGGATGAAAGAGACTTTTGCTGTTTCATCTGGGAAGTCGGCGGCGCAGAGGATGATGTACAGTAAACACTGGAGGATGAAGGTTTCGAGTTTCGTTGGGTCGGAACCATCGAAAGTATCCGGAGCTCGCAGTTTGGCACACGTTGTTGGTTGCGGAACTGGTGGGAGGTTGGTGCGTCTGAGACGTGCGGAGATTTCGTCAAGCATGTTGAGGAGGCGTGCTTGAGTGGCTGGGGTGTGGAAGGCTTCTTCAGACTCATCAACCGGTGTAAGCGGAAGTCTGGTAGTCGGGTCTTCCATGTTGATCGGGGGGTAACAGCGCGCTGTGTTGTCGGTTGTGGTTGTTGCCATGAACGGGTTGTGTTCTCCGTGGGAGGAGTTGGATCCCCCAAGTGCGGAGCCCGTGAACTGGTGAGGGTGCGGTGGAGCCTCAGGAAAGGCTATCGGAGCGGCAGGGGTGTGAGTTGGCAATGGTGTGCCAATTGGGAACTGTTGGTGTGTTCCATCGAGGGGCGCCGGAGAGAGGGGTTGATAGTTGGATGGTCCAGCAACAGGTTGTACCCCTGTTAGCGAAAGTAAGGTGTCGGCAAAGCCGGCCCTTCTAGAGTTTTGTGTTTGTCGAGGGGGGAAGTTCATATTCGACATTTCGACTAGCGAGTTTGTAGTTCAAATATACTGTTACGGATCGGTTACCGGAAGCGACGGAAGACAAGTCGGAAGGCGGAAGTGACAGCGGAAGTTCCGGTTCGGGGGTTGAAGGTTTCGGGATGACGGACTTGGCTTCAACGTACTTGCATTGCGCCCTCGCAAAGTCGAGGTGTCCGATTTCAGACGGAAGGGGTCGACGGACAAAGTTGTCGTTGACGACGGAGGACGGAGGACGGAAGGTGTCGAAGGTTACAGAAGTGAGGGAAGTGAGATCGGAGATCTTAAGGCACAGAAGATGAAGTGATAGAATACGTGATATTTGAACTGAGTTTACATGACAGGCAGCTAGGGTATATATACTACGTGTGAATAATGCCAGACAGGGGACAGTGACATAATGTGGATCATTGTAACATAGCGTGTCACTGTTCGGAACAATATCTACGGAGGGAACAAGGGACGGAGGTGAGAACAAGGAAATGAGGTGCAAACAGAGAGGGGTGCAAATAGGGAACAAGGGTGAGTGGGATAATGGGAAAGGACAATGGGGCGGAAGCCTTGTTCCGACGGCGGAAGGGATGGGAACCGGAGATGGAAGTTGGGGACGATGGAGGTTGTGCCGGAAGTGCCGGATCGGAACGGTTCGTAACATTTGCCACTAATGCTATTTAGGTACCATACCACTTGTCATTGCCAAATAGTGTGTCCCAGCGGACGTCGGCTTTGACTAGATGGGGGCTTACATTGGTGGCCTGGTCAGTAGTGCGTCCCCGCAGACGTCGACTAGGCTGCCAATGGCTGCCGCAACCTATTATAAACCTTGGATTGGGAGGTGAGTCCCGGTAGGTGGGCCCTCTTTCTCTTTCTTTTCCCATTTCATTTGGTATCCAGGTATCTTGTCACTACTCACTGCCCATCCCAGTGGATGTCGACTTTAGTTGGGGGCTTGCTTTGGTGGCCTGGTCAATTGAGCATCCCAGCAGATGTCGACCTTAGGTATTGCCCTATATAATTTTGTTTACCACAAAAAATATGTAATTTGTATTTGTTGCAATGCTATCCTCAGTTTTAGAAAGTTTTTGTTTTTGTGTTATTTAACCCTAACCCTAAACCTCTAAAAATCATTCATGTTGATTTATTCAGATTCTGGAAAAGTAGATTCAAAAGGATTGATAATAAGAACAGGACTAGCACCTCAGTGCACACCTATTTGATGGGTGAATTACAGTAAAGGTGCTTTAGTTGGAATCTTAACACCTCATTGTTTTAACTCCAGCCAATTTTATTGGAACTCATTCAGTTTTTATCTCAGGCCAATGAATACCAAAGGAGGGATGTAAAAGCAACATGTATTTATTATACAGGAATGTGGGCTGGATATAAATTACTCCTCGTGCCTCCGTTTGAGGCCCGCAATCCCAACCCCCATAAGGTCTTTGTCGTCAGAATCCTCTGACTCCAATCCACTACCGCTTGAACTGCTATCGCTTACAGTCGGGTTCGACGTTTCCTGGCCTGTCAGGAAGAGGAAACATTTCTCCGAGCCTTCAAAGAACAAGATGTCCCCTGGAGTCTTTCCCAAGACATTGGGGTCTTCCTCTGCAAGTAGAATGTATTAAGAGCGAGGTGGTGACAAGATCTCAACTTACCAGTGAAGGTGCCAGGCTTGATCTTTTTTAATCACTCGCCAGGAGTAATCACTAAAAGATAAATTGTCGAAAGATGACAAATCCCTATCGGCTGAGAATGCACTTCTCTACACTAGCTGAACCCTTCATCTACTGCAATATTGCTACACTAGATGATGCATCTACACAGCAAAATTACAGGTCTGCAATTTCACAGCCCGTGATGACGAAAGGGTGGCATGATGGTGAAGTGGTGTGGTGGGAAACATCGGCGACGTGATGACGAAGGGGCGGTGTGATGGTGAAGTGGCGTGGCGGGAAACATCAGCGACGTGATGATGAAGGGGCAGCGTGATGGTGAAGTGGCGTGGCGGGAAACATCGGCGACGTGATGACGAAGGGGCGGTGTGATGGTGAAGTGGCGTGGCGGGAAACATCAGCGACGTGATGATGAAGGGGCGGCGTGATAGTGAAGTGGCGTGGCGGGAAACATCAGCGACGTGATGATGAAGGGGCGGCGTGATGGTGAAGTGGCGTGGCAGGAAACGTCGGCGAGTGATGACGAAGGGGTGGTATGATGGTGAAGTGGCGTGGCGGGACACGTCGGTGACGTGATGGTGAAGTGGCGGCGTGATGGTGAAGTGGCGTGGCGGGAAATGCCGGCGAGGACGAAGGGCGGGGAATGCCGGGCAATGAAGGCAATGTAGTACTAGTAGTCACCTTAGAGGGACTGTGAAATTGCAGGGCTGTGAAATTGCAGACCTGTGAAATTGCAGACCTGTAATTTTGCTGTGTAGATGCATCATCTAGTGTAGCAATATTGCAGTAGATGAAGGGTTCAGCTAGCAGTCAAGGCTGGAGAATGTCCCAGGAAGGTTAGCGTTGTCGACAAACAGCAACTGGAGCTGTCGCTGCACATCAGCTGCCTTGCAATTGCTGATGCCTCGAATTCCCTGCTTTTCAGCTTTCCTCTTGTAGTTGAGAATTGTGTAGCCCTGGTCGCTCAAAAATTGCAGGACAAGTTCGCCCAACGTGTTTCCAGGATCAGGATCCAGAGTCAATTTGATCTCATATTGGCTGTTGAGCCATTTCAAAAAGTTAATGGCCAGGCCCTGAATGTAGACGAAGTACCGGCGCTTCACAGGGCTCAGAGCATTGTAGTTGTAACGAGAGCGCAGATGGAGGTGATGAGGGGTTGCCTTCTCTCCCTTGGACGTGAGGAACTGATACGTGTTGTAATCCAAGACGTTCGCTAGTATGCAATAATTGCACAAGGCCAATACATCCACTAGAGACCTGAAATGCATTAGATCTGGCAGATGCTTAGCCTTGTTTTCTGTACAAACATCTGAAAAACATCAACAGCTGACTCACTTTCGGGATCCGCGCCTCGGATATAGAACTTGTACAGATATTCTATCATTCTGAACAAAAGAACTCTTGTTTCCGGGTGTTTGGTGTTAGTGACGAGGTTGTCCACTGCAAAACAGTGTATAATCCCTGATATGGTGTTCAGAAGATTGGCAAAAGAGTAAAAATGCCTGCTGAGAGCAATGGAATGTTCAGAGGTGAACACGGTGTGGGGAGTATTGAGTTTCATAATACTGATAGTCGTTAGTTAGAAATCAACTTCAATATAAAAGGGAACCCACAGCCATGTGCCAGGCGTCAAGACCACCACCTCTGCCTCCCATGTGTGAACAGCTACAGCGGGATTGAAATCATTGAGGAAGAGATCTACGTGGGAGCCGGCATCTGGTTCATTGTCCAAGAAAGGTCTGAAAAGAATCCAAAGTTTCTTCCCCATGAGTAGCTCAACAAACGTTGCCAGTCCATCGCTATCGATGTGCACCCAGTGTCTGGAACCCGCCGTCAAAGCCAACCCCCATTGCATGTCGGCAGTCGGGTACAATGCCTTTTCCATGCAAAACGGAAGGCCTTCTGTCAGGTGCCAGGCCTTGACATCACCACAGAGCTTGTCTCTCTGGATAGCGCTGAGTGGAAGAGGAAAGGAAAGACTGTTGATAATTGCTCCATTAGGATCGAGCGCCATTTTGAGAATGTGTTCCAGAGTCCTGATGCGCTGCTGAACGGTAAAATCACCATTCACAACCGGAATTGATTGGTCTGCACTTAAAATGTAAGATAACTGCAGCAACCTTAAATGCAAGCCTAGCTTGAATATGGATTTTAGAGTCCAGGTTCGTGAGTTCCTGAAGACCCACTTCGTCAAATTCAATTGGTGTGTCACCCTGCAGCAGCATACCTGTGATGACAAGGTGGTGAAGGTGCAGCTTGGCTTGGACCTCTGATACCGTCAGTTTCTGATAATCGGCAAATGCCACAACCTCGACAGAGGACTGGTAACCCTCCTCCAAATACTGGGGCTGGCCGTTGGACGCATTGCAGCTGTTTACAAGTTCCATGAATTCTTCACATCTTTCAATATCCTCTGCAAACTAAACCGCTGTAAGAAGTCATACTAATCCAGCAAATATTTTTACTCACATGGAATTCTGGCTTCCAAGAATGGGGTATACCGTACAGGTCCACGAAAGTGACTTCATCTCCCTTCAATCACCGTCTGTCGACCGCAGGATCGAACATTATCTCCTTTTCTAACTAAGGCAAAAGTTAAAATTTAATCCCTTATGATACGGAGGATGCACACCGCATAGTTGTCAACGTCAATAGGTTGAAGATACGAGCCCTTACTGATCTGCAGAAAGGAAATGATAACTTGCTTGGCCTTTCTAGTGTGGTTTGCCTTGTGTTTGACTGAAGCCAACCTTCAATACGAAATGATAAAAGGAAGATTCAAATTACTTACTGTCCCTTGAAGACAAATCCGGCATAGGTTTCTTCCCTTTTCCCTCCAACTGCTGCGATCGTTGGACGTTGCCTGATTTAAGTAGGTATGTAACCATTCTTATGAAAACGTGGACATTTTGTATACCCATACCAGTAGCATTGCGCACCAAACGCTGGGTCTTACGCTTCTTCTTCAGCATGTGCTCCTCTTCCTTATCATCTTCTGTGTCGTCCTCTCCCAAATCCATGCCTTTCCCCCCTTGTGGCAAGGCCTGTTCATCTTGTTCATCCTGTTCGTCCTGTTTGTCTTTGTCCTGCTCGATGCCATTGACCTCATCAACATCATCAACCTGCATGTCTGTGATCTCTTCCAATTGTGCCTCTTGGCCTCGTTGTCGCCCGTCTTGCTCATCCACATTCATATCATCCCCTGGGTCCCCACACAGCTGTTCTGCATCAGGGGCTGCACCTTTTCGGATGACTAAAGCTTGGCTTGGGCCGGAAACAGGAAGTGGCTCGATGGCATGATGCATCTCAGAAAGTGGCCACTCGACGGGAACAGATATTTCCCTTTGCAAACAAAGGAGGAAGTTTATTAGAGGAAGCTTTTGTGAGTTTAATTTGCCTGCTATGTGATATCAGTTTCTTCTCAAATAGACAGACCTTCTGACTTACAAGTAAAATAAAATCCTCTGTCTTCCTTCTGTAATCCCGCGAGTTCGTTCCGAGGAATGTCATCAGAAAACTTGCCCATCGCCCAGTAGACTGTCTCCTGGCCAGTTGCCACTCGTAATGCCTTCCACAGACTGAGCTCTACGCGTCGGAGAATGTCTGGTTTCTTGTTCCCAAATGCCTTGGATAACTAAATCAAGTCAGCATATTGTTTTCAATAATAGAAGACTGACTTACCTGGAGCATTCGAGTCTGGTCCCACGAGTTTTTGAGCAGTTTTCGGCCAGTCAGCAAATATAGTGGACTGAAGAGTAACGCGGCCTGGAGAGGATGTCGCAACTTGACGAGTTCCTTCGCATCAAGGAACCTATTAAGATGATCTGATTCTTCCGGTGTTAGCAGTGCTGATTTTTCTATTGTCCTACAGTGCAAGAAATTCAGTTGGTAAGCAAGAAATTACGTATACAGAAACTCACGCATTACAGAATGTATCACAGCTGTCTGGGATGTTGGGAACTGCCTGAAAAGAAGTCCTTTTCAGTGGTTTATTATTATAAAAACAGTATATACCAGTTTGTCATTTGACATGTATCCCTTCAGCATAAATGAAAGGTGGAATGTGGCAACCTGCAAGTTGTACAGCATTAGAGTACCCTTACTTTGTTTCGTGAGGTCGTGCATTGCCTTGAACAAGACCACCTGGAGAGTAAGATCCTCGACATCCATTGTAATAAGTTCTCGAGAAGCAGTGGGCAAGGGGGATGTTGTTCGGAACTTTTCTAGCTTGTTCAGGTTGCTCTGACCTTCCTCCAGTACTTTGACCCAATCGTTCAGTGGCCAATACTAAAAGGTAAATTACTTAAATAATTAAAGTAAGTTTACAATGAAATATTTACCTTATCCGGTGGTACTAAGCCCATGTTGGGCAATTTCGCATGCTGAGGACTCTTCGTAGATGATGGTGATTGAAGCGCATACAAAACATCCAGTAACCTATAGGCTGCAAGGACGTTGCTGAGCCTTTTGGCAGTGGGCGGATTAACATTGGGGATTGGAAAAGCCAACATTCCAGATTCGAATACGACCATTGCCGAGTTGATATCCATGGCATCGAGAGAGTGGGTGCCGGAGTATATCTGCCATTCCATATTATGCATTGCATCTATAAAAACCTACAAATAATATGAGTACTCCTTTGAAACATGTATTAAAATCTCTCACTGAATGACTTGGATCATTTGATGTGGCATCCGGCGATTGGGTCACAAAATCAGTTGTCCAAGGAAAAGTTGATAAGACAGCTGATTTTCTCTCTTCCAAACAGTACAGTTGGTACAATTGAAAAATGATAGGAAAGAGACATACAGTATGATTCTCCTCATCTCGTATTGCAGACGATTGACGGTTAAGATGAAAGAATAATGCACCAGGATAAAAAAACGTGATTGGTGCACAGGCCAGCAGGACAATGACGTCAGGCGGTCCATACGAACCCTATGACGTCATGTATCATCGAAGAGAAATAATTACCTCGAGAATGATCATAGTATGAGTATTGCTGTGGGTAAAACTGTAAATGATCTTCGATATTTGTAGATTGATGATTCATGTCTATGAATATTCATGACCAATCTTACATTTTTCTTCATCTCAGATTATCCCAACACCCGTACCATTGACACCCAGGTTAACACTGTTGCCTGCTCAGCCTTTACAACAGCAGAGTCAGCTGCCAGAGTGCAGTTTTATGCTACATCCAAGGTGCAACAGGTCCACACCGGTCCAGGTGCCCATTCCAGTTCAGATGTTTGGTGTTTACAACAAGCCTTCATATCATACCTGTTCTTCGTCATCACGTTCCCAGACCACATGTATTCCATTGGTACGCGAATCCATACAGTAAGGCTCTGCACTTCCCTTTCCTCAAACATCTTTCTCATGCAGAGTTCTAGGCCTCAGGAATTTCCCTTCCCAATGTGTATGGTTTATCTTACACTGGTCTCTTCTCAGTAACCCTGCAGCCTTCCAATTCAATTCTGTAAATCACTTACCTTGGTCACAGCTCGGCATCCTCAGTCAAGCCCCCCAAGTTTCTTGTCAGAAGACACGCCCACTTCAACATAGGCTTGCAATCCAAAGCACCTGTCAATGGTTCCACGTTGGTCCAAACGTCACTTGGCCCTTTTGGTTTCATCCCACCAAAATAAACTGCCACTGCCTCAGTCTACCTAACACTATTGCTGCAACTGATGAACATGGTCATTCCAGGAGATATGGTTTCGTCCACTATGAAGCCAAGAACGCTGTCGATTCCATGAACAACACATTGCTTAACAGAAAAAAAAAACAATTTATGTCAGTCACCAAATCTCTTGCAACCAAAACTCGACAAGTAAAAACCTACATCAAGAACCATGATCCCGAAAAGAGTTTGATACCCAGCTCGGTTTTGTTGTTTCTGGCACAGTGCTGATCAGGAAAGAATTTTTAATACTCCACAATGCACAGCCAGTCTATGACGATGGTGTGGCAGGGGGTTCGAAACATCCTCCTGGTGGTCGAGCAGGTGACAATGACACGACAGCGACAAGAAAGCACAGGGCAGAGCAAAGGGAGAAAGTTCAGAAAAGTGAGAGACGAATTAGAGTTGTGCTGGAAAGTCGGTAACAGCAACTCATGCGAGTTTGGGGAAGAGTATGTGTTCTATATCTCCCTTCAACTTCTCCATCTAATTTGATTCAACATAGGTGCAGATTCACTCACAACAATCCTTCCTATCCCTCCGCCAAACCACCAGATATCCACATTCCTTCCCTTAATCAAATTCCTGGAATCACCGCACCTTCACAGGAGTCTCTGCAAAAGCCATCAACTTTTTCGTGAGAAGTTCATCAAGCGCACTGAGGAACTTACCCACCTTTGTTGCGAACATGGCGAAAAACATTGACATAGTATGATCGACGCCATTCTTGTCTTCTTGAGGGATGCATTCTAAATGAACTTAGGATTCGTTTAGGGTGTATTTCAAATGCCAGCAGTCGGATTCGTTCTGGGAGAAGGCATTGAGGTGCAGTTTTGTGTTATTGGGGGCAGAGTTTGTAGTGAGTATAACTTTATCAATTCTCACCGATTCTACACGTTCTAAATAAACTTAGGATCCATTTAGGGTGTATTTCAAATGCCTGTAGTCGGATTTGTTCTGGGAGAACAAAAAACTGATCTTATCGTCGACAGAAAACCAAAAGAATCCTGAAGCTGGATAACTAAGATAAAGGAAAGAAAATTCAAGATGAGACTTACCAGTACTTGGGCGACGAGGGCAGCGCCATTGGTAACGTCAGAGAATGGATGATGGTGGCATATGCAGTCAAACTCCGTATAACACGAATTGAAGGATTTACATGCTAAGAATTAAAGGAACAGATCAAGTTACAAAGTCTAAACAAGGCGATTCACTTACAATGAGGGGATGCCAGGTTGAATGCTTTGAGATGCAAAGTTGGAGAGCACACTGTGGACTTGTTGGTGAGTAGCATGGTAATAAGATTGAGGGCCGGCGACGAAGGCAAGTAAGCGGGACTTCTTGCATGGTTTGTTGAAGAATACCTGTATGAATCCTTTTCATCATTACCATTTCCATCTACTCCTATTGCATCACCATCATTCCTGATACCCGCTTTGGGTACTCATTTACCATTCGGTGATTGCTTGTGATATTGCCCCTACATTTTACTATATCTACAACGGTACTTTGCCCGATCACCCTCAGTTGTTACTCTTACCAACTGAGAGTGAGTATATCGTATATCTTTGTACTTTTACTTTTTACTTATTACCTCGTAGCCTACACTTACAACAGGTTAGCTACCAATATCAGTTGTTACTCTTACCAACTGAGACCTACACTTACAACAGGTTATGGGCCCCAGTGTCGCTAGACTCTGACCTTGACTGAAGAGAACGCACTACCAACACACCACAGCATCACCTACCGAGTCCCACTGACTCATACCTTACAAACACATACTTACCGGACTACCCCTATACAGGATGTCCTCGACTTCACCTTCCCTGACAATCCTCTCCGAAGAACAAAAGTTCAATGGAGACAACTTACTCTCATGGACTACCAACATGACCCAATTACTGGGGGCAAAGGGACTATTAGGATACATCAATGGAAAGATTACTTTACCTACTCAAACCCCAAGCGGAACCTCTACTACTCATTCCACTCCTATCTACTCCACCATCCCGACTGCTGACAAATAGCACTTTTGTGATCAACTAACCCAAGGACATATCACCCTTAATTGCACCGACGTTACTGGACTTGGAGTAAAGACGATGGGAACAGCCAAAGAGGCTTGGAACTCGATTCAGACTGAGTGGGGGACAAGCACGGATATGTGGTGGTCTCATGCACAGGAACTGCTCAACAAGACCACCTATGCAGAAGGAGCAAGTGTCCAAGACCACATTAAGCTACTCCACACCCGGAAGGCGGCCGTTGATAACCTTAGCACAACTGCTATGAGTGATGAAACTTGGTGCAGCATAATAATCCACTCCATACCTCCTACACCGAGGTGGCTTCTGGTGATCCCTTCCCTGTACACCCTCACCTCCCCAGCAGATATCATCTCCATCTTACTTGCCCATGGCATGATCCTTGACAGAAGTCATGGGAACCAGCCTACCTTGAACTCTTCTGATACAGCATTAGCAGTGCATGGAACGGAAGGCTGCACCAACCCAAATTGTAAAGCCAAGGTGTGCTCTACCCACACCACTGCAAATTGTTACTGGCCCGGCGGAGGGAAGGAAGGCCAATTTCCCCCCAACTTTGGCCAAAGACCCAAGGCAAACTCTGCAACCCTCAGCTCTCATGAGACTACTCAGCACTTTGCTCTCTCCACATGGATCTCCAAGCAACGCAGGACCAGCTATACCGTGTCTGAGATCTTGATCGAGGATCCGGATGAGAGGTCGCACCATACATCGCCAACCATGGGGGAGAATATCCCACTCTTCGACACACTTTTCGACACACTTGATAATATCCATACAATCAACAATAGGAGTGATGCTGCTGTACCTGATATCAGGCATCCTCTCACACCTGACTTTACCCCCACTTCTATCAAAACTCCTACCAGAACTTCAACCGATGCGCCTGGCGAAGAGAACCTCCAAGATATTGGGGGAAATACAACATCCACACCTGATGATGTAGGGGCATGTAATGGTAATGTGTTGGTCAAGGGGAAGAGAGTGAATTTGGATGATGATGACAACCAACCCATTTTCCGACTAGATGAACCAAGACCTGGACCTGACAGCATTGACCGACCGACTACACTGCACACACCGCACACTGAAGAAGACCCCACCGAAACCGACGACTATCTCACCAATTCCTTTGTTGAAGGAGACGCTGGTTACAAAACCACAGTCACTTCCGGAACTGATGAATTACCCAACGAGAAGCTGCCTCTGGCACAACCAGAGAAGCAGGGGGAGCGTATAGGTAAGGTTGCCAACGGTAGAAGTGGTGAGATCGATTGGGACAGAGTAACCGTGGACGGTGCTGGGTCTATCCAGCACCTCTACACCAATCAGATCCCTGCGCAATTCGATTTTGATGGCGCCGGACTAGTATTGAAGCTGACGGAACTTAACACAACCCTACTGAAGGATCAACACCTGTTCAACATAGTCAAAATTGTGAAAACAAAAGACCTACCAGCAATGGGCGCCACACTAAGCAAAAGACCTATTGAAGACTCTCCCTGAATTTCCTTGGATCAATCCAGAGGAGGAGGAGGAGTTTCCTGGAGTAATCCAAGGAAGTATCAAGAGCGAACAAGTCCTGGAGGAGGGGACAACGCAAAGTCTAATCCCAAAGAAGTGGACAATGCAAAGTCTAATCCCAAAGAAGCGGATGACGCAAAGTCTAATCCACTTCTCCAACCTGATTTCAATGGCGCTGAGTCTATATTTATGCCAATACACCAGAACGCAACCTTATTAAAGGGTCAGCACCCTCCTAGCCCAGCCGAAATGGCAGAAATAGTGAACTTACCATGCCACAAGGACATCAGCACCCCCATGCATATGCCAATGGGCACCAGCCCAAAAATCCCCTATGCAATCACGATGTCCATCGGATTTCATCCCTACACCAATTGAATTGACGTGCAATCTAGCATCGAGTCCATATCAACGCCGATGGATCTTGGAAATTCACTATTGGAGAGTCAGCACCTGCTTACCAGAGCCTATATGGTGAAAACAAAGGACGTACTGTTACATTATCAAGAGAGCACTCCCCCACCCACACACTCCCTGAAGTCGTTCGCCGTATTTTCAACCACAATAACCCCAGAATTTCTTGAGGAACCTCCCCAAGTCTCCTCGAATCAATTCGGAGAAGGGGGAGGGGCTTCCTGGATCAATCCAAGGGAGGATACGAGGGGTGCAATGAATTTGGACACCATGAACCACAATTTTCGAGCCCTAGAGGGAAAGGGAATCATCAAATTGGTTAGTATTGTTGAAAAAGACCACTTACTAGTCTTCCAGGATCCAGGGGAGGCACCCCAGCACAGAAGGATGGACTACAGGCTCATAGTGGATGCCAGGCATGTTCCTGGACGACCCAGGAAGGTGGCCTACGTATTGTCGACGAGGGCAGAGCAAGACAATGGTTTCAACACAGATCTGGCAACACAGTCCAGTCAACCTGTTTGGGAAATATTCCCACCACCACCCGGAATCAACATACAACTTACCATACCATGCGCATTGACCAAACACAGAGGAACTGATGAAAACCTCACTAGCAGCTGCTCTTCACGCGTGTCGTACATCACCGAACATGGGGGAGGAGCTAGCAAACTCTCCAACAACAATGGCAACATCTCTGGCAACAATTTGACGACCATGCACTTCCAACCAACCGACCTGAATCCCTCGATGGGCACACATTGTTGGCGTGAAATAAAACTTCACCTGGGATTCAGCGAAAGTAGATGCTTTGGCCTATTCCAGTGGTTTGTGGGAAAATGTAAATCTTCAAAAGGAAATACTAAAATAAAAATGACTGCTGATCTGACAATAGTCTGATGTGAGATAGAAGACAGATAGACTTATACC
>Ga0307507_10008851_pt1 | contig 13710 bp, 14 predicted proteins | sample 7_EM_MG_FD_207223 | JGI IMG/M metagenome (GOLD analysis project Ga0307507, IMG submission 207223) | Populus trichocarpa ectomycorrhiza microbial communities from riparian zone in the Pacific Northwest, United States - 7_EM | ecosystem: Host-associated > Plants > Roots > Unclassified | place...
GCCTGCCGGAAGTGCCAGCGCAGAACCTGGTCGACGGGCCGATGTGGGTTGTCGAGGAAAGTCTGGTCAAGATGACGACCGGCGATGTTAAAGTCCAGGGTATCAGGTGCGAAGCACACAATCTTGTAGTTATCCTACACAATTATTAGCTACTATGACGGTAGGTAGATCTAGATACTCATACATCGGGGTCAATCGTCACTGTATAGGATTCAAAAAAACAGTGGATATCGCTTTCGAGCAAAATCCCATTCTGTACCGAGTTGATGCTTCCGTCAGACTCATTGGCGGGAGGAACAGTGATCCAACGACTGTATTCAAGATCATTCCAGTGCTCCTCGTATGCCAAAGGAAATATATGAGTGACTTCGAAGGCGTCCCAACTGCCAAGGTGCGCTAGCCGTGCTGGTTTACCGGTGATGACGCATCGCCGATCTCGCTGACGGACAGCATCGGAGAAAGATGTAACTCGGGTTCCGGACGGTAACGAAGGCGTAGGATTAGCGCGACTTCGTCAGTGACAGTGATGGAACCTATACACAGTGTAAGTAGTGGCTAAGTTAGTGATAAAAGCACAGAAGAAACCTAACTTACCGGCAGTGAAAATATAGTAGTTTCCTGGTTTAAGCGGTTGCCCATCCCTCTCAACCAACTTCTCGTTACTGTCGCGTAGATCGAAAGTATCGGTAAAGAGGCAGAAAACCTGCAGCATAGAATAGAGATTGGCGTTGGTAACACCTTCTGCAACCCAGAGGCCTCCGAGCACAGTAGAACGGTTGTCGGAGGCGTAGATGTAGGCATTGCGCCAGGGTGAGCGATCGGGCGGCGGCATGTTTGAAGGTCTGTCAATTTTGGTGTTGTAGCTGGGGATGGGGAAGAAAGGAAGTCAGGCAAAAAAAAAAAGAAAGGTTTAGGTTCACCAGCGTGTGTAACTAAGGAAAGAGAAAGGCTGCATAGAAGGACCTGGACTAGCCTTTGTAGGCCGGCCACCTCCACTAGCGTACTCCGATTTCCAACGCCGTTTTTGACGTAAATTCTCGATCAGTAACCTTGAATACGCTTAGTGTGGCTTAGGGCGATCAGATAGGGTGGTTTTAGCAGTCGCAGGGAGTTTTCTCCGCCCACTCAAGTAAAGATCTAAAGTTCGCCAATGCTATTAACCGCGCTAAAAGGCTGCGCAGATTCGGGGATAGCGTGCCAACGTTTCCCCATACTTTAGGAAAGCGCATGCATGGCCCTCGGGTGCCGTCATCCCCCCCGATCAGCGAATCCCAGTATAGTAAGTTGGCACATTCCAAGAATTGTTCCGGTACCCATGATACGGGAGGTCACTTCGAAAAAAGCTTATTTTATACAGGCCAATCACGAGCCCTCCCTTTAGGACACCGTGTGTGCTAATAAAAAAAACGACGTTTCACCCACGAAAATAATATAGTATCAGTCAAAATGATTCCTCTGACGCCCGTTTTACACTAAAGCATCTACTTTTACCACAGATACTGCTATATTCAGTGCTCCTGCTAACTTATGTTAGGTCTGGTAGACGGAGATGAGGTGCAAAAGAGCTAACCCTAACCGTACGAAGCTATACAGGAAGGGACATCAGGAGAGAAAATTTCAATGGTATAATAGGAAGGCAAGGAAAGCATGTTTGAACGGGGGAGAAACTCTAAAGGCCAATCAGCTTTCTTCTGAGAAGGGTGACGAAAATTAAAAAAAAAAGTTCATATTCTACTTTTGTTCTGGCTTCAATGTGTTATATATACTCTTGTCTTTACCGTTTGTTAGATAGATGGTGGCGTGGGAGATCGTTGCGGAGTTGGGGTATGCGGAAGTGGAGAGTTGGGGGGGTGTGGGCAAATCGAGAAGACTATCAAGCTAGCCATCGAGCATTGTGGAGTCGTGAGCGTGAGAGAAGAGAAGTTTTCCTTTCTTTTAGTTGTGCATTGGTGATAGAACTCTTTAGTGTAGCTTTGATCTTGGCGGTTTCTTCATGAGCCAGTTGCTCCGCCATTCCACCAGTATTTCGCCATCATTGTATCTTCGGCTGCCCTTGGTTATTCGTCCAGCTTATATTTTCTTTAGGCTAGGAACCTAGAATTTTTTACTATAGAGTACCACAGCTACAGCCTTGGCACGAGTAAGTTTAGTTTTCACCGGTTGCCACTTGCGAGCAGGATCCCCGCCCCGAGCGGTTCCCCCGTACGATAGGTTATTGAGGAAGACTAATATCTTCAGTCTCCCATTCCTGTACGGCAGGACCCCCGAAACCCCCTACCTTATATGACCGATTGTTCCATGATAGCTCAGTTTGTGAGAAATCGAACCCCCAGACCCCGCTAATTTCACAGGGTTAATTGCCTCTTAACATCTTAACTGTGCCACTGGCAGCTGGGTATTTTCACACCGTGTGCCTACAGGAATAGATACTTATGTAACTTATCTGCCTAGCGATGGCCACGATCATGCTCAAGCATAAGGTTTGTGTGTGATCGAGCACGATTCATGCTCGAACATGGGCCAAATTTTCTGCTCTAGCATGATCGTGGCCATCACCGTATCGGTCTAACTTCGAATTTTTTTTACCTAAAGTTATGAACACCAATGTTTTATTGTCCAGTAAATATTTAATGCATTGCAGGAATAGACACTCACATGAAAATCATAAATAGTAATCACTGATAGCCAATGGCAGGGCCCCTTCATGTACAAAGTGGCAATCACAGTCAGAATATAAGTAGTGGAAAAATAGTGGATTTGGAAGTGGGAATAAGAGAATTTGGAGGGGGTTGTGGTTACAGATTGTCAACCAAAACAGAGCCAGGCCAGGCTCCACAGATACCTGGAAGCCCCAGCACACTTCTGACTATGTTATCTGATTAATAATTAGTGCCAATGGGTAGCTGATACCACCTCCAGATGCCCTGAGACATCTGTAGGTGACTGTAAATATGCGAACTGCAGTTGTGTGTCTGGCCAAGCAAGGCCAGTGTGCCAATCATATCTGATTACTCAGATGCCTGCAAATATCAATAGTGCGCCTAGGCTGGGTCTGGATCTCGGAATATTTCCTGAACGTGCCTCTTTTTTTTTCTTGTCGGCCCCTGCATATGTGCGACAGCCTACCTTGCATGTATTGCTATGTTTGACCAAGAGCGAGTGTCATTATTCGGTTAGGCAATTTCAGTGCTGGGGCGCCTCCACACCATTCAGCCATGCTACGCATACTGGGCTAGGTGCTTTCATTTTCTAACACCTTCATGCTAGGGGTAGCTACATTCTAGCAAATGAACTCCCAGGGCTAGAAGAAATACTCCATTGATCACGCTGTAGTAATATGCAATCACTTTCACTGAGAAGTTATGATAAATAACACTTAAGATTATTGATTGGGAAACAATATGTTTCAGGTGGTTGTGTTCTGTATCGGAATATATAAGGATATCGTTAAAGTCAACACACCTGAATTTTCTTATGTAGTCAGCGAATAGGTCATATATTATTCGCACAAATGTCCTTGGTGTATTCATATCTCCTTCCAGCATGACTTTGCTAACAAAACGTCCAAAACGTGATTTGAAAGTGTTTTTCTCAACATCCTTAAGGTGTACTCTGGTCTGAAGAGAGGGGTCACTGAGGTCACTCTTCCTTCGATATCTCGCTCTTCCAAGTGAGTTCAGGATCCTTCTTCCATTTGGAATTGTTTTCATCATCTTTGATGCTTATCTGATTCCTTGCCGTGAGGTCGACAAGTAGTCTCATTCTGATCTTATATTTCTTTTCCTGGGTAAACATAGGTGCTGCTCGATGGACTGCCTCCCTTTTGATAATCCCTTGTTCAATTTTCTCATTGATCCATAAAGTCTGGTCCTTCCACCATCATTCTGGAATTGAGTAAGTTGGTCAGGTCCCTAGCTCCTTTCCTGGTATCAGATCAATTTGGTGGTAATGACTGCTGCTCGAATATTTGCGCTAGTGTGTGTGCAATTTATTCTGATTCCAAACTTTGAGAAGTCAATGGCTAACCCGCCGCCTTCGATTATAGCTCCTTGTTGCTTCTGGAATGGTATTCCTATGAGGGCATCGTACTCCGCCAGGTACTTTATCAGCCTCGTGTTTCCAATCGTCTTTTGTTTACCTACGGCTAGGTCAATAATGCACTCCTTATGGCTCTCGGATCATCTTACATTCATGGCTATAAGTATCTTAGTTGGTTCCTTTATTTCTGTGGATGGTATACGGTGGGTAGTGATAAAGGCACCACAAATATGGTTTGCTCCTATCGTTTCTGTATCAAACAGCACCTTCGCTTTCTTTCCATTAAAGATGATTGTTTCCTCTAGCATGTGGTATGTCTTGAGTGTAGTAGGGTGCGTCATTTTTGCAGCTACATAGCTCTCGAATTCCAGACTATTGATATATACCTCATCAGATTCGCTATACTCTGTTGCTAAGTGGGAGGTTGCTTCCTTCTTGACCTTTACCTTTCATTTGTCATTTTTGCTTAGGCAATCCTGTACCATATGTCCTCCACCACCACAAGTAAAACATGCTGCTTTCTTACTTTGTTACTTCTTTTTGGCAGAGTTGCCATCATTATTGAACTTCTTCTTTGATTTGTGTTCTGGTTTCTTGTAGGTGGATTCCTTTGGCCGTTTATCATAGTGTTCCTTGCCATATGCTCTGGTACTCCGATGGATAGAATCTAGTCTTTCTACCATAGCAATAACAGTGTTGATATCCTCATCTCCTGTGTACTGAGTTTCCACATTCTACCGTAGTCTCAGGTGCATGCTTGCAAGAAATTCGTATATGAAGGCGTAGTCACTTATACTGTCTTCTGGCAGCCATGATCTATGCATGAGTAGGTTTGTAGCTATGATAGATAATTTCTCGACTTGTCCATTCCAGGATTGCTTGATGCTATGGAACTTGTGATAGGTATTGTCCTTATGTTTGGATGATTGGAATTGTTCCCTGAAGTAGGTTACTAGTAGATCTCTTGTGAGGTTCTCTCCAAATAGCTCCGCTGCTTGGAATGCCACTTCTTGGGCCCATCCTTCTGTGTAGAGTATCCCGTAGTTTCCTGCTCGTGCTGTATTCTGAGATAGAATATGCAATCGTAGGAAGAGTTGGACCGAGTTTTACCATCTATGAAATGCCTCTGGCATGAGGTCTTCACCATCACCAGTAAACGTTTTGGGTGATGGAACCTTAATACAAAGCCTTGGTAGAGGCTCTGGTACTGGGGGAGATGCAGCTACTGAACCTCCAGCTCCTTCTCCATGGTCAGACATGTCATCCGAGTCGCTGCTGCTGCTTGAGCTATCTGGAATGGCTCCTGGTGCCGCCACTGGGGCCTTCCTGAATCATCTTTCTCCTGGAGACACAGGGAACCCGGGGGGCATGACTGTCTCTGCTCTTTCTAGTTCTGTTGCTAAATCCGCTAGATCTCATTGTGCGCTATCTGTGGCTAGGTGCCTAGCTGCTTCATGTATTGAGAACTGTTCCTTTGCAGCTGCTTTGACAAATTCTCCCTGTTCGTCTCTAGCTCTCTTGGGTTGAACCTTCTTTTAAGAAGGTCTGCTCCCACTGGGTCCGTGGTGTTCTTCAATCTTGGTAACCTTTTGGAGTTAACAAAATGTAAGCGCCTCCAGGATATTGGCAGGAATGAATAGGATAACAATACCATCTCGCTACTATAGTGCGGTATCTAACGAGACTAAGTACCGCATTCTTAGACCAACAAACCTCTAACTATAGCACAACTACCAAGTAGTTCCTGAATGCTCAGTATGTTTGGTCTGGATTCTCGAAGCGAACTGAATAAGTTACTATATAACCAAGTATATTGAAAACTCTGTCCGTCGAAGTCTGCCCTCTCTAAGTCCAGAGAATAACAGGTCTCAAATACACTTGTCAGGCTAACCGGAGCCTTGTAAACAAAAACTATATCGACTCCAAAATCGTAGCATTGAAAGGTTACATAAAACATATCCAGTATCAAACGATATCTTGACAGTATAAATAAAACATACTGAGTATCAAACGATATTCTGAAACCAAACATAAAACATCATGAGTATCAAACTCAAACATAAAACATACTGAGTATCAAACGATACTCCGAAACCAAACATAAAACATCATGAGTGCCAAACAATACTCTCAAACCAAACATAAAACATTATGAGTATCAAACTCAATCATAAAACATACCGAGTATCAAATGATACTCCAAAACCAAACCAGTAATCCGTACCAGTTACACATCCTTTCCCATAGCCATGGCAAAAATGTTCACCCACCATTCAACAGTTCTATATTCTGGCTGGTAGACTGTCAATACAGGATGCAGTTCAAGACCCTGTCTTGGTACCTCCGTCTAGCAACACTACTACAATCCCCCTCCCCTTTCAGTCTAGAAATCAGAAGAATAGCTATCAATCTGCTCTATTTTCCTTGCCCACACAGCGATTACCTTTCCCCTAATCTGATACGAGTTCATAGAGATAATTCCAATCTTGGCTTTCTGAGGAGGCATTGTTGGTCCGTCCGATATCTCAGTTGCTGAGAGCTGTTCTCAAGTGAAAGCCTCATGGTTGTCAGCCTCACGTCAGTCTATCAAAATTTTCACACTAGACCATAGAACATGGTATATTCGGGAAGCACATAGCCATCTATTTTCCTTACACACCTTGGACAGTCTAGTCTTTGCTAACGGTGGGCACCGTCCCAGGTTGCTAGACGGCCCTCTATTGGTTGACAGCCCTATAGTCTTCGACTTTCAAGTCAGGCGCAAAGGGTACGTCAAGCCTGATAAGAAGTAGCAGGCAGGATGAGAGTTCACACAGCAAGTGGAGACAACATTTTCTGGTAGCCGGGGGTGACAGATAGTCAGCAGATACACAGCCTCACCAGGCTCGGCCGATACCTGGAGGCCCCAGCACGCTTCCGATTATCTTATATGATTAGTAATTATTGCCAATACGTGGCTGATATTGTTATCAGATGCCCTGAGGTATCTATAGATAACTGCAAATATGCCAGCTGCAGCTGTGTGCGCGGCCGGCAAGACCAGTGCCGCAATCAACCACCCCGAATCTCCACAATCCCACATATGGTGGAGGAAAAAGCCAGAACCAAGACTACCATAACAGCACCAGAACGAAGCGATAACCAGATAGATTCCAGTGATCGGGTTCTACAAGAGAGAGTCCCGAAAGTTGGAAAAATGAGGAGGAAAAAGAGTAGCCCTGAGGTCTCCCCGGTTGTTGAAACAGCCAAGGATAACCACAAGAACACGAAACAGTCGATCCACCTACAGATCCCCGAAAATCCATCAACCCCACTCCCCGCTCATCTTACCCAAATGAACTTAGACTTTTCTCTACCAGGCTTCCCCAGTTATGGGGATGGACCAGAATATTGAGAGACAATAATACCCGCCCTTAAGCTTATTGTGCACGCATCTCGCCTGCATTACACCCTATACAAAAACCCAACCAACAACCAAATGCCCGAGTGCCAACATCTTGAGGAAGCATGTGTGTTACCAGAGAAGATGGGAAGTGGCCAGGTCAATAAAGTGGGAGAAGGGTCTGGAAACTCCAACTCAGAACATAATACGAAAGACTCAACGCATCGCTTCGTCAATGTTTGAACAACTACCACACGCGAGGATATTACACTCCGTGATCTCTTTCATTCGCTCAAGTTCAAACTCGATAAACTCCTCAGCAAACCCTGATATGCTTCGGCTCTCCAACAAGTCTCACCCCCATGTCATAAGGTTACAAGCTCAGCTCATACACCCTCCCACGTATCAACACAAGATACACGATTTATAATTGAGGTAGAGGATCCAGTTCCAGAGAAGGTTAATCCACTACCTCTTCGAGAGACACTTAACCAACTCCTTCCAACACAGTGTTCCCGGTTTACCGCACTATGGAGGTCCTCGAAAGGTGACCTGGTTTGCTATAACCAGGGGAACCCTCCCACCACTATAGCGTCCTTCGAGATATGGGCCTTGGGAATTCCATTTAGGGCTATTCGTATTAATGCTGAAGAGAAATGGGCTCGCCGTATTCTCTACCTCAGCACCCCCTGTACTTCAGCCCTCGAGCTGGAGGAAGAATAGAAGCAGTGTAACCCAGGCCTGCTACTGACAATAACACCTCGACTACTTACACATACCGTTGCCCTCCTCCTATTTCCTAGTCAGGAGGAAACCCCACAACATGTTTCTGTCTTTACGACATGCCGGAGACTAACAAGTTACCGTGAACGAACAGCAGCAGAAACAGAACAGGTACGAAGGAAGAAAAAGGCAGACGAAAAGGAAGTGTCCGAAGGCAAAAACCCTGAGGATGGGCAAGGAATAGAGGCGAGGGAAGTGGTGGAAGCAATTGAGGAGGCAGAAAAGATGGAGGTGGTAGAGGCGGCGGAGATGGCAGAAGGGATAGAGGTAGTAGAAGCGGTGGAGGTTGCAGAAGCGATGGAGGTAGTAGAAAAAGGGGAGACTAGCAGTAGAGAACAGAGGCAGGAGTTAGAGGAGGCGAGAGAGGCGGAGGAGAGAAAGAAATATTGTCAAGAGAAGTTAAGGCAGATAAACCAGAGAATTAGACAAGAAGCAACGCTCCTGTAGGCCTCTAAACTTGGGTATTTGGTCAGAGGCTGGTAGGGCCCATGGGAGACGGAATATCTGACAGGGGAGTGAGTCCCTGCTATCGGTATATTACTCAGCTTCATAGCCCTAGGGCTCTATTAGCTTAATGATATATAATAATAATAAAGTGCCGCAATCATGCCTGATCACTCGGATTCCTGCATTTACTGGTTGTTGAAAATATTCGATATGAAGGTAATGATTTACGGTTAGGGTTTTACGCAGCGGAGTTGAACGGCTGATGAGGAGACACTATGCTTGTATTATGCGGAGAGAGAAATCATAATTGATAGTGTTGAGTTAAAGGAAGGAAAGACTTGAGGAAGAAGTGAAGTGAGAGAAGACGGAGGGAGACAAGTGAGAGAAAGAGAGAAAGAGAACAGTGAGGGAACTAAGAGAAACAGACAGGGGTGTGACTGTTAGAATATTCGTGACGGTTCCATATCCTCAACACTATTACGATACTGGATGTTTGGATGAGGAGAGTTTGGGTATGAATAGTGTTGCAGATTATGGTGGTTGAGACGATGGTGGTTTTGGGGGAAGGTTAGCTGCACCGGAGATGTTTCGCGAACGTTCAGGAAACCTACTAGGGAGTTGGAACAGTTTGGGAATCGACACTAGCAGGAGTCCGAGGTTTGGGACTAAGGTACGCTAAGAGATGGAACAAGAAGAATGTCGCACTACAACAATTGAGAAACAATGGAAGGTATCAGCGGTGTTAAGAATTGCCGCAGGTGAAGGACATTCTGTATGAGGATGAGACGACTAAAGTGAGGAAGGGGGAATCCTTAGGAAAGCTGTTTGAAGGAGTTCATTGGGAGAAACGAAAGGGTGTGAGGAATATGTGATAGAGAGTTGGACGATAGGAAGACAGGTTTTTTCTGTAAGGAAGAAATTTTGTATATATAGGACACCGCAGGCGGTAGAGGAATAATAAGAATCCCACGGTACTCTCGACTAATCATAGCCCATATTATTTGAGTGACAGCGTTTTCTTAGCTTGCGCGTCCTGTCACTAGTGCGTACGTATAGCAGTGCGGCCTTCTAGTGTGGGCACATCCCGCAGTGGCATATCCCGCATCAAGTGCGGCCATAAACCTGCGATTTCCAACATTGGTGGCCCGGCCAGGCTGGGTCCGGGTCCCTCGATGTTTCCTAGACTTCCCTCTTTTTCCCTTATAAGCCCCTACATGTGAGCGACAGCTACCTTAGCTTGCATAGAGTTCGGTGTTTGGCCAAGGCCGAGTGTAATCATTCTGTTGGGCCATTTCGGCGCCGGGGCGCCTCCACACCCCTCAGCGATGCTGCGCACCCTGGGCTGGGCGCTTTAATTTTCCAACACCTTCTTCATCCCAGGGCCAACCACATTCTGGCAAATCCACCCCCGAGGCCAGAAAAAATATTCCATTGATCATACTGTAGTAAAGTCCTGTTGCTTGGGCAGAGATTAGTAATTGGTAATGGTTAATATTACTGACTGGGAAACAATGCTCATATGAACAATACGAAGGATGTAGCTCAGCTATATAGTGAGGTAGTTCACTCCTGCCATTACCACCGAGATCCCTTAATACCCATAGTAAGGATTCAAGAAAACAAAGATCTTCAAAGAAACCGTACTAGAACAAAAGTAACAAGCGACAACGTATGCTATTCCTAAATAGGAATTAGCTTGAGAGAAGGCGGAGATCTGAAAGAAGCACCGGAGAGGAGAAAGAAACTATAAAGGAACAGATGGGTCTGGTAAAAGGTCGAGTGACTATCTATGATGCATAAGGATGGGATTCCCGGCGACATTTCGGGAATGTTCCCAGTACTATACGGTGCCCGAGAAGGCTGATTTCCACTTAACAACCCAAGCACACACGCTCCGGGTAGTGTACTATTACGCATACATGCCGTGTAGGCTCGACTGCCAGATATAAAGTCACTGGCCTAAGCAGTTTGTGGTTCTTCATGTACCAAGGAGAGAGGAACAGTAGATATGTTTCGGAGGCTATAGTAGTTCAGTTATCGCGCAATGCAGGAAAGGAAAATCTCGATCACATGCGACAACTCAAATAATCACACAATCGCCATTAGGCAAACCGTTATGCAATTGTCGGAGATAGGATATCCCTAGGGGGTGAATGGGTGTGTGATGGGACGCAATGTGGAAAGTATGGCTCTGCCAGATCCCTAGCCACCCTTGGGTGATTGCCAAGAGCGGAAGGACTGCGTGTGAGTCGATTATTGGATGATAACTAATAAATGGACCAGCGGTAAAGTGGGGGGAGGGGTGGAGTGGGATTTTGGTGGATCGGTAATTTATTCTCGTAAGATGCACCTCGCAAAACCGTCGACGGGGATGAAAGAGTGCTATTAAGGAATTCTGCTGTATGATACAGTGCTATCCTGATTTGGGCAGTTAGTAGTAGACCTCTATCCGAGGACCGACAAGGCCGGCAGTGACATGTCAATTTATTAGGTCAGAGTCGGCTTACTTTACCGGAGCCTTGATTTCGAAAGGCCTAAAGCAATTCTCCGCACGATACAAGTGCCCGGAGTGATATTTTCGCTTCCGACAACCATTGTTTCCTCGGCCAACCTAAATTCATTGTTCACAGCTTTCTAGCGGGAAAGTAAATGTATAAACAAAATCCGCAAACACGCGGGGCACTGGGTGGTTTCTAAGTCAGGAAAGGAAGCTATTGTGTCGAATTTATGTTCTTGATAGTCGTATTCCAGCAGCATACAGATTTCTATAAGGGAATGCTTCCGTTTGCTATTCATTGATTGATTCGGTACCCCAACATTCTGTCATACCTGCACTAACCAACCATCATCTCCAATTTCCCATTCCCCTCTCCTTTTAGCCAACCCAAGTTGATAAACAGGAAGTCAACCCGGTGACGTTCGAGGCGGTACAAATGTATTTCAGTAGTGTACACAATATCTGGTTTCCATGTATAGTACTAAGAACTTTGAACCCTATACACGCCGCGAGAGCTAGAAAAACCGGACACTGTGGCTGCTTCTTTTAGTAGTGTTAGTCCCTTTTTTCTCTCTACTATCAACACCGGCTATAAGGTGCTGTTGCGAAGAAATTTCCATTCTATTAGTTATTGATTGGGACCCATCTAGCGAAAATCCCCTTGATTTATATAGGTAATTCCCAGAGGTGGTTAAAGTTATGTACAAGGGACAGGCATAAACTCTTGGCACACCAAAGTAGCTTACCAACTAAAATATTTAAAAATTGGTGAGACTCTGAAGTGGTGTGGTTTCCTGGCAGCCCTATGCGTGTCCCTTATACTAGGGGGTAGGGAAAAGCCCGGCGAACGTAGCGGTGCATGATGCTGTACTATTATACAGAAGAACACTTCGGTAAAGCAAAAGTCTGAGTACGGAGGTACAGCGTGTAAGTTTTGTAGGTTCCACAAACGAGGACTGCCACCCTCACCCCCTGTGCAACCTACAAAACTGACACGCTGTACCTCGGTAAACGAGTTCACCACACCTAAGAGCACAAGAATCCTAAAATGAAGACAACCAGCAACTCGTGCAGACTATCAATCAGAAATAAAGGGCGGGGAAACTACCCGCGATGAGAGAGTCGCGCTGGATGCCCAGCCACATGCACCGCCACGTTCGCCAGACTTTTCCCCACCCCCCTCGTACACATCCTCCCTATCACGTAGTACCGGTACTCGAGTACTGTACCGTACATCTAAACTTTTTCCCCTCCAATGTCACCACAGCTAGAGCTACCTAGATAAGAGAATATTAGAGCTGTATGACTTATTCTTTCACGTTTATAAAATGCCATGAAATATTGTTTTTCCCCACTTGCTCTTTCCCTTTGTTTGGATAGAGGGAATTTTTGTAGATGAGGTGAAGCCCGCGTACCTATTAGGACACGAGTTTGCGAGTTACGCTACCAGTGTTAGATGGCGTTGGACAATCACTCGTGAGGGGGGGGATTACCGTAGATGTGTTAGTTATGGCAGAGAAAACGTGATCAGGGTGAGGGGGGGAAGAAGGAGGGAGGGATTCCTCCGGGAGGAACTACTCATGTTGCCAAGTGCTGAATAAATCACGTGATCTTTGACTCCGAAGATTATTCGACACTGGAAGTGAGTAGAGTGTTCAAAGGAAAGCATTGGCCCTCCTCCTATATGGTCCTCATGAGCCGAAGAAAAAAAAGAGAAACACTAAATTCCCCGTCAAGGCTATTGGCAAATCTGAAAGGATTATCACGTGATTTACTTAGCACACTGTTGGATAGGTATGGGTTCAAGAAGGGAAGACTGTCAACTATGTAGCACAGTGAAATGCAACAGTGGCTGTGCAAATAATTGCCAAGACTGTGAGTGATAGGATGTGAAGGAGTGTAAATAATGTAAGATGAAAGATAATCAATTAATTATATACAACAGTTTGAGAGTCAGAAACTCCATGATGGCTCCTATATGTTTTGGTAACCTTCTCCTTAAAGTCTGCCAGTGGAGTACTATAGGCAATACCATCAAGGTATACTCTCATTATTCTGTCAGTATGTGCCCAGAATTTCCAAATCAAAGTTGGCTTTACAGAATTCAAGCATTCAGGCACCATTTTACATAATGCTCAAATATTATATCTGCATCTTCGCCAATCGTAGTGCTTTGTAGCTACTCAATAATGGGAAATCTTGAACTTCATGGTTGTGTACTATATTAATGTATGCTTCTTTATATAATTTACTTTAGCTGAGTAAAGTGCTAAATTATGTGATTACTCAGCAATTTTAAAGTACGGGGACAAAAAGATTCGTCCGATACTAGTTTTAGGGCCAAATTTAACTTTTTCAACCGGACAATTCCCAACACTGTGTGAATGGATACACTTCAAATCTTTCCTCCAGCTAGAGAATCATAATCTATTCAAACTTCTAGAAGTAGAAGTGCAAGGAATCAAAGCTGCTTCCATTGTTGATGATTGCATCAGCCTGTGTGAAAGTGACCTAGATTTTTGTATGGGGCCCCATACAAAAAGGTACATGGCAACCAATTCCT
>Ga0307507_10008852_pt1 | contig 13704 bp, 12 predicted proteins | sample 7_EM_MG_FD_207223 | JGI IMG/M metagenome (GOLD analysis project Ga0307507, IMG submission 207223) | Populus trichocarpa ectomycorrhiza microbial communities from riparian zone in the Pacific Northwest, United States - 7_EM | ecosystem: Host-associated > Plants > Roots > Unclassified | place...
GCAAAAGGAATCCAACTGATAATGTTTTCATCACGGGGCGGTCAGCAGTAAGTTGAGTGGCAAACTCGATGACTACGTCATGCTTCTCCTTGTCTGACAATTCTATCCTGGCATCTAATAGACAGAAGCTCAAAGACACATGCTCCAGATGGGGAAAGAGGTAAAGCCACCTCTTTATTGTGAGCGGCGAGGGGTTGCTGCAATCAATAGGTTGGTCCAAAACGACACTCCTGATATGACTAAGTGAGGTAATGATTCGAGTAAATTTGTCTTCACGGATATGCCTATTTAAGATCGACCAGATATCCCCCTCTCGACCATTTGATAATTGCAGAAATGAGATATGAGCATGGGTGGCAACAGCTGCTAGGGAGTCCAACTCAGATTGAGCATTCCGATCGAGTAAGACATGGATGGTGGAAAGAAGGGGCACCCTGTTCCGATGTTGGAGCAGCAAGGTCACGGTCGGTGGCATTGCAGTTAACTGTGTCAAGTATGGGAGTATAATTGGGGGATCAGGAAGTTGAGGATCCTTGACTGGGAAGATTCCGTTGAGGTGTAGAGTGGTGATTGACGGATGGCGATTGAGGAAGCTGCACAGACCCACCCATACAAGATTCAAGCGAGAGGAGATCTTGACCTCTTTTACTGCCGGTAAATTCATAGATTCAGAGATGCGTGATAGGAGGAGCCGGTCTATGAAAGTGACATCGAGGTGAATGCAGACGAGGGACTCTCGGTTCATCTCCAGTATATCAATGATCCACCCAATAAAAAACGGTTGGAAGAGCCTCGAAGAAAGAATTTGTATCGTCGACATTCCAGTTAAAGGGGGGTATGCACGGAACCCTCCCGAATTTCTCGTCTCCCTGGACATAGTGCCTGTGGGTTTCGCAGGGGGAGGTGTCACGACATACAATGTGTTAGGCAAAAAAGTGTTAGGCAAATGGCCTATCGGGTCAAGCAACGTCAGATCTCTGCACCCACTCTTGGCGATTGTTTCTAAAAGCTTCAGAATCTCCCTTCCGCACCTCCTCATGTATTGGCCTGGCAGTACCTCGTACACGTACCGGATATATTCCGGAAGGCCTAGCAAGATTTTACCAACCGGTGGAATGCGCGCCAGTAAACCTCGTAGACTGGAAATGTCTGAGATCACTTGATCAATCCCCGAAGTGAAGTAAAATGTAATTGTTGAGAGATTGCGAACGAAAAGGGCTGTCCTGATGGCCTCTAGCAACTCTGGTACAGGATGATCACAATGAAAGAACCCGTTTTGCAGATTTTCCAACTTATTGCGAGAGAAGAACATAGGAAGGATCAGGAAATGAAGCCTCTTGCACGTAAGGCTCAGCCGACAAATGGATCCGTTATCATCCAGGTCTTCGACGATTTTCTCGACAAGTTCGTCCGGCAGATCAGTGATAGTAGCGTATGCAGAAGTTTGTCCGAGAGGCCCATCGATTTCCACCTTGCGCCGCAGCCGTCTCTTCATTGTCGTTGTGGTGGTATGTCTCACAAAGACTCGAACAACATATGATTCCGTCCTGCCCTAAAAAAGTGACGTCAGTATCTTGGCCGCCAACACGTCCCACGGTCAAACGTACTGAATGACGAATGGGTAATGCTGGCCTGGAATAATATCTTACAATCGGATGGGGATTGAAAGCGTTGTGCTTGACTGGGAAGTCGCCCAGAAATCGGAAGTAAGGACGCGACTGGTGAACGGGATCGCGAAGTGAGAAGGCAGCTGACTGTCAAACACTGATGTATGGTTACGAACAATTTAAATCGGCCGATGGTCTATCTATGGTCACAAAAATGGACGATCGCTCCATCGTTCTCGGTCCCAGTGACAATACCCGAGTAAGCCCACTGGAGGGAAAAATTAGTAAAATATATATGTAGTTGCAAGGAGGACAACAAGGTGGCGTACATTCAGACCACCATCGCCGTTCCGGGTGAAAGTGCCTGCCTTGAACCAATACAGCTCGTTATAAAATTTGAGAAGAGTTACAGGCACCCCATTGTTCCACCGAGAGTCATGTCAATTTCGTGAGGAGAATGGCCCCAGTCAACGCCCCGATTGCCTTCAAATTGCGTGGTATGTTCGGCGTGGCAAATGACAAAGTTGAAATTGGGGTATGCTTCGGTGGACTGGACCACCGTCTCAAGCGTGCATTTACTGCGTGTCTGTAATACGAAGAAAGGCAAGTCAGGACATATGTAATTTCCATAGTAAAAATATAAGAAAGCGCACTTCTTCATCTGCGGCAGCGGCTTCCTTGATAGCGTCCACCATCTCAAAAATGACGTCCACAATGGCTACCGCCGCTTGTAGCTGTCATTTCTCTTTCATTACCTGTGTGATTCTCCGGGTCATTATGTCATCATAGTAGCCCTTGACATGGTCATGACGGTACCCGAGTCTTTTCAGCATGTCACCATCATGGATGTCACAGCCACCGAGCAGCCCAGTCAGCGGGCCTGAGAAGGGCGGTGGGGCGCGTTCGACGCGCTTTGTTGGGAGAGGTGCGGCGGCGGTGATGATGGCGAAAAGACCGACGAGTGAACGATAAACTTCATGGTGCACAAGAAGAACGTGACGGAGAAGAAAGAATCAGGAAGGGAGAAAGCAATCGTCACAGACGAATTGAGCTCGGGCCTGCACAGCTGGTGAGGAATCGGAGATGCGGCAGAAAGGCTTTTATACGAATTCGGAGTCGTTGGGATGCTCGAGCTGGTGAGGAATCGGAGATGCGGCAGAAAGGCTTTTATATGAATTCGGAGTCGTTGGGATGCTCGAGCTGCTGATGTCTTTGGCACGATAAGCTCCCGCAATCAACAACTTGCATCCACAAACCAACTCCCCGTCCCGAACAAGATTCAAATTGAAGCCTCATCCCTCGAGTCAAGCAAGGAGTGGGTTTTAAACCAAAATCATTGGTGAGCTGTGCCAGCACGTTGGTCAAACATTGGTGGCAGCGTCGTAAACACTTGACGAATATCAAATTTCATCACTTAATGTTGATAGAAATGACTTATCACCCTCGCCTTCATGCATTGGTTTGGGTAGATATCTATCAAGCAACTGCTCAGACATCGGCCGAGCACGAGCTTTCCTGACGAGAGTTGCCGCAACCGGGATGTCGTGTCCCCCTCCTCTTCCGAGATCCTCATCATAAGGCGCTCCATGCCCATCCGACGTCGATTGTCAAGATGGTAACCTAAACGAAACACAGAGTGATTCGTCCCGTTGGACCTCCGGGAAGACCTAACAGAGGTGCCCTCCTCCTCCCGGTGTCGGCTCTCAATCATTGCTATATTCTTCACATGGTCACCTATCGAGAACGTACTGTCCTTGCTCGCCCGTTCACGCTTCCCCTTAAGGTCTCAAGCCCCTCTTCATCCCACTCTACAGATGCTCCCAGTTTGTCGGACGACGATCTCAAGAAAGAGGCTGCGGTCATCATCGATCCAGTGCGGTCTCGGCCCACTTTGGCAGCCGATTCCACAGGGGTTCAAATGCTATTGACAGAGCTGCTGGCGGGAATGACCAGGCCGTCGAACTATTGTGAAGAAGCCTTGTGGATGAGAGATCAGCCCCTGGACTGGCCCCAAGTGCCAAAGAGCACGCAGAAGATACGCTCGCGGTTTTGGACGTAAAAGGATGTGAGATTGTCGAGTTTCGGTCAAGTGAACATGTCAGGTAGTGCCAAGAAGTAGAATTTGGTGCATGCTGGCTTCATGAACTCGTGCGTCGAGCTGGCCAACGCATCACGAGAACCCCATCTGAAAGAGCCGGCAATCTTGTCATATTACATGGTGGTATTGAACACAGACGAGCTGGAGTCGGACCTGATCCCAAAAGATCAAGTATAATCGATGTGTAGCCTGATTCCTGCTGTGGTAGTGTACGGCGGGATTGACCCAAGAAGTATTCATTTGACCTACCCTCCAGGCAGTCTTGCTCGAGAACTTTTGTAGACCTTTGTCAGTGGGTCAGGATCATGTGGTTAATAGGAGAAAATCATATAGACGCACCCAAAGATAACCTTGCCATTTTATCCATTACTCCATAGTACGCAGGGATATGGGATCCTTGAAAGTTACCCAACCGCCACTACTCGCAAGAACGCCTGGGGTATCTTGATGAGAGCAAAGAACCTAAAGGCCTAAAACTTGACAACGTATAGGAACATCACCAACGTTGTAAATCCAGAAGAATCAGGCACAGCCAGATCTCGACGCTTGGTATCATAAAAGAAACGAGTTCAATTGGTTCATTGTAGGGGTAAAGGCAACCCAGAAAGTCGTGGTCGGTGTTGGTGTAGAAGAATCATCAAATGTTTGCACGTCACACAAGAACAACATGACTTCAACCACGTACCTCGAAACTGATAACACCTTTCCCTAAAGTCTCTTGTGGAGATACAGCAATACCGGTAGTGCGTTTTGTAAATTTGCTGCAACTAACCGATTAAAATCTGCAAGCAGGCCCGTAAAGCTCCATCGTACTCTCACCTTGGATCAATTATCGTCAATGGGATCACTCACCCAACTTCCAGATGAACTCCTCGAAAACATAGTCGGCTGGCTCCAGGATGAATCTCTTATGCAGCTTAGTATGACGTGTAGGAGGTTTCACTTCCTCATCTTGCCCATCGTCTTCGCCCGTGCCAATATTAAGGATAGCAGCACCACATGCTTCTATTTGTACGACCCTCCGGCCCACATCCTGCGTGCGCTTCGGCTCGCTTTGTTCGTTCAGAACATCGATTCCCTTAGCACCACCTTTAGCTATCATTCCTATACAGTCCAACTATATGTCCGTGAGCTATACGGGCTGGTTTCTCGCCTTCCGTTTATGAAAAGGTTCCACATACGCTTACCACATTCCCTGGCACCCGATGCTCGGGCCCATCCAGGGTGGCAGACGGAAGTTATTCGGCTTTTGGATCTTGTTGTCGTCCAAAAGTCATGCTTGCTTTTGTCTGTGGCTGGTGGAGACGGAGTTGGAGGAGGTTATACATCGACTACTGGGTCCCAATCACGTCCCACCATCAACCAAGCTGAGCGAGTGAAGCGCCTACTGAGGCACTTCCGTGGAGTTATGAAATCTGTCGTCCCCCAGAAGTTGGTGCTTCTAGGCAGCCGTAACCATCGTCATGGGTTACACGAATTCCGAGCTCTTTCCTTCATCCTTTTCCACCAACCTTTCCTCGACTGGACGATATCCACACTCCAAACCAACTCACAGAGTCTCACCGCGGTTTCCTTTGAAACTACTAAAACCCCCGCGAGTACATGGCGTGGTATTCTTTCGAGCATCACTCTCCCATTCCTGTCCAAGTTCAAGTTGACCCCAGGCCGCGTGATGATAGAGCGGCAAATAGTCAAATTCAACGATGTTCTGGGTTTCTTGGCTAGACATCCCTCAATTGTCGACTTGGACCTATGCGGTATCACCCACCCAAGAGATTGTCGTCAGCCTCGGAGGCTCCTTCCAGCCTTACAAAATCTGAAAACAAATCCCTGGCTCATTTCTTGGTTTCTGAATCGTAAACAGCCTTTTAAATTCCTCACTTCACTGGAAATGGTATCGGAATACCCCTTCAATTACAACACCTTCGACGACGCCCTATATCTCCTTCCTGGCGGCGCTCCACATGTCACAGCCCTACATATCTCATTCTACCCACAGGACGGCATTGCCAAATGGCTTGAAAAACACATATCACAGGAGAACAGTCCGCTCGCCGCTCTCAAAGGAGTAACTACTCTTGACCTCTTCCAGTCTTGGAGTATGTGGCGGAGTGATGTGAGAGCTCTGATACCTCAGTTCCTCGCTCAATTTCCACAACTCCAACATCTCATCTACCCTTTACCCCCAGCTAATGTGGAAAAAGCAAAGCAGACATCATTTATTCGGGAGATTATGTTGGCATGCCCTGGTATGAAAACTGTGACGATTGAATTAGGTTCCGCAGTCAATCTTGATACGTTGAGGGACTGAGGACGATACGCGAAACTCATAGGGTATTACTGAGGTTTCCAAAAGAATGTAGTTTTCAAGTTTCAAGTGACTACAAAGAGGCGGCGGGACCCGCCATCAAGCCAAGTTCCCACACATCCTCACATCACCACCATGTATTCGGTACTGTCCTTTAGCCGCGCAGGCGGCGGCATGCAACCTCCATTTGACTTGCTAGATATATCTGTAACCGATCTGGATGGGCCGTCTACTCCTCCACTTCCTGTGGAGCTCTGAAGGTGACGAAAGTGTGGGCTTGTATTGCTGGCAGAAAAAGGAGGTTAGTTGGTTGGCCGCAGCCGTCACTATGGAATATGCGAATTCCGGGCACTTTCCATCGTTCTTTTCCGTCTGCCTTTTCACAAATGGACAATATCCACTCTCCAAACCAACTCCCAGACTCTGACCACGGTCTCTTTCAAGACTGACGATACCCCGACAACGACATGGCAGGATATTCTTTCAATATCACTCTCCCATACCTATCCAAGATTGAGATGTCCAGCAGCCGGGGCTTCGAACACCCGTTTAACAACCTCCTCAGTTTTTTGACCAGACATCCTTCAATTGTAAATTTGGAACTATGCTCTGTCACCCGGCCGCCAGCACATCATCAGCCGCGGAAGCTTCTCCCAGCTTTGGAGACGCTGAGAGTGGATCCCTGGTTCACTGTTTGGCTTTTGGATCGTGAAAAGGCGTTTGAGCGCCTCATCTCATTAGGCCTGGTGCCGGAAGCCTACCCTCGATTTCGGGCCCTTAGTAATTACAACACCTTCGATGGTGTTCTGAGACTGCGCCGAATTCCTCACGTCACCTGTGTGTACATTTCGTTCTATCAGGCGACTGGCGTCGTAGAGTGACTTGACAAGCATGTGTCACAGGAGAACAGCCCGGTCTCCGCTCTCGAGAGCGTAACTACTCTCAACCTCTTCCAGTCTTGGATTATATGGGCGGAGAGATGTGCCTTGATACCCCAGTTCGTAGCGCGGTTTCCAGCGCTTCAGCATTTTACCTACGCTTACCGCCCCCTAGTGTAGAAAGAGCGATGCAGATATTATTCATCAAGGAGATTAACAGGGCATGCCCTGGAGTGACGGTTGATATACGTTGAGCCAGGCTTGTATTGATTGTTGAGGGTCTAAGTTAGAGTCTAAGCGTTCGCTACAGGTCTGTAAGTATTAAGCAAACATTATCTGGAGTAAGGAGCAACTTGAACGCTGTTCCAAAAGTTCGTGGGCTGGCCTTTGGCGAAGACTTTGCCGTATGCCTTCCCAGGATTGTCCTTTGCACGGTATTCTTTGAGCTGTTTTGAAAACACCGCCTGGGATGCCCAACCCAGACCGAACTTGCTACCAAAATCAAATCGAAGCCTTTCTCCAGTGCTCAGAAATCCAAACTCCCGCCCGCTCACTCGGTCTTGTCCCATGACACTGGCAAACACGTTTCTCCTCTCTGCTTGCTCAACAATCGCCGTCTCAGTGCGGAAATCCGTCCGGCCAGTCAGGCCGGACATCCTATCCCTTTCTCTGTCTTCTTAATATCCATTCGTAGCCTTTCGGAGTCGACGTCGACATCAGAGGCCAACTGAGATGCTTGACACTCGGGACTTTTTTCTTCTCTAGGAGACGGGGAACCTCGTTTAGGGCTTGAACTACCAATGCTCCTTCGTCCCCACAACCTTCTCCTCACGCCCTCCTTGTTAGTTCGCGGCTGTCCTCCCATACTGGGACTTCGGCCACCAGTAGGTAAAGGGGAAGTGACGCGCCCAATAGGCGAGGAGATACGCCCTACTGGGGAAGACACTCGGCCTATTGGAGAAGCAATGTGCGCCAAGACAGGTGACTGGAAGTCTGGATGTGAAGGAGATCGTTCCTCTTCGTCTTCCTTTACATCTGCCGATTCTCCGTAGCTTTGCAAATCCTCCGCTGAATTGAGACTGCCCGCCTGGGAAGCAATCATGAGTTTGTGGTGCGATGACTAAGAAGAAGAAAGTCGCAAACCTCTACTTCAGCGCCAATGTCAGTCCTTGCCCAAGCTGACGAGACTCACTTCAGAGTTGCGTATGGATACGTTTACAGAACCCACGGAGTCATCACATCTCGATGGGAGGTAGATCTCTGGAGGAGATTCTTTCTGCACCCCCATCGGGACTTGATTTGTAAGAGGATTCCGCTTGGATTGCTGTGAGGTGATAATATAAAGACTTAGTATATGAGTCAGATACGATGTACATGCCGTTCGGAAAAAAGCGAGGAACTAAACCTTCATCTTGCGCGATAGGTAATGGAGTGACGTTATCAACGTCTTCCTCTTTCTTCTCTTCCCGGGCTTGCTTGATTCTTTCCAAATGTGTCGATCGTCCTAAGGGCGGGGTGCTTCGCAGCATGCCGGGAGAACGGCGAGGCGGTGTTGCTGGAGGGCCTTGGGGAGGCATGTGTTGGGAGGTTGAAATTGAAAGGGTATGAGCCAGGTGTATGGTTGGCGGGTCGAGTCATGAGGTGAAAACCCTGGAAGTTGTTGGGTCCGAGTCTGGGAGAGTTGTTGTTGGCGGTGTTGAATAAATCTTTCAACATGGTGGCTCCTCCCGAATGGAACGCCGTCTTCAGTGTCCAAATCCGTGGGTATGTCTGAGTGTCGTGGGGGGGGGGGGTGCTCGCGTTAGATGAAAAGCTAGAGTCTGGAAGAGAATTGCAGGTATTATTGGGCGAGAAAAAACATCTCCTCCACAAGGCTAGTTATGCTGGTATCAGAATCCAAGGCTATCAGGGAAGGGTAACGCCTGCACTCCCTGTGTCCGATAGTTGGATACTTTCGTAGGGCTCATTTTGGCCCATTACTTTCTCATGCGCGTGGTCCTCCGGATACCGGCTGCTTGAAAGAATGGATCATCAGCGTGTTCCATTTCTAAGGCTTCTTCATGTGTTTCTTCCTCATGCTCGAACTCGACAACATCACACCGTTCGTCAAAACCGACCACTTTCTGGCGTTCCCTTTTCCCGCCACCACTGAGACGAGGACCGTGCAGCCTCTTTGAGACGAGAGATGAATGACCAGGCGAGGGACCTGGGTTTATCGCAGGAGGAGAATGTGCACTAAGTGAGGCGGGAGGCTGTATTGAGGCGGCGGAAGGCGTAAAGGAAGCCAAAGGTGTTCTGGTGAGAGGCACGGGGATAGGCGAGGATGAAGGTCGGGTATCGGAGCTCGTGCGTTCACGCAACTTGAAAGGACTCTTAGTGACAGCTTCCTTTTCGATGAGATTTTGGAAACCGTTGCTTTGTCTGCGTTCTCGTTTCAAAGCAAATGGACGCCCATTCTCATTTTCTGCTTGCTCATAAAGAGAGGGACGAGGTGGCTTCTCACCTGAGACCCGTCGGGTGGGCGACGAGGTCGGGAAGGTGATGGGGATTGGGACCAGGCGATTGGACGAGGTAGACAGGGTTGAGATCTGCGATTTAAAGGGAGACTTCGAGACAAGGTTGTGGTTATGAACATGTTTATAGCTTGATGAGGAACGGCGGGCAATCGCGGGTCCTCTTGGACGTCCTGGGGAATCTCGTTTCGAGATGCGAAGTGGAGAGGTAATGGACCCTCCACTAGAGGAAGAAGAAATCCAACCCATACCCGACTCAGAAGACTTGATTGGGTCAGGAGAGTTCGTAAGCAATCGGTCTCTTGGGGAAGATTTATGGTTACCTATAATCCTCGCGGTCGTCGTCGCCAATAAATGGCTGGTCGCTGTATATAACGGTGTCGAGTATTAGTTTGCCGTAACGACGTGGCGAGAGTGAGCGCTGATGAGGGGGAGAGCCAAGAACTAGCACTCGTGAGAACTTACCGTAGTCTTCCTCTAACCTATTACCATGTCACGGTCGTTCCAAGGCCTGATATATGGCTCTGAATGCGCTGTTCCATCTAAGATCTAAAGATCTAATCCCTTGTCCCAAGTTGCTCAAACATGCTGAAGGATCGGACCGGAGTTTTCACCAGGTTCGCTACGACATCTCCAAGTCTGAATCATCAACGAAGCAGATCTCTCCCAGAACATATCCTCAACGTAAGTATGTCTAATGGGATTCTTTATGAAGCTGCTTCATCTTTATGCTGCACGGTGTACCCACAATTCATCCAGTTCCAACTAGCGATGTTCGCCATCTCAGTGGCTGGAACAACCGAGGCAGGATAAGGTAGAGGTAAGCACGGTTAACATAGCAAAGACAATGTAACTAATTGTCCTCTATAGCCAGACCAAAGCACGAAATTGCATATACAACTACAATTACATCTTACTCATACCCTCAAACGATAAACTCTCTTCGGCCTTATTGGGCTTCCATTGTGAATCGAACCACATGGCAAACAATGTGTCTTGTGGCTAAATGTGGCCTGGGGACAAGATGCGAATGATGGGCACCCGAACCCTCCCGGCAAAAGGCAAAGCACAGAATTCCCATTCCTATAAAACGGCAAGCGAATCTTTCTAGCACTTGGCCCCCCCCCCCCCCTTAATCAATATGTCCTCCAGCTCCTGCCGTATACCTGTCTTGCCCTACGACCCGATCGATGCGGATCGCGACACATCGCGCTCAGCCCACGAGCATGCATGCGACATAGTATTGAGACTATGTCAAAGACTTTCCACCCAAGGATCTGCCTTTGGCGCGAGAGAAGATTTGGACAAAACGCACCTACCAATGCTGCGCTTTGTTGAGACCGTAATTTCCGCCTTGCCAACTGAGTTCAATACGGTCACAACCTCCATGTAAGTCCTCTCTTGAACGCGCTTGATTGCTCATCTCATCACGAATCGGTGTATATAGGAGGAACATATGGCAGCAAACATCTCAGAAATTCGTGTACGTCCTCCTGCGCTCTGGGTTCATCTACGCCAGTTACTCAAACTATGCTTTACAGAGCTGACAGTTGTTTCACCATTGTTGAGGGCATAAACCCTGGTGCCGAAGCACTCCCACCCGTTCTCATGAAAGGACCATCGTCCAATGTCGGCACACCAGTCGAGCAAATCGTCCTCGCAGACTCCAACCGCCTCCCCGAAAACGGCCTCTTCGAAATCCGGGACACGCGCACCGGCCGTCGCATCCATCCCTCTGAACTCCCGTTCACTCTGACGTTCACACCTTACTCCTCAAATACTATGGTCCAATTACAGCCATGGAATTCGAAGCCAATACAAAAGCCGAAGAGTATAACGAAAGGAAGAGAAAGTACGAGGAGTCAAACGACGTTTTTTATGAGAACGCACCTATCTACCGTCCTCCGAAGTTACCCCCCGGTGCGGGTGAGAACATGGATTTTTTTGACGAAGTGTGTGAAGGTGGATTGGGTAGAGAGGAAGAGGGTGGCCCAGAGGATGATGGTGAAGTTTGAGGGGAAGAAATTGAGAAAGCGCCGCTGGAAGCTTTGGGAGAGTGAGGACAAGGAGAAAGGCATATTTTCGACACAACTTGCATATGAGAACCAGGGTACGCACAAGAGGTCTGGCACCGTACGAAAAAAGCTATCTGTTTCCTGTGGTGCTCCAGCGATAAAATCGTCGGGAAGTGTTGTGGAGCTACTCCTTGCCAAGAAAAACAGGAAGAAGTTACCGTTCCCCTTCAGGCGACCACGACTGTTCAGAGGCGGGTCCACTCATACTTGATGGTGATGAGTTATGACTCTGCTCTTTACAGGAATGTTCAGAAACTACACTGGCTATGCAAACCTTTGGGTCAAGGCAATAGTGAAAAGGGCCGCACTAGCCTCCATTCACGCGAATGGATTGGACACATCGCCATCAACCGCCTCGCTTATCCCTCTCCGCCGCCGGCAGGCTCTACAGAAGCATCAGCGTCCTCCCGGGCGGGTTTTACATCACCTGCGACCAACTCCACGCCGTTCTCCCCATCTGGTTCGATCCTTGTGTGGCCAAGGACGAATACAGATGCTTCATCCATGGCGTTCTTCCCATCTGGTTTGATCTCTCCGTGACCAACAACGAGTACAGAAGCTACAACGTCCTCCTGGACGGATTTTACATCATCTGTGACCAACTCCATGGCGTTCTCCCCATCTGGTTCGATCTCCTCATGGGCAGCAACGAATACAGAAGCTTCAACGTCCTCCTAGACGAGTTTTACATCACCTGTGGGCAACTTCACACCGTTCTCCCCATCTGGTTCAACCTCTCAGTGGCTAACAACCAAGGCCGAACAAGCCCACTGGCACCTCGTCACCCCTCCTGTTGGCATGGATCAAGCGAACCCCTGGAGTCCCAATCCCAACCACCAGAGACATCTTCTTCGGAGCTTTCCGGCGCCCCTTTTACACTTATACCATCACCTGCTAGTGAGTCGAACAGGGGTAAAGTGACCGTTGACCTACAAAGGCCAAGCACCAAACGTTGACGGCATGCCATTTTCTCTTCAATATTGCCCCTCGCAAACTTCAGAATCACGGTGCACCCGCCTCACCTCCCCTGTGGTGCCGAAGATTCAATTCTTCAGCTCGCATCCCAAACGAACCCCTTACTCGAATTCCGATGACGATGCTATCCGTTTAAAACCACCTTACACCTGGGAACGACTGCTCAGAAATAAGATCTTTTCTCCGTTAATGCAGGCGTAGCACGTGGAAAGCTACACAGGTATCTCGCCCAGTAAGTAGTTCTGATAAGTATCGCGCAGCGTTTCTCCATTATTGCAGGCGTAGTACCATGTGGAAAGCTCCACAGGTATCTTGATACTTTTCCCCAGTAAGTAGTTCCGATTAGTATCGCGCCTTCTACTTGATATCAATCAGCTCCACAGTGGAATAAATAGGCCAGCAGTGAAGAAATGTCCCGGTTGACGTTGAGTCATCTACCCATTTCCATCTATACGACATTATTTTCGGGTGGTACTACTAGGTATGCACCGACTGTTATCGGACCATTGCTAAGCACCTAAGTTACATTTCTCGTGGGGCTCGTCCTCAGGCTGGGCCGACTGCATAAATAGCTACTAAGAAGTGCCTCCAAATTTTGCTGGAACTCCCGCTTGTGTTTCTTCTCCTTGAACTTGTTCCCTGTCATTCACCATCTCGAATCAGAACCGTCCTTCGATTCCTGAACCATCCAATCATAATAACTCACTCGCACCTTAATATCGCCATGCTCCTCCCTGCCCAGCTTACCTTCGTTCTGGCATTCCTGTCCTCGTCTATTAGTCCTATAACTATCTACCATGGGACATGCAAAGAACACGTAGATGACATCAAGAAGGGACTCAAGTTAGCCGATGGCCCTTTTCTTGGAGATTTCACATACAAACGTGCGTTCATATATTTATTATATCGTTTCGTTCACATTGTCGATTGATTAATTAATTAACTAATTTATAGCCGCATTTTATTGTACGGACAATCATGCCCAAGCACAAACGTATTCACAGGACTTTAAAACGTGCTCTCAGGGACATGCTGTTGTTGGTATGTGTGCTAAATCGTAGACCTGGCCACATCTTACACATATGCCAATGATCAGAATTTCACTTCGATCCTGCGGGCCTGCAGTACGATTTATTCGCATAATTGATTCTACCTTGTCCATCCTGATTTTCTCGACTCACAGGGTCTTAAACCTAGGGGAGGGCAAAGACGACAAATCCCCGGCTGTGAAGGTTCGCTGAATTTCGAAC
>Ga0307507_10008853_pt1 | contig 13704 bp, 11 predicted proteins | sample 7_EM_MG_FD_207223 | JGI IMG/M metagenome (GOLD analysis project Ga0307507, IMG submission 207223) | Populus trichocarpa ectomycorrhiza microbial communities from riparian zone in the Pacific Northwest, United States - 7_EM | ecosystem: Host-associated > Plants > Roots > Unclassified | place...
AGCCAGGGCTCGTCGCGTGTGGTCAGCTTCTCCCATACCAGCTCCAGCACACTCCGGCCCTCGTGCTGCCGAGCGCTGATCTTGCCCGCGGCGATGTCCAGTGCGGCGGCGAGGTCACGCAGTCCGGTGTCGAGCGAGGTCGCATCGCGGGCGCTGAGCCACCAGACCTGCCCGCCGCGGTCCGCGAACCGTCCGGCCAGATGCAGCGCGAGCGCGGTCTTGCCGGCCCCGCCCAGCCCGCAGATGACGTGGGCCTGGCGATCCGGTTTGGACAGCGCCGCGGAGATCGCGTCCACCTCGTTGCCGCGCCCGCGCAGGCGTGGCGGCAGAAGCCCGTACGGCGGGGCGATGGAGCCACGAGTGAACGCCGGAGCCGGCGGGTCCTCCACTTGTTCGGCGGCCGGACGCGTCTGGAGCTGCGCGATGAGCATCTGGCCGGCGACCACCACCGCGAGCACGACGGCGCCCACGACCAACGACACGCCGCGCATGTCGGTGACCAGGTTGGTGATCACGCCCGCGGCGGCAGCCACGAAGGTGCCCAGCAACGCGAGCATGCCTGGCCGGCCAGGCGATCCTCTCCGGGCGTTCATCGCCTCCGACAATCTCAGTGGCCGCGGGCGGACGCCATCCACCGATTTGACTACCCGGCACTCAGCCGTCGGCGCCCGCGGCCGCGTCGAGCGCCGGGGCCGGGTGGTGGCCGCGGAAGAGTTGGTGCTGCGATCGGATCCGCTGTTCGCCGATCAACCGGCCGCCGGCTCCCCCGCGCTGCTTGTCCCGGGCGATGCACTCCTCGACGTCCACATCGGTCATGTCCCAGATCACCAGGTCGGCGCCGCACCGGCCGGCCAGGTCGCGTACCTCGGCCAGGTAGTGATCCTGCAGGAAGAGGTCGTCGCACACCACGTCGATGCCGGACCGCAGCAGCGCCTCGATCGCGGCGTTCACCACCAGCTGCTCCCGCTCGGCATAGTGCATGGGGTAGGCGGCGTCGCCGGTGAGCACGTGCGGGTGCAGCATCGCCGCGATCTGATCGGTGCCCACCCGGGCGCGGTGCTCCGGGTCCTCGGCGACCCAGCGCAACGCCCGGGTGGTCTTGCCGGCCCCGGGCAAGCCCCGTGTGACGATCAGCGTTGATCGGCGCGACACCATCGTCCCGGCTCCTCTCGCCGCCTACGGTGGTCAGGTGGTGGTGGCCGGGCAGTGGCCCGTCGTAAAGGTTCTAAGGGCAGCGCGCCCGGCCGTGGAGATGTTCTGGACAACTCGCGCGTCGGCCATCGCGACGGCGACGCCTCCGTAGCCGCGTGTGGCGCACTCGCAACGACGCCCCGGACACGATGACATCCGCGGGGCGCGCGTGCTGTCGTCTGATCGTCACGAGGACGCGCGGACGCCTGCTTGCCGGCCCGCGCGGGTCGGCGACGAGAGCGGCTCGACGCCGACGTTACTGGCGGTCCCAGGCCACGTAGGTGCGGTGCCGGTTGGCCTTGGCGTGGTACATCGCCAGGTCGGCGCGGCGGATCAGCTCGGTCATCGTGGCCGGCACGTGGGTGCCCGTGGTGACGCCGATCGAGGCGGTGACGACGAGCCGGTTGCCGGCGATGGTCATCGGCTCGGCGACCGCGGACCAGATCGCGCCGACCAGGGCCGGCCAGTCGTGGTAGGTGCCGGCCAGGGACGACTCGGTGAGGATCGCGGCGAACTCGTCGCCGCTGAGGCGGACCGCCAGGTCGTCGACCAGGCAGCCGGAGAGCCGCCGGCCGACCGTGCGCAGCACCTCGTCGCCGACGGCGTGGCCGAAGCGGTCGTTGACCGGCTTGAAGCCGTCGAGGTCGAGCACCAGCACGGCGTACCGGCCGGCCTTGCGGAGCATCGACGGGCCGACGGTGTCGAGCAGCCGGCGGTTGGCCAGGCCGGTGAGGTCGTCGTGGTGCAGGGCCTGCCACAGGGCGGCGCGCTCGGATCTCAGCTGGGCGACCTGCGCCCGCAGCCGCGCCAGCTCGGCCACGGCGGCCTCCTCGCCGTCCGGTGCCGCCGCCGCGAGGCGGTCAGCGATATCCATGACGCCCCCTATGACCACTTCGGATGGTCATCATCCCTGGTCAAACTTCCACCGTGCAAGATTTCACAGTGCAGAAGTTCAGTCTGGCCTCTCGCAGCGGTGCGGGGCAATCGCTTACGCTCGGTGCGCAAGATTTCATGACGAAAGAAGAAGGGAACGCGACGCCTATCCTTTGCGTCGTATGTCCGAATAGTACACCGGTCGGCGACCCCGATCACGTTACGAAGAGTGAGCAGCGCAATGCATGACGACAGTAAATGGATCATGTCAAGCAGGTCGACCGGCAATGGCGGAAGCTGCGTCGAGGTTCGGCGTCACGCGGGTCTGATCGAAGTGCGCAACAGCAAGCGGCCCGAGGCGAGCACCGTGCACTTCACCGTCGAGGAGTGGGACTCGTTCCTCGACGGCGCTAAAAAGGGGGAATTCGACCAGTTTTTGACCGGCTGACGACGGTCAGGGCTTGCGGCCGACGCCCGCCCAGACACCGCCCGCGCCGGGGTTCTCGATCCGCTCGACCACGGCGCCGGGCCGCCACTCCTGCGCCCAGACCACCCCCGGCTCGATCAGCTCGAGCCCGGTGAACAGTCGCTCGACCCCGGGGCGGAACCGGACCGTGCCGGGGGTCGAGGTCCGCCGCTGGTAGACGTCCTCGGTCGCGGTGTACAGGTCGAAGCTCTCCTTGGCGCTGTGCGAGATGACGAAGTAGCTGCCCGGCGCGACCGACTCGATCAACGTGGACACCGCCTCGTCCGCGACCTTGTGCTCGGGGACGAAGTGGAGCACCGCGGCGAGGATGACCCCGATCGGCTCGTCGAAGTCGAGCAGCCGGCGCACCTCGGGGTGATCGACGATGGCCCGCGGCTCCTGCACGTCCCCGCGCACCGCCACCGCCCGGCCGTCGCCCTCCAGGATCTCGATGCTCTCCGCCACCGCCACCGGGTCGAGGTCCACGTAGGCGACCCGCGTCTCCGGATGGATCCGCCGCGCGATGGAATGCACGTTGTCGACCGTCGGAATTCCGGAACCGATGTCGAGGAACTGCCGGACGCCGTTTTCCGACAAATGCCGGACCGCGTTCACCACGAACGCGCGATTGGCCCGGGCGGCCCCCGGAATGAACGGGAACCGCTCGATGACCGCCTCGGCGGCCTCCCGATCGGCCGGGAAATTGTGCACACCGCCGAGGTAGTAGTCGTACATCCGGGCGGCGGTCGCCGGCTTGCGCGAGGAGTCACTCATGTCGGTCCATTCGGCGGAAGTCGGCGATCGGCACGGACGCCTCGCAGACCAGGTCGAAAATGCGGCGGTACTCCTGCACTTCTTCCAGTTCCTCCAGGTAAAGGGCGCCGACGTGGGACTCAAGATAGACCACGTCGGGGTCCTCGGGGTCCTCGAAGTCCATGATCCGGAACGCGCCGGCCATGGCGGCGTGCGCGCCGGCCGACCACGGCAGCACCCGGATCTCGACGTGCGCCTGCTCCGCGACCTCGCACAGGTGCTCGAACTGCGCGGCGAGCACGGCGGCGCCGCCCACCTGCCGGGTCACCACCCCCTCGCCGAGCACGGTGACCAGGCGCGGCTTGGGATGCCGGGACGCCAGCGCGGCCTGGCGCTGCATCCGCAGCTTCACGTGCCGCTCGGTCGCGTCGCCCTCGACCGACTGCTCGGCGCCGTAGATGGCCCGGGCGTACTGCTCGGTCTGCAGCTCGCCGGGGACAACCTCGCCCTCGTACGTGCGGATGGCGCTGGCGCTCGCCTCCAGCCCGACGTAGAGCTTGAACCAGTCCGGAATCGCGGGGTTGGCGTCCCACCACTCCTCCTGGGAGGTGCCCAGCGCGAGATCGGAGAGCGCGTTGGCGACGCTCTCGTCCACCCCGTACAACCAGCAGAGCGCGCGTACGTTCGCGACCGTCACCGGGACCTTGCCGGTCTCGATGCGGTGCAGGGTCGGCTCGGAGATGCCGAGCTTGGCCTCGGCGACCTCGCGCCGGCTCTTCCCGGTCGCCACCCGCAACCGGGTCAGCCTGCGGCCCAGGGCCCGGCGCACCACGCGCTGACCGGTGACCGGCACGCTTACTCCTCCGTACTGCGGCCGCGAGACCGGGCGGGCAATGTGGCCCACACCATACCGCCGAGATCCTCAGGACCGAAAGTGCACGGGCGAACACGGTCCGAGACGCGATGCCGTCTCGACGCGACTGGTTAACGTCATCGTCGTGGTAGGCAGAGACATGGGCCCGCACGGCTGGCGGGACCGCTTCGCGGCGTGGCCGGGCCGGCTCGTCACCCTGGCCGGGATCTGGGTGCTGATCAGCTTCCCGTTGCGCTCGTTCGCCTGGACCTGGTGGGTCGACTGGGCGTTCGGGCTGTTCAACATCCCGGCCGAGCCGAACCTGTTCATCGCGGCCGCGCTGCTGGTCCTGGGCAGCGCGCTGCGCCGCCGGCTGCGGGCCGCGTACCTGTTGCTGCTGGTCTACCAGGTGTGCGCCACGCTCGCCGACGCCATCGCGGCGACGATCGGCCTCTGGTTCTGGAACGACCCGGCGAGGGCCGATCTCGATCTCTCCCGGACGGCGCTGGTGCTGACCGTGGTGGCCGTGCCGGTGGGCGCGACCGTCACCGTCCTGCTCTGGCGCACCCGGGCGGCCTTCCCGGCCCGGCTGGCGCACGCCTCCCGCCGTACGGCGCTGGCCGTGCTGGCCCTCGGCCTGGCCGCCTCCTGGGCGCTCGCCTTCAGCCTGACCCTGTTGTTCCCGAACAACCTGCACGGCTCGGGCGAACGGGCGATCTGGGCCAGCCGCACCGCGCTCGGACTGGACACGGCCGGCACCGTCGGGCTGCACCGGCACCACGGGCACCACTGGGAGGCGCTCGCCGCCTCGACCGTCTCCGCGCTCGTCCTCTTCGGCGCGATCAGCGTCTTCCTGCGGTCGGCGCGCGCCGCGCAGTACATGAGCGCCGAGTCCGAGGTACGCCTGCGCCGGCTGATCCTGACCGACGGCGAACGCGACTCGCTGGGCTACTTCGCGACCCGGCGGGACAAGTCGGCGATCTTCTCGCCGGACGAGCGGGCCGCGGTCACCTACCGGGTGGTCGCCTCGGTGAGCATCGCCAGCGGCGACCCGATCGGCCATCCCGGCTCCTGGCGCGCGGCCATCGACGCGTGGCGGGCCGAGGCGCGGGAACACGGCTGGTTCCCGGCGGTGCTCTCGGCGAGTGAGGACGGCGCCCGCGCGTACGTGGAAAGCGGTTTGAAAGCCCTCACCATCGGCGACGAAGCGATCCTCGAGCCGGCGACGTTCACCTTGCAGGGCAGGACGATGCGCCCGGTCCGGCGGGCGGCCACCCGGGTCCGCGCGGCCGGCTACACCGGACAGGTCCGCCGGCAGGGGACGATCGCCCCCAGCGAACTCGCCGAACTGGACCGGCTCGCCGCCGCCTGGCGCGGGGACGAGACCGAGCGCGGCTTCTCGATGGCGCTCGGCCGGCTCGGCGACCCGGCCGACGACCGCTGCGTGGTGGTGACCGTGCACGACCCGGGCGGGACGGTGCGCGGGTTGCTGACCTTCGTCCCGTGGGGTGTGCGCGGCCTGTCGCTCGACCTGATGCGCGCCGACCGGCAGGCCGAGAACGGACTGACCGAGTTCATGGTCGCGGCGCTCATGGACGCCTGCCCCGACCTGGGCATCCGGCGGGTCTCGCTGAACTTCGCGATGTTCCGCTCGGTCTTCAGCTCGGCCGAGAGCGTCGGCGCGGGCCCGGTCACCCGGCTCAGCGACGCGGTACTGTCGGTGGCCTCCCGGTTCTGGCAGCTGGAGTCGCTGTACCGGGCCAACGCCAAATACGTGCCCGCCTGGTATCCCCGGTTCCTCTGCTTCGACTCCTCGCTCACGCTCAGCCGCGCCGTGCTGGCCGCCGGCATCGCCGAGGGGTTCCTGCCGTCGTTCGCCCCGCCGGCGCCGGATCGGAGCGGCGAGATCGTGGACGCCGTGCTCGCCCAGGAACGGGAGCTGCTGCGCCCGGTTCGCCCGCAGCGCCGGCTGAGCGAGCAGCAACGCGCCCGCCTCGAGAAGGCCGAGCGCCTCGTCAAGCTCGGCCACGAGCCCTACCCCGTGTCGGTTCCGCGCACGTCCTCGCTCGCCGAGGTCCGGGCGGCCCATCCCGGGCTCGGCGCGGACGCGTCCACCGGCGAGCGGGTCTCGGTGGCCGGGCGGGTGCGGGCGCTGCGCGATCTGGGCGGCGTGCTGTTCGCGGTGCTCCAGGACGGACCGGCCACGCTGCAGGCCATGCTCACCGACGAGTCGACTCCCGCGCCGGCGGCGCATCGGTGGCGGCGGACCGTCGACCTCGGCGACCACGTCGGCGTCACCGGGGAGGTGATCACCTCCCGCCGCGGCGAGCTGTCCATCCTCGTCGACGACTGGACCATGGCGGCGAAATGCCTGCGGCCGCTGCCCGACGCGCACGCCGGTTTCACCGATCCCGAGGCGAGGCTCAGCCAGCGCCATCTCGACCTGCTGGTCAACCCGGACGCGATGCGGGTGCTGCGAGACCGGAGTGCCGCGGTGCGGGCTCTGCGCGATTCTTTTGCCGTACGGGGGTACGCCGAGGTGGAGACCCCGATGCTGCAAGCGGTCCACGGTGGCGCGGCGGCCCGGCCGTTCCGCACGCACATCAACGCGTACGACATGGATCTCTATCTGCGGATCGCGCCCGAGCTCTATCTGAAACGGCTCTGCGTCGCCGGCATGAAGAAGGTCTTCGAGCTGAACCGCAACTTCCGGAACGAGGGCGTCGACGCCACCCACAACCCGGAGTTCACCTCGCTGGAGGCGTACGAGGCGTACGGCGACTACCACTCGATGCGCGAGCTGACCCGGGAGATCGTCCTCGAGGTGGCCACCGCGGTGCACGGCCGGCCGATCGCTCTGCGCCCCGGCGGGCCGGTCGACCTGACCGCGCCCTGGCCGGTGCTGACCGTCCACGAGGCGGTGAGCCGGGCGGCCGGGGCGTCGCTGACCTCTTCGTCTTCGGCGGCGCGGGTGCGCGAGGTCTGCGAGCGGCACGGCGTGCACGCCCCGGCCGACGCGGCCGCCGGCGAGCTGGTCGTGGAGCTGTACGACGCGCTGGTGGAGAAGCAGACGACGTACCCGACCTTCTACACCGACTTCCCGCTCGAGACCTCGCCGCTGACCCGTACCCACCGCGCCGACCCGCGGCTGGCCGAACGCTGGGACCTGGTCGCCTTCGGGATGGAGCTGGGCACCGCCTACTCGGAGCTGATCGACCCGGTCGAGCAGCGCGAACGGCTCACCGCCCAGTCACTGAAGGCGGCGGCCGGCGACCTGGAGGCGATGCAGCTCGACGAGGCGTTCCTGACCGCGCTGGAGTACGCGATGCCACCGACCGGCGGGCTGGGCCTCGGCGTGGACCGTCTGGTGATGCTGCTGACCGGGACGACGATCCGGGCCACGCTCGCCTTTCCGTTCCACCGGCCGCTCAGTCCTCGCGGTGGTGACGGTGGCTTGCCGGGCGGCGGTTCTCTCGGTTGAAGGCGAAGGCGATCTGCGGGGCGAAGGTGTCGGTGGCGTCGGTCTCGCCGAGCACGACGATCCGCTCGCCGGTGGTCAGCGTGGAGACGTCCACGGTGGAGCCGCCGTTGAGCACGATCGGCACGCCGGTCAGGTCGACGGTGGTCGGCTGGTCGTCCCCGGGATCGGTGCCGTCGCTGGGGTCGGACCCGTCGCTGGGGTCCGAACCGTCGCTGGGATCGGTGCCGTCGCTGGGATCGGTGCCGTCGCTCGGGTCGCTTGCGTCCGGGTCGTCGGCCGCGCTGGTCCGGCCATGCCGCTCGTCGCTGTCCTGGCCGCCGTGGCCGTAGCCGCCGTTGCCCTGGCCGTCATTTCCGTTATTTCCGTCATTTCCGTTGCAGTCGTCGCCCCATTTGTCGCCGAGCGTGATCACCGAACCAGAAATATCCGAAATGTCGCCTGCCTCCACGTCCGGGGGCGTCGTGTAGGCGTCGACCGTCGCCGCGACGACGTTGTTGCCGTCGCGCTCGCCCAGCACGATCACGAACTCGTCCTCGTCGACCGTGCCCGCCGCGCCGTCCACCGAGACGGTCGCCCCGGACGTGTTGACGGTCAGCGTGTTCTCGTCGTCGCCGAAGTCGTCGCCACCGGCCGCCGACGTCTCGTCGAGGGTCAGCCCGCTCGGCGTCACCCCGCTGACCACGCCGAGGAACACCTCGGCCGGCCGCGGCTGGGCCACCTCGCTGCTCGCCGCCAGCGTCAGCGTCCTCCCCGACTTCGCCGCGCTGCCGCTGATCGTCACGGTGTACCCGACCAGGCTGGCGTTCGACTTCTTGCCCTTGCCGGACGGCCGCTTCACGGTGACGACCGTGTTGGCCGGCAGGCTGGCCTTGCCGACCTTGAGCTGGCGGGTGAGCACCCGCAGCGTCTTCGGCGTGGAGGCGACGACCAGGCCCTGCACGGTGAACTTCTGCGCCCTGGGCTTCTTGCCGGCGGCCATCGCCGGGGTCGAGACGGTCAGCGCCGCCGCGACGGCGGCGGCCACGGCAACGGTACGGCGGGGAAAACGGTGCAGCACGGCGAGGCCCTTCATGGGGGGAGGTTCGGGGGGGCGGCCGTCCGTGGCCTGCGATCGCCACGCTACGTGGTCAAACGGCCGCCGTCCGCAACCGGAAGGGCTTTGCTACCGGCCTGCACCGCCCCCTCCCCCGTTAGGTCAGGGTGCAGGTCACCGCCGGGGCCGTGTTCGTGGCGTTCGACGAGGCGAGGAAGCCGAAGGTGGCCGTGCCGCCGGCGGCGAGGCGGCCGTTCCAGTCGGCGTTGCGGGCGGTCACGGTCGCGCCGGACTGGGTGACGGTGGCGTTCCACGCCTGGCTGACGGTTTGACCGTTGGCGAAGCTGAACGTCGCGGTCCAGCCGGCCGAGGTCGCCGCGGAGCCGTTGGCGACGGTGACCTCGCCCTGGAAGCCGCCCGTCCATTGCGAGACCACCCGGTAGGTCGCCGTGCAGGCGCCGGCCGGCGGGGTCGTGGGCGCGGTCGTAGGCGTCGTGGTGGGCGGGGTCGTGGGTGCGGTGGTGGGCGGCGTCGTGGGCGCGGTGGTCGGCGGGGTCGTCGGCGTGGTGCCGCCGAGCACCTGTGCCAGCACCGGGTACCAGGCGTCGGACATCTTCTGGAAGCCGGTGTCGTTCGGGTGGACGCCGTCGACGTTGTCGGCGACCGCGTCGTATCCGGTCCACAGGTCGGCCAGGACGACCGGCGACTTGGCGGTGGTGAGGCCGGCCGCCCACGCCGGGAGCGCGTTGTCGAGCGCCGCCACGTCGGCCGGGCAGGTGGAACAGGCGGCCGCGCTCATCGGGATGATCTGGGCGACGATGATCTTCATGGCCGGGTTCTGGACGCGCATCTGGCCGACCAGCTTGGTGAAGGCGGTCAGCTTGTCCTGCAGCGGGATGTAGCCGCCCCACATGTCGTTGGTGCCCAGGTGCATGAGGACGATGTCGGGCTTGGCCGCGTCCAGCCACGGCGGCAACTGGTCGTTGCCGGCGATCCCGGTGGCCGAGTAGCCGCCGTGCCCCTCGTGATCGAAGTCGTACGAGTAGCCGGGATTGCAGCCCCCGCCGTCGGACTGGGTGCCGACGAAGTCGATGTTGGTGTACCCGGACGTCTGGAGGCGGTGCCAGAGCTTGGCCCGCCAGCACCCGGGCCCGGCGGTGATCGAGTCACCGAGCGGCATGATCCGCAGCGGGGTGGCGGCGCGGGCCGGTGGCGCCGCGGCGATGACGCCGACGAGCACCAGCAGGACGGCGAGCAGGAACCTTCGCGACAGCGTGGCATTCACCGCGGCATCACCTTTCATAGACCAGAATGGATGGGAGCGCTCCCAAAGCATCGCCGTCCCATCTGGACGAGTCAAGCGGCGGTGCATAACCTGCAGGGATGCGGCTCTGGCGGTGGATTTTGGGACTGTTCCATCACGACAAACCAAGCCCGGTCCCGTTGCCCGGGCCGAGCAATCTCCAGCCCGCCGCCCCGGCCGGGACGACGCTGGCGCGGACGCTGCTGCTGGGCGCGGCGGGCCGGGGCGGGTACCGGCCGATCGAGCCGGGGGCGGGTGAGCCCTATCTGCGGCGCCTCGACCTCGCGCCCGGGGCCGCGCAACCGTCCGGCCCGCGGACGCCGGTCGTATCGTTCGCGCACCTCACCGACATTCACATCGTCGACGCGCAGTCGCCCGCGCGGGTGGAGTACCTCGACCGGTTCGCCGGCCCGGGAGCGTTGTTCGGCGGGTTCGACCGGATCAGCGGGGCCTACCGGCCGCAGGAGATGTTGAGCGTGCAGGTCGCCGACGCGGCCGTGCGCGCCGTCAACGACCTCGTCGGGCCGGCCTTCGGGCAGCAGCCGGCGTTCGCCGTGCTGACCGGCGACAGCTGCGACAACTGCCAGCACAACGAGCTGCGCTGGTACATCGACGTCCTGGACGGCGGCCCGGTCCGGCCCGACTCGGGCGACGTGAACAAATGGGAGGGCGTCGCCGACCTGGTGCACTACGACGTGCACTACTGGCACCCGGACGGCACGCCCGCGGGCCAGGCCGACGACCAGCCGCGGGCCAGCTGGGGCTTCCCCACCGCACCCGGCCTGCTCGACGCCGCCCGCGCGGAGCTGCCCGCGACCGGGCTGACGATGCCCTGGTACGCCTGCTACGGCAACCACGACGCGCTCATTCAGGGCAACATCCCCCGGCTGCCGGACGCGAGCGCGCTGGCCACCGGCGACGACAAGATCGTCGAGCTGCCGGACGGGGCCGACCTCCTGAAGTTCCTGGACGGCTTCCGTCGCGGCGACGCGACGGTCCTGCAGCACGTCGAGGGCGCGGTGGTCCGCGACATCACCCCGGACCCGGCGCGCCGCTTCGTCTCCCGCAAGGACGTCGTCCAGGAGCACTTCACCACGCACGGCGCCCCGGCCGGCCACGGCTTCACCGACGCCAACCTGAAGGACGGCACCGCCTACTACGCCTTCGACGCCGGCGCGGTGCGCTGCCTGGTGCTGGACACGGTCAACGGCTTCGGCGGCGCGAACGGCTCGCTGGACCAGAAGCAGTTCGCGTGGCTCGAGGCGGAGCTGAAGGCGGGCAGCGGGCGCTACCTGGACGCCGGCGGAAAGGCCGTGCGGCAGGACGTGCCCGACCGGCTCTTCGTGCTGTTCAGCCACCATACGGTGGCCACGATGGACAGCTGGCTCGCGGCGCCCGGGGACGACCGGGTGCTCGGCCACACCGTACGAGATCTGCTGTTGCGCTATCCGAATGCGATCCTCTGGGTGAACGGGCACACCCACGTCAACGGCGTCACCGCGCACACCCGCCCGGCCGGCTCGGCGGCGCCGGGCGGCTTCTTCGAGATCGCCACGGCCTCGCTGATCGACTGGCCGCAGCAGGCCCGGCTGGTCGAGCTGGCCGACAACGGCGACGGCACCCTGTCGGTCTTCGCGACGGTCGTCGACACCGCCGCTCCCCCGGCCTACTCCTGGCCGACCACCGAGCCGCTCGGCCTCGCCGCCCTCTCCCGCGAGCTGGCCGGCAACGACTGGCAGTCCCGCGCCCGGCCGACCCCGGGCGTCGACGGCCGCCGCGGCGCCCTCACCGACCGCAACGTCGAGCTGGTGATCCCGGCGCCCTTCACTCTCTCCCGCTGAGGGGCGGACGCGCGCCGTCAGAAGGTGGCGATCGGGTTGACCGGGCTGCCGGACGTGCCGGCGAAGCGGACCGGCGCGACCGCGAGGTGGAAGTCCCACTGGCCGAGCTCGGCCGCCGTCGTCGCGCACGCCTCCAGGTCGCAGTTGTCGAGCAGCCACAGACCCATCGCGACGAGACCCACGGCGTGCACCGGCATCAACACGTCGTCGTACCCCGACGGCTGAACGTCCTGCGGGGTGTCGGCGCCGATCAGCGCGACCTCGCGTTCGTGCAGCCAAGGCAGGCAGGACGCGTGCCAGCCGGCCTGCCTGATACCGCCGGCCGCGCCGGCCTCGTGCCGCGCGCGGCCATAGCCGGTCCGCAGCAGCACCGCGTCGCCGGGTCGCACCCGCACGCCCTGGCGACGCTCGGCCTCCTCGAGATCGTCGGGGAACACCCCCTGCCCCGGTTCCAGCCACGGCACCTCGCGGACCCGCGCGATGTCCAGCAGGACACCACGCGTGACGATCCCGTTCGCCGCCGCCGTGACGGCCGCCCACGCCGATCCGGTCGCGGCGTCGACCAGCGAGTGCGACCGCCCGTTGTACATCGTGCCGTCCCAGAAGATGTGGCACGGCGAGTCGACGTGGGTGAGGGTGTTGCCGTGGAACGTGAGGCCGAGCCGCTCGGACGAGAAGCCCCAGCGCCGGTCGGCGTGGAAGGCGGTGGGCATGTTCTCGGCGCCCGGCATGTCGGCGGCGCACGGGCACGTCGTCGTCGACCGCTCCATGTCCTCCGGCACGGCGACCTCCCACGCGCAGGACACGCTCCGGCCGTGGCGCACGGCCCGCGCCGCCGCCAGCCGGACGTTGTCGGTGATGTGGTTCAGAGTCCCCAGCTCGTCGTCGTCGCCCCACCGTCCCCAGTTCGACAGCGTGTCGAAGTACCCGAGCACGTCGTCCTGTGCAGGCATCGGTCGCTTTCTCCTTTTGACATGCCAAGGCCCGCCGATGCGGGCGGCGCGACTGCTCGCCGCCCGGGTCAGGCCGGGCGGCGGGTGAGGACCTGCGGCCCCGTCTCGGTGATGGCGATGGTGTGCTCGGAGTGGGCGGTCCGGGAGCCGTCGGCGGAGCGGATCGTCCAGCCGTCCTTGTCGAACTTGATTTTGTCGGTGGTGGCGCAGAACCAGGGCTCGAGCGCGATCGTCAGCCCCGGCTGCAGCCGGATCCCCCGGCCGGCGCGCCCGTCGTTGGACACGTGCGGCGACTCGTGCATCGTGCGGCCCACCCCGTGGCCGCCGAACTCGAGGTTCACCGGATAGCCGTACTCCCGGGCGACCCCGCCGATCGCGGCCGAGACGTCGCCCATCCGGGCGCCGGGCTGGGCGGCGGCGATCGCGGCCTCGAGCGCGACCTCGGTGGCCTCGATCAGTTTCAGGTCGGCCGGGTCGGGCGTGCCGGCGATCACCGAGACCGCCGAGTCGGCCACCCAGCCGTCGATGGCCACCGCCATGTCGATGCTGAGCAGGTCGCCGTCCCGCAGCCGGTAGCTGTGCGGCAGACCGTGCAGCACCGCGTCGTTGACCGACAGGCACAGCACGTTGTGGAACGGGCCGTTGCCGAAGGAGGGCGCGTAGTCCCAGTACGACGACTCGGCGCCGCGCTCCTTGATCCGGCCGCGCGCGTGCTGTTCGAGATCCAGCAGGTTGACCCCGACGTCGGCGATCCCGGCCAGCTCGGCGAGCAGCTCTCCGACGAACTGCCCGGTCACCGCCATCCGGGCGATCTCCCCGGGTTCCTTGAGCTCGATCATGCGACCCCTCCTCAGCGGTATAGGTATACCACTCGGCCGAAAACGGGCCTATGCTTCTCCCTGTGAATCGCCCACCGCTGAGCCCCGACCAGATCGCCGCGGGCCGCCGCCTCGGTGT
>Ga0307507_10008854_pt1 | contig 13700 bp, 14 predicted proteins | sample 7_EM_MG_FD_207223 | JGI IMG/M metagenome (GOLD analysis project Ga0307507, IMG submission 207223) | Populus trichocarpa ectomycorrhiza microbial communities from riparian zone in the Pacific Northwest, United States - 7_EM | ecosystem: Host-associated > Plants > Roots > Unclassified | place...
CCATGTATTTATTTGTATTTTTCTTTTCGACCGCCTAGTCGGAGGGGGATTTCTTATTTTGCGTGGCTGGTGTGCGGTTGGTCTCATACCAGAGAGACTTGGGTTGATGGCTTTTTCCCTGGTACCGGGTTGGAGAAAAATAGGGGATGGGGTTCTTTCTTTACCATAGCTAGCGCTGCACGTAGTCTTTGTTCCCAGTAGTTGATTAATACAAAGCTCATGATATAAAAAACAAAAAAGAAAAAAACGCAGAGGATTGGGGTCACGAACCATCTCCCTTACACACCCGGCGATTGAAATCTCAACACCATGAGAATCCAGGAATATTCAACATCCACCACCACTCACTCTCAGTGAGCTGCACCCGCACTCTCCGTGAGCTGCACCCTCCCCCTCCCGCCTTACTTCCCCTATCATGTTCTTGGGCCCTGGCGTCCTTGTTTCTAGGGGTCGTTTGGCTCGATCACCCCCTCTTTTCGCTTAGGCTTCGCTGCCTCGCTTAGCGTTCGCACGGTCGGTGTAACCGGTACAGATTATATTTGGTTTCGAGTATCGTTTGATACTCAGTATGTTTTATGATTGAGTTTGATACTCATGATCTTTTATGTTTGGTTTCGAGTATCGTTTGATACTCAGTATGTTTTAGTTATTGTGTCAAGGTATCCGTGATACTTGATATGTTTTATGTAACGTTTCAAGGCTACTGTTTTGGGAGTCTTTATAGTTATTGTTTACAAGGCTCCGGTAAGCCTGACAAGTGTATTTAAGACCTGCTATTCTCCGGACTTAGAGAGGGCAGACTTCAACAGACAGAGTTTTCAATATACTTGGTTGAACAGTTACTTCTTCAGTTCGCTTCGAGAATCCAATAAGACCAAACATACTTAGCTATTAGGAACTACTTGGTAGTTGCGATATAGTAAGAAGTTCTGTTACAACAACTTAGTCTAAGCCTCCGGTACTTAGTCTCGTTATATACCGCACTTTGGTATAGAGATAGTATCGTTACCCTATCGATTCCCGCCACCACCCAGGAGGCGGTTACAGTCGGCAACACCCTTTCGCCCATGTTACAGACGGCTGGGACTACAGTTCGCAGTAGGAGAAAACATTTCAACAGGACACGGTCAATTTCTCCATTCATTTCACCTCCGCTAGAGGCTGCCTAGTCAGACACGCACACGGTTACCGATAGTTTCCACGGTTATTTGGTCTACCCCTCGTCTCCCCCTCCAGGTCTCGTCCCGTTGCTTGGTTTTCAGCTACAGTCCATTCACTCGGCTGGCACCCTACTGCCTTCGCCACCCTAGCGATTGCCACGGTCGCGCCCCTCAGTTACGCTCAGTGGTCGTATTGCACTGCCTCGGTGGCGGATGTCAACGCCTTGGGTTCTTGAGTAATGTTCGCAACGTCACAACGGTTGTAGTGGCCCCCGCACCCCCTTTGTTCTTCTTTCATTATCGGTTACTTAGGGTTTCACACAGTGGTCTATCAATTATTTCATTTTGTTAGAAGTTTACGGCAAGGGTTTTCCTGTTGATTCCTCCCCATGTATTTATTTGTATTTTTCTTTTCGACCGCCTAGTCGGAGGGGGATTTCTTATTTTGCGTGGCTGGTGTGCGGTTGGTCTCGGACCAGAGAGACTTGCGTTGATGGCTTTTTCCCTGGCGCCGGTGGGTACATGGAGGTTTTTCTTTACCATAGCTAGCGCTGCACGTAGTCTTTATACCTAGACGATGAATCAAACAAAGCACATGATAAAAAAAAATAAAAAAAGTAAAAAAAATAAAAAAAAATAAAAAGGGAGAGGCTTGGGGTTCTTCACCCAAAGATCTAAGTTCTTTCATACACTATACTTTCAATATAGAGATCTTTATCTATCACACTTTCAGGAGCCAAGAGACGACTGTCTTATATGAGCCTAGCGATCGACATTGCTAGATAGGAGTCAACGGACTTAGTTATCGCAACAGCCATCGGGCTAAGAGGAGTGATCGTTAGCCAACTATCGGTTACCTGCTGCAAGTATCGCCCGGAGAAGATAGGATTCTAACATTTCGTCATATGGGTGACAGGGCCCATAGCGCTTGGTTTTCCGTCCGGAAAGTAAATCTCCCTTGGGTTTTTTGCTCTGATCATCTTGATCCCGTGTTTGTTGCACACTTCTTTGTCGATACGGTCTTCTGTTTCTCTGAAGTCAATCATGGCATTGATTGTGACGGACTCTTTTGCGCTGTGTAGTTGTATCTTGACCATAATGTGGTCATTAGCGTCTTCGAGGGTTTCTGTTTAGTTGGGTGCCACATAGGAGTTTTCCATGATGATAGGTTTCCATTCAGGTCTGTCCCTCAGACCATCCCTTACTAAGACATTCATCGTTTCCCGACGGTTCGGGCTGCTGTTCACCCTCCATTTTACTGATCTTAGGTTGGGTCTGCCAAGGGGCAGGTTTCTGCGTGGGTTGCCAATTCATAACTTGTGCGTTAAATGGTCTGGGTCCGTCTTTCTTCGTGCAGTTCCTGGCTACGTGTCCAGGTGTTGCGCATTTGAGGCATAGTTGTTCTGGAATCCTCCTTTGGAATTCTTCTCTTGAGATGTTGAACCTTGGTCATTTCCTGGTACTATACAGTTCCATGGGGTCGCCGTGGTACTGATTGCCATTATTTGTTGGCTGATATATCCGATCTGGGTTTCGTGGTGTGAGGCTTTCTCGTTGGACGTTCTTTGATGGCCATCCTTGGATATGCCTGACCGTCGCTAGCTTGGTTTCCTTCCAGGTTGCCTATTGTGCTAGGACTTAGAGGTCATCGTATTCTTCGCTGCTGGGCCTCCAAGCGTTTTGGAGTTCTGTGTTCATCCTTCCCAGGTGTAGTTCTCCTCCAGTCGAGTTGTCCAGCTCAGCTTCGCTAGCCATGAGGCCGAATTCGTTCCAGTATTCTATGACCGATCGTTTGCCTTGTTTCATATACTTCAGTTTGATCCTGACTCCTTCTTTGGCGTCAATTACACCAAATTGTCTTTGTAATTCCGCTTTGAATCCAACCCAAGTGTCCCAGGTTGGAGTGATTCGTTCCTCTGCAGACGGCGGGATCCAGGTTACTGCGTCGTCCTTTAGGGAGCTTGGTGCAGCGAGGATTTTTCCCTCGTCATGGCCGTTCTGCCATCTTACTGTCTTGTAGTATACACTGAGTTGGGCTAGCCAGCCTCGTAGTTTGTGTCGTGCTCCGTGGTAAACCTCTGGTTACTTGGCTTTGGGTTTTCTGGTTCTTCCGCTTGGGGATGCGATGATTTGTCTCATCTGTTTCGGGGTCATCCTCAGGGTTGTCTCCGAGGATGTTGTCCCTCCTGGTTCTTGTGTAGCCGCCATCGTGATTCCTCGTGTCCTTCTGCATCCCTCGGTTTCTTCTGATCCAATTGGCGATGGTATCTTCGGTGTTGTAGGGCTTGGTGCTTTCTCTTCGCTCAAGGCTCTTTCTAGTCCTTCTCCTAGTGATCAAAGGTCGAGATTTTCCACTAGGTAGTCAATATGGTTTCGGTCGTTGGTCTCCGTTGTGTCTGTTTGTTAGGTGCTGCGTGGTTGACGCAAACAACTGTTACAATCCTCTCCTCTCCGGATGATACTTGTAGTAGGTAACCAGTAGTTCACTAACAAACACTTCTCTTAGCCCAATAGCTGCTGCGATAGCTAAGTCCGTTGACTCCTATCTAGCAACGGCAATCGCTAGGCTCATATGAGACAGTCGTGTCTTGATTCCCGAAATTGTGATAGATAAAGATCGAAGTATTAAAAGTATAGTGTATGAAAGAACTGAGATGATTGCGTGAAGAACCCAAATCCTCTACCTTTTTCTTTTTTTCTTTGTTTTTTCTCTTCTTTTTTTTCATGTCCTTTGTATTAATCAACTACTGGGGACAAAGACTACGTGCAGCGCTAGCTAGGGTAAAGAAAGGACCCCATCCCCTGTTTTTCTCCAACCCGGCGCCAGGGAAAAAGCAATCAACCCAAGTCTCTCTGGTACGAGATCAACCGCCCACCAGCCACGCAAAATAAGCAATCCCCATCCAACTGGGCGGTCGAAAAGCAAAATACAAATAAATACACGTGGAGGAATCAACAGGGAAACCCTTGCCGTTGACACGAAGAAAGTAAATAATTGATAAACCACTTGCGAAACCCTAAGTAACCAACAATGAAAGAAGAACAAACGAGGGGCGGGGGCCACTAAAAACCATTTTGACGGTGGAAAACATTACGCAAGAACCCAAGGGGTTGACATGCCCCACCGAAGCAGTGCAATACGACGACTGAGCGTAACCGAGGGGTGCGACCGTCGCAACCGCTAGGGCGGCGAAGGCAGTAGGGTGCCAGCCAAGTGAGTTGACTGTAGCTGTAACCGAGCAACCGGACAAGACCTGAAGGGCGGGAGGAGGGTTAGACCCAATAACCGTGGAAACTAACGGTAAACGGATGCATGTCTGACAAGACAGCCTCTAAAGGTAATGCAGAGAACGGAGCAATCGACCTAGGCCTGTTGAAAGGGTTTCTCCTACTGCAAATCGTAGTGCAAGCCGTCTGTAACATGGGTGAGAGGGTGTTGCCGACCGTGCGAACGCTAAGCAAGGCAGCGAAGCGCATACGGAGAGAGGGGGTGATAGAGCCAAACGACCTCGAGAAACCCGGACCCCAGGGCCCAAGGACATCATAAGGAAGGTAAGGCGGGAGGGGGGGGGTGCAGCTCACGGAGAGTACTGGTGCAGCTCACTGGGAGTGCGGGGGTGGTGGATGTTGACAATGAATTCTCATGGTGTTAAGATTTCAATCGCCGGAGGTGTAGTGAGGATGATTTGTGACCCAAATCCTCTACCCTGAGGGTGGCCTTATATAGGGGTTCTTCCCTCATCCCTAACCCCGGGTGACTCATACCCTCGCGTCACGCGACTCATGACTCATAGTGAGTCATAGTATTACATCCATCAGCTGACTCTTCAGGGTCAGCTGCGCCATTTCTCATAACCAATCAAAACTCATTAAACCAGTCATGGGCCCCTAACGGGGTCACATGCGCGAAACCCATGACTCATAACTATGAGTCATGTGCGAAATACATAAACGACATGACCACAATCGTGCATCTTCTCAAATATCAACCAATAACAATAAACCACTGACACGCTATTACGTCGTCATAGAAAATCATTATGAGTCATCTGATCTCAGCCGGTGAAAAATAAGAAACCAATAACTAATAACCATTAGTCATGTGAGAGTCTGCCTTGCTTAGTCACCGTGTGGGAGATCCGGTACCCAGATGAAAAAAGAGAGTAAGGATCGCAATAAGTAAAAGAAACTTACTGTGACCAGTCCAAGGATCAGGAAAATGTCGGAGCGTCGTCCATGGTCATCCCAATGCTCCTGGTCCACCAAGGGGGGTTGTGTTCCCCCTGGTCCCCTGGTCCACTCCAATCCATTCTGATCCACACTTTTTGAAATGTTACCGAAAATGTAAACCAGGGTGGATAAGGGTGGACCAGGAGGACCAGGAAGACCATAACCCCATTTGGTGGACCAGGACTGGTTTTTACATTTTGCTGATGAACAAGGACCCCAAGGGAAGGTTCACACTAGCGGCGACTGGCAGAACAAGGAATCGCTCATCGAGAGCAGGCCCTCGGAATCTTACACTCAGATCAATGAAGTGAGTGATAGGACACGTACGTCGAAGTACCTCTATGCTATCCAACGAATACAACGTGCGGCTGAAATATAAGTTTGAATCCGCTAATGTGGCTCAGAATCCCTTTATGCTTGCACTATACTGCTACAAAGATCTTCCTAAGCAGTTAGTCAGCGAAGTGGCACACCAGAGGTCATGGGCATTCCTCGGCAGGAAGTAAAGACCACCAGTAGTGGGCTGCCCGATAATCAAATAAAACAACGTTTTCAATTTATCCCAGGAGACCTCAAGGGTCGAACCTATGGAGGGGTAGTAACAAACACCTGTTACCTACAATCAGAAAACAGGATAAACAATAAACTAAAAAGGAAAAACACGCTATCAATTGGCAAACGACTCAGGACTCAGGTCCCAAAACCTTCACACTACGAATGCCCGAAAGGGCCCGCATTGATTGAAGCAGCCCGAAAGCGAATAGACATCCAAGTACTACTTGACTCATAATCAAACATCCTTTTGATCAATAAAGCCTTAGTTGAACACTTCGACATACCTTACGAGACTCGCAAAAAGGCACTAAACATCCTATCTTTCAACGGCCAGGTTAATTCATCAGAAAAAAAACACTTCTCACATCACATCCTTCTCAAAAGTGGAAATACTGGCCACCGCACCAGCCTTTCCTGCGAGGTAGCCACAGCGGGAAAATACCATCTCATCATCCCATTCAGATGGTGGCACAAGGAACACCCTATAGCTAATATCGATAAACCCCAAAAATGTACATTTACCAAACAAGGCTGTCTGGGATACTTCGAAAATGAAGGAGTAGGAGGAATGTTTGACTGGGATGAGACAGTGGCTTTTGACAAATAAGCTCAGTACGTGGGCAGGATATGTCGACAAGAGGACCCAAACCAAGTATTACTCGACAAGATACCACGATACTACGAGGATTATCACAAACTATTTCTCACAGCAACGGCGGAGAAATTAGCAGAACGAAGAACATTCGATCATGCAATAAACCTTAAACCAGGTGCCGAACCCCCCAGGGGACCAATCTGCCCGATGTCGGCATACCAGCTAGATACACGAGACTAATATCTAAAAGCAATGCTGAAACAAGGAAAGATTGTCCACAGTCAATCACCCACAGGGGCACCAATCCTATTTGTCCCCAAACCAGAAGGAATGTTACCACTATACATCGACTACCGAAACCTCAATAAACTCACGATTCTAAACAAGTACCCACTACCATTAATAGGGGAAGTAAAAGACCGAGTAGCAGCAGCTCAGAGATTCACCAAGTTGGAATTAAAAGACAGATAGTGCCTGTAAAGGATACGGGAAGGAGACGAATGGAAAACCGCATTCAGAACGCGATAGGCTCACTTGGAATACAAAGTCATGCCATTCGGACTCATCAACCCCCCTGCCACATCGAAGCGATGATGAACAAAATCCTACGGGAATTTCTTGATCACGGAGTAGTCTTCTACCTAGACGATCTCCTGATATATTCAGAAAGGGAGGCAGAACACATCGAATTGGTCAAAAAATGCTGACAAAGCTAGAAGAGCACCAACTAGCAGTATCGGTAACCAAATCGGTCTCCCATGTCGAATCTGTCCCGTTCTTAGGATACATAGTTGGAATCGACAGAGTCTTAATGAGCGAAAGATAAGTCGAGTCAGTAATGAACTGGAGAGCCCTGCGATCGGTATCGCAAGTACAAAATTTCCTCGGCTTTGCAAATTTTTACCAACAGTTCATCAAAAACTTCTCAAAAATATACACACCCATAACACAAACACAGAAAGGTGACAAAGCAAAATTTCCCTGAGGACCTATCCAAGACGAAGCGTTCACGGAACTCAAGAAACGATTCCTCACACCCAATACATTGGAACACTTCTATCCCGACAGAGAAACGGTGGTAGAAACAGATGCGAGTGATTTTGCACTCGGTTGCGTACTATCGCAATTTAAGGATAAAAGGCTAGATCCAGTAGCGTTCGACTCCCGAAAGCTAAATCCTGCGGAAAGGAACTATAAGATTCACGATAAGGAATTACTCGCATTTCTAGAAGCTTTTAAGGAATGGAACAAGTACCTGGTAGGAGCGGATAAACCCGTGACAGTATACACCAACCACCAAAATCTGCAAAATTTCCTTACAACAAAAGTTTGGAACCAGCATCAGCAAAATGTAAATACCACTCCTGGTCCACCAAGGGGGTTCATGGTCCCCCTGGTCCTCCTGGTCCACCCTAATCCACCCTGAGCCACATTTTCGGTCAAATGTCAAAACATGTGGATCAGAGCGAATCGGAGTGGACCAGGTGGTCCACGGGGACCATGACCCCCCTTGGTGGACCAGGACCGTTCAGGACCACCTTGGACCACGCTCCGACATTTCCCTGATGAGAGGCAAATCGGGTGGGCACAGAGACTGGCAGGTTACCATTTCAAAAATATTATACCGGGCGGGAAAAAGAGGAGGAAAACGAGATGCACTGAGCCGACGGCCGGAGAACCGTCCCAAGGAAGGAGCTAAGCATAGCGAACAGTCAATATTGAAACCTGAACACTTCCAAATATCACTCATCCACGAAGATGATGAGGCCGAAGGTTACATCTCAGAACCTGAACCCACAATAGGAAAAGGTATCAAGATTAAGTGACTGTCAAACAAAGCTATAGTACCAACAAAAGGATCAAGGCTAGCGGCAGGACACGACATGTACGCAATAAGCGAGTTCATTATTCCAGCACAAGGACGTCCTAGCGGAAACAGGAATAGCCATTGGACCACCAGAAGGAACGTATGTCAGGATTGCCCCACGAAGTGGCCTAGCAAGCAAGAAAGGTATAGCAATCAACGGAGGCGTCATCGACGCAAATTACACTGGCGAAATAAGGGTTATCATGATTAACCATCGCAAAGCAGATTGCAGAATCCAGGAACGAGACCGAATCGCCCAACTCATTATTGAAAAAATCCACATATCCTACATAATGGAAGTAGACGAGTTGGAATTAACCAAACGAGCGCACACTGGTTTCGGGAGCACCGACATGTCCCCAAAACGTACAATATCAGTTACAGACGCTCAGCCTATGATATGCTTTCTGCAAGCAGACTCCAGTAACAACCAATACTTCGATGTCAAAGATATTGGCAATCATCGTAAACTAAGACAGGAGCATGTCTTGATGACAAGCGCCATCATTTCACATGTAGAAATGAAAGTATTCGAGGCCAACCTCATATCGAGAGTAGTAGCGGCAAGCAAAAAAGACCAGGAATGGACGGCGAGGAAAAGGGAACTCGATACACTAGAAAACGAAGGAAAGGAGTTCCCAAAAAAGTGGACAAGTAAAAACGCACTGCTCTACTATAAGAATCGATTATACATCCCAAACGACGAAGGATTAAAGTCAACCATCGCAAAAGGATATCACGATTCGCAAGTGGCAGAACATTTCGGACAGTAAAAAATGGTTGAAGTCGTCACCAGGGATTTTTACTGGAAGGGACTCACGGCATGGATACAGGATTACGTACTATCCTGCGATGAATGTCAACACAATAAATCACCAAGGCATGCGCGATACGGATTACTACAACCACTACAAATCCCCTTCACAGCATGGATCTCCATCTCGACAGACTTCATAACCCATCTACCAGAATCACAAGGTCACACATAGATCATGGTGGTTGTAGATCGGTTCACAAAGATGGCACATTTTATCGGAGTGAATGAAAACACAACTGCAGAAGATGTGGCCGAATCATTCTCACGAGAAGTCTGGAAACTTGACGGTAGACCCACCGAAATTATTTCGGATATGGATGCCAAGTTTTCAAGAGAATTCTGGGAGTCCTTATGCAAGTCGCTAGACATAAAACGAAAAAAGTCTACTGTATATCACCCCCAAACAGATGCCCTGACGGAGAGGACATAATAAACCCGGGAAGGATACATATGCAATTTCGTAAATTACGACCAGGACGAATGGCATCAGCTACTATCTCTAGCCAAACACGGGTACAATAACTCCACCACTAACGCACATCGAATGTCACCTTTCTACACCAACTACGGGTTCCATCTACAGACAGAGTGAATGAATGAATGAGAAGCTCAAAACCCTGGAGCAGGACTGTACACACACTGGATGCAGGTAACTCACCAACACGCGAGGAAAGCGCTAGAACAAACTCGAGAAGAAATGAGCAAATACTATGATCAGAAAGCCCGTCTACAACCGGACATCAAGGTCGGAGACTTGGTAATGTTAAATGCAAAAAACATTCGCACCAAGCGACCGACATAAAAATCAAGTTCAAGAATGCACGGCCCATTCAAAGTATTGGAAGTCAAGAAAGGAGAGCCCGCTTTCAAAATCGAAATATCGCCGAGGTGGAAAAACCACACAATATTGCATGTTTCGTTGTTGGAACCCTACCGAGCATTAGTACGGGAAGGAAGAGAATAGCCTCCTCGTGTTCCGGAAGATATCGAAGGAGACATCGAATGGGAGGTAGAAAAAATCGTGAAGAGTCAAGTTATCACTTACACAAGAAAAGTTCGAAGAGGTAACAATGAGTTCAAGGAACTTCATTACTTCGTTAAATGGAAAGGTTATGCGGAGGACGAAAATACATGGGAACCAGCAGGAAGGGCTAGGAAACGCCTGGGAGCTGGTAGAAGAGTTTCACAGTCAAAATCCGAAAATGCCCAAACTGGTGGCGGTCGAATGAAGAGGAACGGTTTTCTTCATGTGGCCAAGCAAACACATCAGGTTTTTTACCCTACTGCTTTGAGTTCGAAAAGGATATCAAAAATGGGTATTCAGGCACGAAACCTAGGAGGAGGGAGCTCTTGTTAGGCATACCAAGAATGCCAAAACATAATGCTCACGCACAGACCCCTGCGTACCAATCAGTCAAAAGTACAAAGTACCAAACATACGTCTCAGTCTAGCTTAAGATGATAGTCACGTGCCTCCTACCGTAAGGTCACCTGTTCGATTCATAGCCGTGTCATAGTTATTATTAGTTAAAATATAATTATGCGACAAGTCATAAAATGACGGCGATAATAGCGCAAAGAATTCTGAGCAATTTATGTGTGCGTTCCCGTTTTAGTATGCCCATAGGGTAGGGAGGATAGTTCCCTAAGATGACGGGCGGAATCAGAATAAACACTGAAGTAAAATATTGTATGACGATAACAGAAGACACATAGTGGAGACCTCCGGGCCCGCTCAGAACCAGTCAGTATGAACATCAGATAGTGAGCGCAAATTGCCATTCGCGCAATTGCTGCCACAAGTCAGTTCGGAAACCTGATGCGCAGACAGTGACAGACTCTCGCGCATTGAATGGTCTGACGCCTTTGAAGTTGGCTGCTTCAGATACGGTTCGGTGAAGAGATATTATTACCTTGGCATGAGTTGGCTACGTGTGCTCTAGACTAGCCTATTATCCACGGGACTGACACACCCTCACAATATTATAGTAGTCTACATCTTCACAATGTGAGCATGAAGTCAAACAGTTGTCAGGGTCAAAAGGTGTTCGCACTTACGAGTTTAGAGAACTTTGTTCAGTCGATACTTAGTTAGTATAGTTAGGATACGTAGCCCGCAAACACTCAGACCCGGAATATAAATATTGAAATGCCTCTCTCGCTTAAACAGAATCATCAAGCACCGGAGAAGAGATCTTATCAATATAAAAAGTTATCACACTGGAAAATTATCTTGACCTCTCTCTTACTTTTTATCCATCATCATTTCGAGCAACTTAGTTTCACTACCAAACAAGCCTTCCCAAACAATAATCTCTGTTTACGAATACATAAGGTCTAGCTTGGTACAATAGTTACCACACCGGCTACTCCTAACACAGGGAGGGGCAGAACATGAGGCATTTGTTTGAAGGGCTGGGGGGCAGGGGCCGCCGGCTGAGTGGAAGGGGTAGGAGCTGAGACCCGGTGTGACATGTTACAAACAGCCAAGACGAGGGGGTGAATGTCGTCCTGGGTGACGGATTTGTTTGCCACTTTGGAGAATAGGTCGTAGAGGTCGGTACACAGCTCAGGGTTCTCTTTCACGACGCTACATAGTTGGTTTGTGACTGTGTCTAGTTGAGTGGTGATGGCCAGAATGTCTGACACGGTGGCGCATAGTATAGAGAGTATGGAACCTTCTCCGGCTGTGATGGTTTGTAGGGCTTGACGGGAGAGATCGTGAACAGGGTCAGGAGACAGTTGGAGGCTATTCCTGGTCTCCGAGAAGATTTCAGCAAGAAAGGCCAGGGGGGGGAGGGGCGGTTGGAAGGCGAGGGAGGCTCAGAGAGGCGAGGGCGAGGGAGGCTCAGAGAGGCGAGGGAGACTCGGAGAGGCGAGGGCTGTTGGCACGGAAGATGGCAGCTGCCAAGGCCTGATGGCCTAGACGGATGGGATGGACCTCCATCAAGGGACGGAGTAGGGGGGCGAAGCGTAGTGTGTTGTCCCGTAAGCAAAGTGGTGTGTGCGTTTCTGTAGAATGTAGAGGGGGGGAAGTAGAGGGCGAGGAGCTTGCCTAACTACACTGCGCCTAGGGGCAGACTTATATCGGCGCTTATCCCCACAACCCTAACCTTGGTGACTCATACCTATAAGTCACACAATCTCATGACTCAAGTAAGTCATAGTGTGAAACCAATCAGCTGACTCCTATGAGTTACTGTTCTCTAATCCGGCAACCAATCATAACACAATAAACAAGTCATGGGCCTGACGGGGTCACATGCGCGAATCTCATGACTTATAACTATGTGTCATGTGCAAGATACATAAGCAATATGACCAAATCATGAGTCCTGTCAAATAACATAACTAATAACAATAAGTCAATGACATACTATTGCGTCGTCTTGTGAAAACCTATGAGTCAACTGATCTCATAGTGTAAAAGATAACAAACCAATGACTAATAAATATTAGTCATGTAAAAGTCTGCCTTGCTTATTTACCTTCTGTGACAAGCTATCATGAACCCCTTAAAAAATAGTGTTCATGCTGTTTGAATGATTATGGTGAATAGTGCTAGCAGCTGGCGCAGGCCATATCCCTTGGGTGGTGTGAAACAGTAAAATTCGGTTCCAGCAGACTATTCCCAGTCTAGAAGCCACTATCCTTCATATGGAAAAGATATTCCTTGGGGTGACAACGTCACCTCTCATCGCCATCGGCCTGAGGGAAAATAGAATTCCATGATACCACAAATCTATCCAAATGCCAGAAATTAGAAAACGTCGAAATCCGCTTGCTCCTCTCGCAATTAATTCTTCTCCGATATCACATTCCAGGAAGGTTAACAAATTAAACAACCGAAGCAGAGCCATATTCCGCCAGCCATATGTACCACTTGGTCCTCGTATTGATCATGTCGCACAAGCTTTGCTCCCTTGGGAGGACACGAACTCAGAAAACATCGAGTTGCGAGTATTCGAGCTCTTTTGGGATTGGGAGGTTATTGATGTACTTGTGAAAGGTACAAATGCTTATGCCGGAGAGAAGTGTGCTGGAACGCACTTTGGCCGTCGCCCATGGAGGAAAGTAAGGGGAGAAGAAATTAAGGTGTTTTTGGCGCTATTGATATATATGGGGACCAAGAGGGATTGCGGGAGTACTAGGTTTTGGAAAGGGCGAGGGGAGAGTTGGATATTTCGTGCGATGAGTCTGGAACGGTTCAGTCAGATCAAGCGGTATCTACACATCTCTGATCCTAAGTTGCAGCTAACTCGATCTGAATGGTTTGACAAGCTCGAACCACTTAAAACAATGGTTCAGTCATGCTGCCAAAAGTTTTACCTGCCCGCGTCTAATGTGACAGTAGACGAAATGATGATAAGATTTGGGGGTCGGAGCCACCATACCTATCGCATGCCCAGCAAACCAATTACAGAGGGTTATAAAGTATTTGCTCTCTGTGATAAAGGTTATACTTATAGCTGGATC
>Ga0307507_10008855_pt1 | contig 13700 bp, 16 predicted proteins | sample 7_EM_MG_FD_207223 | JGI IMG/M metagenome (GOLD analysis project Ga0307507, IMG submission 207223) | Populus trichocarpa ectomycorrhiza microbial communities from riparian zone in the Pacific Northwest, United States - 7_EM | ecosystem: Host-associated > Plants > Roots > Unclassified | place...
CGGAATGAGGGGCTTGGCCAGGTGGTTGTTGTTGACGCATGATCGATGCATACGCACATACCAACTGGTACCTGGTGCCCAGTGCCTCATACCCGGTAATCCCGAGGAGCCCCCACACGTGTCTACGACCGCCCCCGCCTCCCGAGCGGCCGAAATCCTCGGCCGTCCGATCACCCTCAACGGCCTGACCGTCCCGAACCGGATCGCGATGGCGCCGATGACCCGGCAGTTCTCGCCGGGCGGCATCCCCGGTGAAGATGTGGTCGGGTACTACTCCCGCCGTGCCGCCGCGGGTGTGGGCCTCATCGTCACCGAGGGGACCTACGTCGGCCACGAGTCCGCCGGCCAGAGCGACGACATCCCGCGCTTCCACGGCGAGGAGCAGCTCGCCGGCTGGGCGAAGGTGGCCGAGGGCGTGCACGCGGCGGGCGGCACGATCGTGCCGCAGCTGTGGCACATCGGCATGGTCCGCGAGCAGGGCCAGCCGCCGTACGCGGAAGCGCCCGCCGTCGGCCCGTCCGGGCTGCGCATCGGCAGCGACGAGGTCACCGGTACGGCCATGACGCAGCGGGACCTGGACGACGTCATCGGCGCGTTCGCCGAGGCGGCGGCCGCGGCGGAGCGGATCGGTTTCGACGGGGTCGAACTGCACGGGGCCCACGGCTACCTCCTCGACCAGTTCCTCTGGTCGGGCACCAACCGTCGTACGGATGCCTACGGCGGTGACGCGGTCGCCCGTACGAAGTTCGCGGCGGAGATCGTGGCGGCGGTCCGGGAGACGGTGTCGCCGGAGTTCCCGATCATCTTCCGTTACTCGCAGTGGAAGCAGGACGTCTACAAGGCCCGGCTGGCGGAGACGCCGGAGGAGCTGGAGGCGATCCTGACCCCGCTCGCGGCGGCCGGTGTGGATGTCTTCCACGCGTCCACCCGTCGTTACTGGCTCCCCGAGTTCGAGGAGGCCGGCTCCGATCTCAACCTCGCGGGCTGGACGAAGAAGCTCACCGGCAAGCAGACCATCACGGTCGGTTCGGTCGGCCTCGACGGGGACTTCCTCAAGGGGTTCCGGGGTGAGGGTGCTCCGCTCAAGGGCATCGACGATCTCCTCGACAGCCTGGAGCGGGACGAGTTCGACATGGTGGCGGTGGGGCGGGCGCTGCTTCAGGATCCGGAGTGGGCTGCGAAGGTCCTTGCCGGGCGGGTGGAGGAGCTGGCGCCTTATGACGCGGCGGCGCTGAAGTCGCTGAGCTGAGCCGGTTCTTGTTGTGGCGGCCGGTGGGGGTGCGCCCTGGGGTTTTCGCCCCCGCCGCCCCTACCCGTCCCGTCCCTGGGGGCTGCGCCCCCAGACCCCCGCTTCGGCCCTGAAGGGGCCTCGTCCTCAAGCGCCGGACGGGCTGAGTAATGCCGGCCTGAGTTGAGAGTTGCCGGACGCGTACCGTGAAGCGTGTGACCTCAGCCTGCCGTGTAGCCACCCCCGCCGATCTCGACGCGATCGTCTCCACCTTCACCAGCGCCTTCCTGCACGACCCGCTCTGGGGGCCGGCGTTTCCGGATGAGCGGCGGCGGGCCGGGCAGGCGGCCGTGATGTGGCGGGTCTATGCCGCCTCCGCGCTGCGTTATCCGTGGACGCTGGTGACGCCGGAGGCGGAGGCCGCGGCGGTCTTCATTCCGCCGGGCGGGGTCGAGCTGACCGAGGAGGAGGCCGCTGGGCTGGAGGGGCGGCTGGCCGGGGTCACGGATGCGGGGACCGCCCGGGCGATCATGGTGGTGGGGGAGCAGTTCGAGGCGGTGCATCCCACCGAGCCGTTCTTCTACCTCACCATCCTGGGCACGCACGCCGACCATCGGGGCAAGGGCCTGGGCATGGGCCTGGTGGCGGAGGGGCTTGCCCGGATCGACGCGCTCGGTGCCCCCGTCTATCTGGAGTCGACCAACCCGGCCAACAACAAGCGGTACGAGAGCGTCGGCTTCGTGGCCCGCGACGAGATCGTCACCGCCGGCGGCCAGGTGGTCACGACGATGTGGCGTCCGGCGGCCCGCTGAGCCCGGTTCCCCCTGTCGGCGGACCCCAACTCGGGCTAGCGTTCCCCGGCATGAGGATCCTGCACCTGTCCGACACCCACCTGGAACGCACCGACGCCCCCAACCGGCACGGGTTCAACGCGACCGACTCCCTGCGGCTGATGCTGGCCGAACTGCGGCATCAGCGCGAGGTGGACGCGATCGTCGTCACCGGGGACCTCGCCAACGACGGGGCGGTGGAGGCGTATACGGCCGTGCGGGAGCTGGTCGGAGGCTTCGCGCGGAGGATGGGTGGGGTGCCGGTCTTCTACACGACCGGGAACCATGACGAACGCGAGGCGTTCGGGAAGGTGTTGGGGAGCGGGCACCTGGCCGCGGACGGCACGGACCGGGTCGTGTCCGCCGTGTTTCCGGTGGAGTTCGCGTGCGCGGCCGTGAGCGACATGGGCGGGTATCGGTTCATCACGCTCGACTCGCTGGTGCCGGGGAAGGTGTACGGCGAGTTGAGCCGGGCCCAACTGGACTGGTTGGAGGAAGAGTTGAGGACTCCGGCTGAGCACGGGACCGTCCTTGCCTTCCATCACCCGCCGATCTCCCTCGATACGCCGACCCAGCGGGCCTTCGGGCTGCGGAATCCCGGGGAGTTGGCGGACGCGATCCGGGGGAGTGACGTACGGGTCGTGCTCACCGGGCACTTCCACGTTCAGCTCTTCGGCTTTCTGGAGGCGACGCCGGTGTGGGTCACGCCCGGTGTCGTCAACCGGATCGATCTGACGACGGCGTACGGCACGGAGCGGGCGGTACGGGGGGCTTCGGCGTCGCTGGTGGAGCTGGGTGGGGAGACCGGGCCGATGTTCCACACGTTCCATGCGCGGGATCCTCGGGCGCACGAGACGGTGTACCAGTTGGATCAGGAACAGGTTCGGTCGGTCCTCGAACGGCACGCGCCCAAGGGCTGACCCTGGTGGAGGAAGGCGGCCTACGTGCACTCCGACGACATGCGGATCGGTGACCTCGCGCGCCGTACGGAGGTGTCGACCCGGCTGCTGCGCTACTACGAGAAGCAGGGCCTCCTGCACGCGCAGCGCGACAGCAACGGCTATCGCGTGTACGGGGAGTCGGCGGTCAAGCGGGTGGTGATGATCCGGGAGTTGCTGGAGTCCGGGTTCACCACGGAGCTGATCCGTTCCATCCTCCGGTGCAAGGAGAACCCGCATCTCCCGGACGAGGAGCAGGAGGGCGCGACGCCGGAGACCGTGCGGGCGCTGCGTCTCCAGGTGAGCAACATCGAGCGCCGTATCGACAGTCTCACGCGCACCCGCGACGCCGTACGCGGTTATCTGCGGGCCGTCGAGGCCGTGGTCGAGTAGGCGGCGAGGCCGGCGAGGGGCTGTGAAGCCTCAGCTTGACCTTGACACTAGTGCTCATGCGCAGGGTGGAGTCCACGGAGCAGTTCAGGATCCACAGGAAGTGCAGTGCAGCATGGCGAAGATTGGCATTCTCGGTGCCGGGAACATCGGCAAGCAGATCGCGCGTCTGGCGGCCGCCGCCGGCCACCACGTTCTCCTCAGCAACTCGCGCGGGCCGCGGAACATCCCGTACGACATCATTCTGGAGCTCGGCGAGAACGGCACGCGGTCCACGGCCGCGGAGGTCGTCGCGGAGGGCGAACTGGTCGTCGTGGCAATCCCGTTGGCGAACTACTCGCAGATTCCGCAGCCGCCGTACGGGACGATCGTGATCGACACGGGCAACTACTACCCGGACCGCGACGGTGTGATCCCCGAGCTGGAGGAGGGGCGGACGACCGTGTCCGAACTGCTCCAGGCGCAGCTGCCCGAGGCCCGTGTGGTGAAGGCCTTCAACCACTTCCCGGCCGTCGCGCTCACCGCCGACGCGCAGCCGCCCGGCACGCCGAACCGGCGGGCGTCGATCGTCGCCGGTGACGACCCCGAGGCCCGGGCGACGGTGGCCGCGCTCGTCGACGAGTTCGGGTTCGACGCCCTGGACATCGGGGAGTTGGCGGCGGGCTGGCGCGTCGAGCGGGGTACGCCGGCCTACCTGCCCCGCTTCACCAGGGACGAGCTGGCCCAGAAGGTCCGCGAGGCCGAGCGGCAGCACACCCGCTGACCGCCTGCCCCTCGCGTCGCTAGAGGTTCCCCAGGGGCTCGATGTCCACGTGCACCGGTGTGCCCCAGACCCGGAGCACCTCGTAGTCCGTGAACTCGTGCACGAGGCGGTACGCCATCGCGGGCCGCGAACCGCGGCGCGCGGCGTTGATGTACAGCTCGGCCTCGTGGCGGTCGCGGCGCGGGGTGCCGCAGAGCTGCCAGGCCTGGCCGTTCCACAGTTCGGGGAGCCAGCGCTGCTGGGCCTGCGGGCGGTCCTCGCGGACGCCGTAGCGGGAGGGGGTGGTGTCGGTGGGCCGGGTCGGGGCGGGGCCGTTGAACTCGGAGCGGCGGGCCGAGCGGCGGCGGGTCTCGCAGAGCAGGCAGAGGTCGGGGGCGTCGGCGTCGACCGGGCCGTTGGGATGCTCCGGGCAGCGGGTGGTGGGCGCGGCGCCGCTGACGCTGTCGTCCAGCAGGTCCAGGGCGCGCTTGAGGTCCGCCTTGACCTCGTGGAGCTTGCCGTCGGGAGTGTCGGACGCGAGGGCCTCGCCGTGCTCGCCGAGGAGGCGGAGGGCGCGGCCTAGGGCGGTCTGCTGGGCGTGGTTCATGGTTCTGTCGACGATAGTCGGCTTTGCCGCGGGCCGGTTCTCCTGGATGGGGACGGCGGCGCCCGTTCTCCGCTCAGGTGGCCGGGTGTGCCGCCCCTGCCCGGAGCCTGTGGGCGAGGTGGCCGAGCAGTACGGCGTTGGCCAGCCCGCACAGGGCCATAGTGGCGGCGACGAAGGCCAACGGGCTCGACGTCGGCAGGAGGAAGGCGAGGAAGCCGGCCGGTGCCGTGGCCATCAGCGGCCAGAGTCCGGCGAATGTCGGGTCCGCCAGGATGTAGTCGGCGCAGAGGAAGAAGACCAGCGAGGCCGCGACCATGGCGAGGTATGCCCGCGCGGGCCAGTTGTCCACGGCGGGGGCGAGCAGGGTGCGTAGGCGAGCAAGGGTGCGGGCAAGGGCGCGGGTGGGAGGTGCCGAGGCTGTTCGCTTCTGCGCGGTGGGTGTCGTCGTCGGGGATCTCTTCGCGAGGGCGCCGAGTACGGCGGCGTTCACGAGGGCGCAGAGCAGTAGCCATACCGTCCACGAGCCGAACGCCAGCGCTTGTAGCGGCCCCTCGGTGCCGGGGCCGAAGGGCAGGATCACGCTCAGGAGGGAGAGCGGCGCCGTGAGGATCAACGGGCCTGCGGCGACGGGGCTTTCCGGGGCGACGAACATCGCCGCGACGGAGACGCCCACGACGGTCAGGTAGGTCCGCGCCGGCCAGTTGTCCGTGGCGAGGGCGAGGAGACGGCGCGGGAGGGAGGTCTGCGGCATCGAGGAGTCGTCCTTCGCGTCGGTCGGTCCTGGGTGGTGAGGACAACGGTGGACCGGGGGGCGCGTTCGGACATGAGTACGGGTACCCAGGGGGAGGCGCGGAAGGACTTAGTCGGTGTGCTTGAGGTCTTCGACGAAGCCGGACCAGGTGTCGGCCCGGAAGATGAGTTTCGGGCCGAGGGGGTTCTTGGAGTCGCGGACGGGGATGAGGGCGGGGTGGCCGTCGGCTACTTCGAGGCAGTCTCCGCCGTCGCCCCCGCTGTAGCTGGACTTGTGCCAGGTGGCCGTGCGCAGGTCGTGGTCAAGGGTGCTGTTCGACATGCTCGTAATCCTGCGCCATCGCCTCGATCAAGGCCAGGGACTTCTCGGGGGAGAGCGCGCAGGCAGCGAGGAGCTCGTAGGTGAGGCGGTGGTGCCTGACGGTACTCGGGTCGTCCTCCAGACGTCCGGTGCCGACGCCTTCGAAGTAGACCAGTGGAGGGGCGTCCTCGAAGTCCATGAGCTTGATGGAGCCCTGCATGGCTGGGTGCGCCCCTGCGTCGAACGGCAGCACCTGCACGATGACCCGGTTCCTGCGCATCAGGCCGGCGATGCGGTGCAGGGCTGCTGCCATGACCGCAGGTCCGCCCGACGCCCGGCGCAACGCGGCCTCGTCAACAATTGCCCACAACAGCGGTGCTGTTGGGGCGTCGAGGAGCTGAGTCCGCTCGATCCGGGCGGTCACTAGTTCCTCGATCACGTCGTCCGTTGCCGTGGGCTGATAGGCGCGGAACACGGCCCGTGCGTACTCGGGCGTCTGGAGCAACCCGGGGATGAGCATGGTCGAGTACTGCCTGATCTCCGTCGCCGAGGCTTCCGCCTCCGCCGCCTCCGCGAAGTGCTCGGGATACTTCGACTTCGCCGCCGCTCCACAGTTCCGCTCGAAGAAGTCCCCCGTCCCCAACTCCTTGTCCAGCATCCGCGCATACTCCGGCACCATGCGCCGCGTCCCCGCCTCCAACTGCCCGATGAACGAACCGCTCACGAACAGCAGCCGCCCCAACTCGTCCTGGCTGAGGCCCGCTTTCTCGCGGGCGTGACGGAGTTCGGCGCCGAGCAGGGCGCGCGGTGACGAAGACGGGTCGAGATCTTTCGGTCCTGCCACAGCAACTCCCTGTCCTAACAGCCAAATTTGTTGGGACTCCCCGTATAGCCAGGTTAGACACGTTGCCGACACGCTGTGTTGCGAACAGTAAACTCTGTGTGGAGGTGCAAGGCATGCTGCGATCGACCGAAGAAGTCGTCGCCACATTGCGGGAGGCGCTCACCGATGTCGGTGTCGTCCTGCCGTCCCTGTGTGTGGACCCGGTGACAGGCGCGAGCGACGAAAAGTTCGCGCTGGTCACGCTGGGGCGCTGCAACGTCCGTACCGCCGAGAAGCTCGCGTCCGTGCTGCGCGGCGAACGGCCCCCGATCGGCGCGCACGCCGTGGACGTACGGGACGGGCGGGTCGGCGAAGTGATGGGACACGTGGGCGGGAATGTGCAGTTGAGGCCCGTGGCCGGCGGCCGGGAGTGGGACTGCCCGCCGGAGTCGACGGGCCCCGCCGGGCAGGAGGAGGTACTGCGGGCGAGGGTCCGGGAACGGAACCGCGAAGCCCGCCTGCCCTGAGCCCCGGCCCCGAGCCCCTGCCCTTCCCCGAGCCCCTACCCTGAGCCGCCTGCCCTGAGTCGGCCGACGTGCTCGACTGACCCCATGCCCACACTCCCGCCCCGCCTCCTCCGGGCCCTCGAATCCTTCAACTCCGCCCGCCCCTGGAGCCACAACGCCCACTACCACCCTTGGCTGCTACGGCAGTTGCCCCGCAGGTTCGGGCGAGCCCTGGACGTGGGTTGTGGGAGCGGCGACCTGGTGCGGCTGCTTGCCGCGAGGAGTGCGGGTGGTGTGGAGGGCATCGACTCCGATCCCCAAATCATCGCCCGGGCACGGGAGTTGACCCCACCCGGCGTCTCCGGCGTCTCCGGTGTCCCCGTGGTCTTCGCCGTCGCCGACGCCCGGGCCGGAATTCCCGCCGGCCCCTACGACGTCATCACCTGCGTCGCGGCCCTCCACCACCTCCCGTTCGCCGAGACGCTGACCCGCTTCCGTGACCAACTCGCCCCGGGTGGAACCCTCGTGGTGGTCGGCTGCGCCCGCGAGGCGGATGCCGTCGACGACGCCCTCGGCCTCGTCTCCATCCCCCTGAACCTCGCCATGGGCTGGGTGAAGAACCGGGGCCGTAGGGCCGTGTCCCGCCCGGTGGCCATGACCGCCGTCACCCGGCCGCCGGAGATGACCTTCGCCGAGGTCCGCCGCGAGGCGATCCGCGTACTGCCGCGGGTCCGGCCGCGGCGGCGGTTGTTCTGGCGGTACACGCTGGTGTGGCGGGCGCCCCTGGCATGATTCCGTCCACCCGATGCACCACCTCGTCGAGAGGGTCGACGGCAGCCGCTCCAGGCACTGGTGGGCCCGGCGGCGCGCCATCGCTATGCACCCACGAGCGCGGGCGCCAGCTCCCGCCAAGGCTCCGTCGGCACCTCGAACGGCGACTCCATCAGAGCCTGCACGCAGACATGGTCGGCCCCCGCGTCGAGATGCCCGCGCACCCGGTCGAGGATCGCCGCCTCGTCACCCCACGCCACGAGCGACTCGGCCAGCCGGTCGGAGCCGCCGCGCACCAGGTCCGTCTCGTCGAAGCCGCCCCGCAGCCAGTTGTTGCGGTAGTTCGGCAGGCCGGTGTAGATGTCCAGGTGGGCGTGGGCCCGGCGCAGCGCGGTCTCGCGGTCCTTGGTGAGTACGGCGCCCATCTCGACGGCCACGATCTTGTCCGGGCCGAGCGCCGCCCGTACCTCGGCGGTCTGGGCCGGAGTCACCAGGTAGGGGTGGCTGCCGTCGGCGAGTTCGCGGGCCGTCTCCAGCATCCGGGGGCCGAGCGCGGCGATCAGGACGGGCGGCCGGGGCGCGTCGGCCTCGGCGGCGTAGAAGGTCGCGCCCGCCATCGCCGTGAGGTACTCGCGCATCGCGGCGACGGGCTTGCCGTAATTGCCGCCGCGCACCCGCTCGACCAACGGCCGGTGACTGACCCCGAGTCCGAGCGTGAACCGGCCGCCGTACGCCGCCGACAGCGTGCGGGACGCCGCGTTCGCCGCGACCGCGTCCCGCGCCCAGATGTTGGCGATGCCGGTCGCCACGCGCATCCGTGAGGTCGCGGCGAGCAGCAACCCCGCCTGGCTGAACGCCTCCCGGCCGTACGCCTCGCCGAACCACAGGGTGCCCCAGCCCTGCTCCTCCAGCTCGGCCGCGATCTGCCCGGCCGCCGCCGGGGCCACGGCATCCAGGCTCGCGGTCCAGATCCCCACGCGGCCGAGTCCCGCTTCTTCCACCACTGTCATACGGGGACGGTAGGGGGTGGGGGCGGGCGGTTGCCGTGACCGTGCCGCTCAAGGTCCTTGACCCGGGCGTTCGGAGGAGGGAGGTGGCTCAGTCTCCGGGCTGGTAGGAGCGGGGCGCGGAACCCGTCCAGCGTTTGAACGCGCGGTGGAAGGCGCTCGGCTCGGAGAAGCCCAGTCGCCGCGAGATGTCCTCGATGGAGACCGTGCCCGTGGCCAGCGCCGCGATGGCCTCGTCGCGCCGCAGCTGATCGCGGATCCGCTGGAACGAGGTGCCCTCCGCCGCCAGCCGCCGCCGCAGGGTCTGCGCGCTCACCGCGAGCCGGGCCGCGATGTCCTCGGGGTCCGGCATCCGGTCCGGCAGCGACTGCCCGAGGAGTCGGCGGACCTGGGCGGCGGCGGTGCTGCCGTAGTCCAGGCGGGCGAGTACGTCGCCGGGGGCGCGGCGGAGAAACGCGTGCAGCCCCGACTCGTCCTGGAGTACCGGCAGTTCGAGCAGGGCGCGGTCGAAGACGAGGGCGGTGCGCGGGGCCCGGAAGGTGCACGGGGCACCGTAGAGGAGGTCGTATTCGAGCGCGTGGGGTGGTGCCGGGTGGCTGAACTCGACCCGGGTGAGGGCGATCCGGCGGCGGATCAGCCAGCCGGCGAAGCGGTGGGCCACGACGGTGGCGGACTCGGCGAGGTAGTGGTCGGGGTCGTCGAAGGCGGTGAGGTCGAAGACGAGTGCCGCCTGCTGTCCCAACTCGCCAGCCCCTTCCTCCAGTTGGAAGCGGGGGCCGCCGGGGAAGAGGCCGTAGAAGGTGCTGCTGCGGTTGATCGCGGTCCGTAGATCGGGGCTGCAGTGCACCACCGCGTGGCACATCATCGCGAAGGTGCCCACCTTGAGGGGCTGTGGGCCGAGGCCCTGGAACTCGTCGTCCAGGGCCTGCCATACCGCCTTCGTGAGCCGGGCGAACTGCTGCGGTGATACGCGGGCGAGCGGGACGTTCAGCAACTCCGGTGGTACGGCGGCCTGTTCGAGGAGCGGGGCGATGTCCATGCCGTGCCGCTCGGCTCCGCGCAGGGCGGCCCGTACGTGGTGGATGGCGACCGAGCGGGTCGGAGCGCTGTACGCGGGAGGCGTGGCCATGAGCGCCGATCGTACGGGACACGCAGGTCAACGACCGTGAGCGCTGCGGTCATGACGGCCATCCGCGCCGCGCGCCTACCGTCGGGGCGTGATCAGAAACGGATATTTCGACGAGGCCCATGAGGCGTACCGGACGGCCTGGCGCGGCTTCATCGAGCACGAGGTCGTGCCGAGGCAGGACGGCTGGGCGCGCGACGGAATCGTAGGGAAGGACGTCTGGCGGCTCGCGGGCGCGCGGAACCTGCTCTGCCCGTGGGCCGATCCCGCGTACGGCGGTCTGGGTCTGGCCGACCTGCGCTACGAGCAGATCATGATCGAGGAGCTGGCGGACGCCGGTGAGTCCGGCTTCGCGGCCCCGCTGCACTCGTGTGTCGTCGCCCCGTACCTGGCCGAGTTCGGCACCGAGGACCAGAAGACCCGGCACCTCACCCGCGCGGTCTCCGGCGAGACGGTGCTCGCCATCGCGATCACCGAGCCGGGGACGGGGTCGGACGTGGCTGCCCTGCGCACCCACGCCGTACGCGCCCCGGACGGGGACGGCTGGCTGCTCAACGGGGCCAAGACCTTCATCTCCAGCGGCGTCAACGCCGACCTCGTCATCGTCGCCGCCCGCACCGGCGAGGGGCATGCCATCGGTCTGTTCCTGGTGGCCGCCGGGACCCCCGGTTTCACCCTGGGCCGCAAGCTCGACAAACTCGGGCTGCGGACCTGGGACACCGCCGAGCTGTTCTTCGACGACGTGTACGTTCCGGACGCCGATGTGCTCGGCGGCCCGGACCAGGGATTCGCCCTGCTGATGCGGCAGTTCGCCCTGGAACGGCTCGTCGTCGCGATGGGTGCGGTGGCCGAGGCGGGGGCGGCACTGCGCGAGACCATCGCGCACACCAAGCAACGCACCGCGTTCGGGCGGCCGTTGGCGAGATTCCAGGACACCCGCTTCCGGCTGGCCGCGATGCGGGCCGGGATCAGCTCCGCCCAGGCCTTCGTCGACACCTGCGTCCTCGCCCACAACCAGGGCCTCCTCACCGCCGACCAGGCCGCCGAGGCGAAACTCGTCACCACTGAGCTGCAGGGCGAGGTCGTCGACGACTGCCTGCAGATGTTCGGCGGCTCCGGCTATCTGTGGGAGTCCCCGATCTGCCGCCGGTACGCCGACGCGCGCGTCCAGCGGATCTACGGCGGGACGTCCGAGATCATGAAGGAGATCATCAGCCGCGCGCTGGATCTCTGACCAACTCCGTTCTGCGCTAGGCGACTTGGCCCTGGATGACTTGATCATCGGCGGCTTGGTCATCGGTGGCTCGGTCCCGTCGGGTGAGGCCGAAGGCGTATGTGGCGAGGAAGCCGACCGCGTACCCCGTCAGCAGCCCGCCTCCATAGATCGCCACCGTCATCCCCAGCCCCCTGCTCCCCGCCAGCAACGGGAACAGCGCCCACCCCGACGGCCCGATCGCCGTCGCCCCCACCTTGTCGCCCAGCATCGCAAAGAACCCGACGAACGCCCCGCCCGCCGCCCCGCCCGCGCACGCGGTCAGGAACGGTCGGCCGAGGGGGAGCGAGACGCCGTAGATGAGCGGCTCGCCGACGCCCAACAGCCCTGCCGGGAGTGCCGACTTGATGGTCGTACGGAGTGAAGTGTCGTGGCGCATACGGAAGTACACCGCCACCGCCGCACCGACCTGGCCCGCGCCCGCCATGGCCAGGATGGGCAACAGGACGGTGTAGCCCTGCTGTTCGATGAGGGTGGTGTGGATGGGGATGAGGGCCTGATGGAGGCCCAGCATCACCAGCGGGAGGAAGAGGCCGCCGAGGATCAGGCCCGCGAAGGGGCCGGTCGTCGACAGGAGCCAGTTCGCGGCCGTGCCGATCGCGGTGGAGATCTCACCGGCCGCGTACATGAGGCCGTAGAGCGTCGCCAGGCCCGCGACCAGGACGGTCAGGGTGGGGGTGACGAGAACGTCGAGGGTCGCGGGGACCCAGGTGCGGCACCACTTCTCGATGTACGTGCCGAGGAGCGCGGCGGCGAGTGCGCCGAGCACCCCGCCCTGGCCGGGGGAGAGGGCGACCCCGAAGGCCGTGACCTTCGCGACCCCGGGGTACACCACGACCGCGGCCACCGCCCCGCCCAGCACGGGTGTCCCACCGAACTCCTTCGCCGTGTTGTAACCGACGAAGACCGCGATGAGGGTGAGAAACGCGGAGGGGATGACGGCGAGGGCGCCGGTGACTCCCGGGAGCCAACCCATGTTGATCAGCAGCCCGTTGAGACCGGCGAGGACCCCGCAGCCGATGAGAGCGGGGATGAGGGGGACGAAGATGTTGGCGATCCGGCGGAGGAGGAGTTTGCCGGGGGTGGCGTTGCGAGCGCGCTGTACTTCCTTCAACTCGGCGCCGCGCGCGGCCAGTTCACCGGCTGCGCCACGCACCAGCTTCTCGAACTCCGGGGTCACCCGGGCCACCACCCCCGGCCCCAGCACGATCTGGTACGTGTCGTCGGCCACGACCCCGAGCACGCCGGGCAGTGCCCGCAGCGCCTCCTCGTCGACCAGGGACCGGTCGGCCAGGCCGAGGCGGAGGCGGGTCATGCAGTGGGCGACGGAGGTGACGTTCGCGGGGCCGCCGACGAGGGGGAGGAGGGCGGCGGCGGTGTCGTACGGAGTATCCACCCCCTGAGCGTGCTGGTCAGTCGGCCGCAGCGGTCAGCGCCGCGCGCAGTCGGCCGCCGGACTCCTCCAGAAGGCGGGCGGCCGTCGGGCCGTCGACCCCGGCGAGGACCACCAGGATCGCGTTCTTCACCTCGCCGTCGGTGGCGGACAGGGCCCGTTCGATCTCCGCGTCGTCCGCGCCGGTGGCGAGCGCGACGATGCGGCGGGAGCGGGCGCGCAGCTTGTCGTTCGACGCGCGTACGTCGACCATCAGGTTCCCGTACGTCTTGCCCAGCCGGATCATCGTGATCGTCGACAGCATGTTGAGCACGAGCTTCTGGGCCGTGCCCGCCTTCAACCTCGTTGATCCGGTGAGGAGTTCGGGGCCTACGACGACTTCGATGCCGTGTTCGGCGGCTGCGGCGAGGGCGCTGTGCGGGTTGCAGGAGAGGCCGATGGTCAATGCCCCGAGCCGGCGCGCGTGCGCTACGGCTGCGATCGCGTACGGGGTGCGTCCAGAGGCGGAGATGCCGACCACCGTGTCGTCGGGGGTCAGCGTGAGCGCGTCGAGGTCGGCCTCGGCCAGTTCTCGGGAGTCCTCGGCGCCTTCGATCGACGTGACCAGGGCGTCCGGGCCACCGGCGATCAGGCCGACGACCTCGGAGGGGTCCGTGTTGAACGTCGGCGGACACTCGGACGCGTCGAGTACGCCGAGGCGTCCTGCGGTACCGGCGCCCATGTAGATCAGCCGGCCCCCCTTTTCCATTCGTTCCGCTACGGCGTCGATCGCGGCGGAGATTTCGGGGAGGCGGAGGGCTACCGCGGCGGCGACGGTCGCGTCCTCGGCGTTCATGAGGCGGGCGATTTCGGGGGTGGGGAGTTGATCGATACCGGCGAGTTCGGGGCGGAAGGCTTCGGTGGTGAGTGACTCCAACTCGGTGCGGAGATCACGGGGGTTGGACGTTGAGGTCATGGATCGGCGGCTCTTTCTGTTCGTTCTTGTCTGCCGGCCGGTGGGGGCTGGTCGCGGCGG
>Ga0307507_10008856_pt1 | contig 13699 bp, 10 predicted proteins | sample 7_EM_MG_FD_207223 | JGI IMG/M metagenome (GOLD analysis project Ga0307507, IMG submission 207223) | Populus trichocarpa ectomycorrhiza microbial communities from riparian zone in the Pacific Northwest, United States - 7_EM | ecosystem: Host-associated > Plants > Roots > Unclassified | place...
CTTCCCAGTTCTTCATGGCGAACGTGTTCATGGAGGTCACTCTCCTCGCCATACCTGTCAGCTTGTGTCAGGTTTTTCGGTCATACTTTTCACCATGCGTGCGAGCAGGCTCCTCTCGGTTCTCCTCCTGCTGCAGAACCGCGGCCGGATGACGGCCGAGGAGCTCGCCGCCGAGCTGGAGGTCTCGGTGCGCACGGTGTACCGGGACATCGACGCGCTGTCCGCCTCCGGCGTCCCGGTGTACGCCGACCGGGGCCGGGCGGGCGGATATCGGCTGGTCGACGGCTATCGCACCAGGCTGACCGGGATGACCGAGGAGGAGGCGCAAGCGCTTTCGCTGGCCGGGCTGCCGGTCGCCGCGGCCGAACTCGGGCTGGGCACGGTGCTCGCGGCCGCGCAGCTCAAGCTGTACGCGGCGCTGCCGGCGGAGCTGCGCGACCGGGCCGGGCGGGTCGCCGAGCGGTTCTACCTGGACGTCCCCGGCTGGCATCGCGGCATCGAAAGCCTGCCGGCGCTCTCGGCGGTGGCGGACGCCGTGTGGGGCTCGCGGCGGCTGCGGATCCGGTACGAACGCTGGGGGCAGCGCGTGGTCGAGCGGGTCGTCGAGCCGCTCGGGCTGATCCTGAAGGCGGGCAACTGGTACCTGGCCGGGCGGTGCGAGGGCACGGACCGGACGTACCGGATTTCGCGCATCCTGGAGCTCTCGGAGCTGGGCGAGGAGTTCGAGCGGCCCGCCGATTTCGACCTCTCGCAGTACTGGCGGGAGTGGTCCGAGCAGTTCGAACGGCGGATGTACCCGCGGGTCGCGGTGGTGCGCCTGTCGCCGCGTGCGCAGGCTCTCGTACCGTTCTACGCGGGCTCGGTCGGGGCCCGCGCGCTAAGGGCGGCCCTCGACGGCGGTGCGGTGCCCGACGCGGACGGCTGGCTCACCGTTGAGCTGCCGGTGGAGCCGGGGGAACCGGCCATCGGCGAGCTGTTGCGGTTCGGCCCGCACCTGGAGGTCCTCGCTCCCGCGGACCTGCGGGCGGAACTGGCCGGCGCGATCGAGGAAATGAGCGCGAAGTATGGCTGAGCTGACCGGAGTCGCCATCGGCGTGACTGCCGAGCGCCGCGCGGACGACTTCATCACCGCGCTGGAACGCTACGGCGCCGACGTCCGGCACGCCCCGACGATCACGATCGTGCCCCTGGACGCCGACCCGGAACTGCGTGCGGGGACCGAAGCACTGCTGGCGGCGCCCATCGCGTTCACGGCGGTGACGACCGGCGCGGGGTTCCGCGGCTGGCTGGCCGCCGCCGAGTCGTGGGGGCTGCGGGAGAAGCTTCTGGAGGCCCTCGGGGAGTCACAGATCTTCGCGCGCGGGCCGAAGGCCGTTGGTGCGCTTCGCGGCGCGGGGCTGCGCGAGACGTTCTCGGCTGCTTCGGAGTCCAACGCCGAATTGTTCGGTTCGCTGGCTTCGGCGGGGGTTGCCGGTTCGCGGATCGCTGTCCAGCTGCACGGGACGCCGTTGCCGGAGCACACTTCGCCGCTTGTGGAGGCCGGGGCTTCGCTGGTCGAGCTGCAGCCCTACCGGTGGTACTCGCCGCCGGACGTCACGCCGGTGCATCGGTTGATCGACGCGGCTTTGGCGGGGGAGCTGCACGCTCTGGCCTTCACGAGCGCTCCGGCGGCTTCGAACCTGCTGGCGTTGGCTCAGGAGTACGGGCGGTACGACGAGCTGGTGGCGGCTCTGTGCGGGCCCGTGGTGTGCGCATGTGTCGGCTCGGTGACCGCGGCGCCGCTCGAAGCCGTGGGCGTGCGGACAGTGCAGCCGGACCGGCAACGACTCGGTGCCCTGGTGAAGCTCCTGGTGAGCGAGCTTTCCCCGGCAGACGGCCACTAGCCGGGGATCAGTCGTCGTCGGAGGGGAACTGGCCTGTTTCGGCAGCGGCGGCTGACTCGCGGCTGGCGGCGTCCTCGCTCATCCCGAGGCGCCAGTAGCCGGTGAAGCAGATGGAGCGCTTGTCGACGCTTCGCTCGCGTACGAGGTGTCGGCGCACCAGCTTCACGACACCCGCTTCGCCGGACACCCACGCGTACGGCGCTCCGCCGGGGAAGGTGGCCGCGCGGACGGCGTCGAGCAGCGCTGCACCGTGCGGACGGGAGCCGCGCAGGATCCAGTGCAGCTGGACCGTGCCCTGCGTGTCGAACATCTGGCGCTCGGTGCGGTCGCCGATCTCGATGTAGACCGAAGCTCGCGCCGACGACGGCAGCTGCTCGAGGATCGCGCCGATCGCCGGGATCGCCGTCTCGTCGCCCACCAGCAGCTGCCAGCTCGTGTCCGCCGGCACGTCGTAGAGGCCGTACGGGCCGAGGAGCGCGACCTGGTCGCCCGGCGACACCCGCGAGGCCCACGCCGACGCCGGTCCCGCGTCGCCGTGGAGCACGAAGTCGACGTCGAACTCCGCCGCCTCCGGCCGGTGCGCGCGGACCGTGTACGTCCGCATCGGCGGGCGGACGTCGTCCGGCATCGCCAGGTAGGTCCGGTACCAGGACAGCGTCTCGTCGCCCGCCGGCGGTGGCGGCAGCTGTGGTTCGTCTTGCCCTGTCAGTGGGAAGAAGACCTTCGCGTACTGGTCCGGCGCTCCGGCCGGGACGTCGGCGAACGTGCCCGCCGTGAACGTCACGCGGACCATGCCGGGGGTGATCCGCCGGACGCCGGTCACGCGCGCCCGGTGGTAGGTCAGGGTCGGTCGCTCCACCTGCGTTGTCATTAGGCAAGGCTAACCTAAAACAGTCCGGCTGGACCCTCCTCTTCGTCGCCTTCCGGCCGCCAGCGGTATTTCCGCAGGTCGACGCGCTGGCCGTCGGCCAGCACGCCCTCCACCCGCAGCCGCTCCAGCTGCTCGTGCACGAGATGCGGCGCCGGGGTGCCGTTCGCCCGGAGGATCCGGTGCCACGGCAGGTCGTGCCCGTCCTCGGCCAGGATCGCGCCGACCATCCGCGGCGACGGCGCCCCGGCGAGCGCCGCGATGTCGCCGTAGGTCGCCACGGTGCCGGCCGGGACGTCGGCGATGATTTCCCGCACCCGCTCGTGCAGTACGTCGTCCATGGCACCACTCTGCCGCACGGGTACGACACTTTTCGTAGCCGGTGCCGGACCGTCCGCCGCACCGCCGGGTGCCTTCACCGCACACGCGGGCGGCTAAGCCGTGCCGGTGCACCACCGGGCGCCGTGGGCGTGGTTCCATCGCAGGCGTGAACGGGAGGCGAACGGGCCAGGGCGAGGCGCGGCTGGTGCGCACGCCTGTCTCCGGCGCACCCACGTTCACCTGGGACGCGGGCGCGCGACGGGTGCTTTCCGCGCCCGGCGGGTTCCTCCGCGTGCTCGGTGGGCCGGGCACCGGCAAGACGACCCTGCTGGCGTCGGCGGCCGCGCGCCGCATCGCCGAGGGCGCCGATCCCGAGAGCGTGCTGGTGCTCACGACGTCCCGCAAAGCGGCCGACGTCCTGCGCGCCGACATCACCCGCCGCCTGACCGCGGACCCCGAGCAGGCAGGGTCGAAAAAAGCAGGGCCACTCCCGAGGACCGTCCGCGAACCGCTGGTGCGAACGGTCCATTCGTACGCCTATTCCCTGCTGCGCCTCGAAGCCGTCGCGGAGGAGCTGCCCGCGCCGCGCCTGCTCGCCGGGGCGGAGCAGGACGTCGTCGTCCGCGAGCTGCTCGCCGGCGACCTCGACGAGGGTGCCGAGGACTGGCCCGAGCAGCTGCGCCCCGCGCTGATCGTGCCGGGGTTCGCCGAGGAGCTGCGCGACCTGCTCATGCGAGCCGCCGAGCGCGGCCTCGGCCCGGACGACCTGGCCGAGCTCGGCCACCGCCGCGGCCGCGAGGAGTGGGTCGCAGCCGGGCACTTCTGGGCGCAGTACGAGGAAGTCACGCAGCTGCAAGGCGCGGGCGGGAACGCGCTGGGTGTCGCGAGCGCCCCCGCGCTGGACGCCGCCGAGCTGGTCACCTCCGCGCTGCTCGCCCTCGAGGACGACGACGAACTGCGCGAACGCGAGCGCACCCGCGTCCGGCACCTGTTCGTCGACGACGCCCACCACCTCGACCCGCTGCAGACCCAGCTGGTGCGGATGATCGGGCACACCGCGGGTGAGTTCGTCGTGGCGGGCGACCCGGACCAGACCGTGTTCAGCTTCCGTGGCGCCGATCCGCGGCTGTTCGCCGATGCCGACCCGGACGGCGACCGGACGATCACGCTCACCACGTCCCACCGGCTCGCCCCGGCGATCCGCACTGCGGTCGCCAAGATCGGTGCGACGCTGCCGGGCGCTTCGCGGCACCGCAAGATCGTTTCGCCGAAGGACGCCGAGGGCGGGCAGGTCCGCGTCCGCGTGATGCCGACCCCGGCCGCGGAGGCGAGCTGGATCGCCGACCAGCTGCGCCGCGCGCACCTCATCGACGGCGTGCCGTGGTCGGAGATCGCCGTCCTCGTCCGCTCGCCCGCGCGGACCTTCCTGGTGCTGCAACGTGCTTTGCGCGCCGCCGGGGTGCCGATCGGCTCGGCCACCGCGGAGTTGCCGCTGGCCCGTCAGCCCGCGGTGCGGCCGCTGCTGGCCGTGCTCAAGATCGCGCCCGAGCCGGAGCTGCTCGACGTCGACGTCGCCGAAATGCTGCTGTCGTCCGCGCTCGGCGGGGCGGATCCCTTGGCGCTGCGGCGGTTGCGGCGCGGCCTGCGGCGTCTCGAACTCGCCGGCGGCGGGCAGCGCTCCAGCGACGAACTGCTCGTCGAGGCCCTGCGCGGCGGGGACATCCTGGCCGGGCTGGCCGACGCCGAGGCCGAGCCGGTGCGCCGGGTCGGGCGGCTGCTGCAGGTGACGCACCAGGGCGTCCAGCGCGGCGACGGCGTCGAGCACGTGTTGTGGGCACTGTGGCAGGAAAGCGGCCTGGAGAAGAAGCTGCTGCGGCAGATCGAACGCGGCGGTTCCCTTGGCGCGCAGGCTGATCGGGACCTCGACGCGATCGTCGCGCTGTTCGACGCCGCCGGTCGTTACGTCGACAGGCTGCCCCGCGCGAGCGTCGCTTCGTTCGCGGATTACCTGGGCTCGCAACAGATCGCGGGGGATACCCTGGCTCCGTCCGCGGTTCCGGCGGAGGGGGTTTCGCTGCTGACGGCGCACTCCGCCGCGGGTCGCGAATGGACGGTCGTCGCCGTCGCCGGGGTCCAGGAGGGCGCCTGGCCGGACCTGCGGCTGCGCGGATCCGTGCTCGGCGTGGAGCGGATGAAGGACCTGCTGTCCGGAGTGGACGAAGACACCGTGTCCGCCACCGCGCCGATCCTGGCCGAGGAACGGCGGCTGTTCTATCTCGCGATGAGCCGTGCCAGCAAGACTTTGCTGGTCACCGCGGTCGCGGGGGAGGACGAGCAGCCCTCGCGGTTCCTCGACGATCTCGAGGAGAACGGCGCCGACGACGGCGGGCTCGACTCGCGGATGAAGCCGCCCGGCCGCTCGCTCGTGCTCGCCGAGCTGGTCGGGGAGCTGCGCGAGGTGGTCTGCGACGACAAGAGCGAGCCGGAACGCCGTCGCCGCGCGGCGAAACAGCTCGCCCGCCTGGCCGACGCCGGGATCCCCGGCGCGCATCCGGGCACCTGGTACGGCCTGCTCCCGGCGTCCACCGACACCCCGGTGTACGGCCCGGGCGACCTGATCCGGATCTCGCCGTCCACTGTGGAGGTTCTGGTCAAGTGCCCGCTGCGCTGGCTCATCGAGCGCCACGGCGGCAGTGACCCGGCGCAGCTCGCCGCGGTCACCGGGACACTGGTGCACGGCCTCGCCCAGGCCGTCGCGGCGGGCAGTACGGATGCGGAGCTGCAGGCCGCGCTGGACGAGGCCTGGGTGCGGGTCGACGCCGGCGCGCCCTGGTTCTCGCGGCGGGAACGCCGTCGCGTCGAGCAGATGCTGCGCAACTTCGTCACCTGGCTGGAGCAGAGCCGCAAGGAGCTGCAGGAAGCCGGGGTGGAGCAGGACATCGAGGTCGAGCTCCCCGGCGGCGAGGACGAGATGCGCGTGCTGCTGCGCGGCCGCGTCGACCGGGTCGAGCTGGACGCCGAGGGCCGCCCGGTGGTGGTGGACATCAAGACCGGCAAGGTCCCGGTGTCCGGCGCCGACGCCGAGGCGCACCCGCAGCTCGCGGCGTACCAGCTGGCCGTGCTGCTCGGCGCGATCGAGGGCAAGGACACCCCCGGCGGCGCGCGGCTGGTGTACGTCGCCAAGTCCAACAACAAGACCGGCTCCGCCGAGCGCGCGCAGCCGCCGATGGAGGCCGAGAGCGGCAAGCAGTGGCTCGACCTGGTGCGTTCGGCGGCGGCGTCCGCGGCGGGGCCGGACTACCAGGCGCAGGAGAGCACGGACTGCGATCGCTGCCCCGCGCGCGGCTGCTGCCCGCTGCGGCCCGAGGGCAGGCAGGTGCCCGGACCGTGAGCCCCCAGAATTCCATACTGCTCATCGCGAACCCGGTCGAACCGGCCGAGCTCGCCGACGCGCTCGGCCTGCACCGGCCCACCCCCGAGCAGGCCACGGTGATCGCCGCGCCGGTCGAGCCGTCGCTGGTGGTCGCGGGTGCGGGCGCGGGCAAGACCGAGACGATGGCCGCGCGGGTGGTCTGGCTGGTGGCCAACGGGATCGTCAGCCCGGAACGCGTGCTGGGCCTGACGTTCACGCGCAAGGCCGCGCGCCAGCTCGGCGAGCGGGTCCGCGCGCGGCTGCGGCGGCTGGCCGGGTCGGGGCTGCTGGACAAGCTCGACCCGACCGGCGGGCTGCGCGCCACCGTCGTCGCGGGCGAGCCGACCGTGCTGACCTATCACGCTTACGCCGGAAGGTTGTTGTCGGAACACGGTTTGCGCCTGCCGGTGCAGCCCGGGGTGCGGCTGCTTTCGGAGACGTCTTCGTGGCAGCTGGCGCACCGGGTGGTGTCCACTTGGGACAACGAGCTGGACACCGACCGCGTGCCGCCGACGGTGACCGCGGATCTCCTTGCCCTGGCCGGAGAACTCGGCGAGCACCTGGTGTCGACCGACCGGCTCGCGGAGTACACGTCCTGGCTGTGCGACGTCATCGAGCGGGCGCCCCGCGCCAAGGGGCAGCGGGCGGCGTTGCCGCAGAAGCTGGTCGAAGTCATGGCAGCGCAACGGTTCCGGCTCGCACTGCTGCCGCTCGTGGAGGCCTACCACCGGCGCAAGCGCAACGAGGGCGCGCTCGACTTCGCCGACCAGATGTCGCTGGCGGCGTCGCTGGCCAGCGAGTATCCCGCGGTCGTCGCGGGGGAGCGCGAACGCTACGGCGCGGTGCTGCTCGATGAGTACCAGGACACCGGGCATGCCCAGCGCGTGCTGCTGCGGGCGCTGTTCGGCGGGGTGGAGAACCAGCCGATGCCGGTGACCGCGGTCGGCGACCCGGCGCAGGCGATCTACGGCTGGCGCGGCGCCAGCGCGGCGAACCTGCCGCGGTTCACCACGGACTTCCCGCGCCACGACGGCGAACGGCTCCAGCCGGCGCACGATTTCGGGCTGCTGACCAGTTTCCGCAATCCGCCGGAGATCCTGGACCTCGCGAACGCCATCGCCGAACCGCTGCGGGCGCGCGGCCTCGGCGTCGAACGGCTGCGGTCACGCGAAGGCGCCGGCCCGGCGGACATCGCCGCCGCGCTGCTGCCGGACGTGCGGTCGGAACGGGAATGGGTCGCGGATGCCTTGGCGCGGCGGTGGTTCGCCGAGCAGGAGGAGACCGGCAAGCCGCCGACCGCCGCGGTGCTCGTCCGGCGTCGCGCCGACATGGCGCCGATCGCGGCGGAGCTGCGGGCGCGCGGGCTGCCGGTGGAGGTCGTCGGACTCGGCGGGCTGCTCGACGAACCCGAGGTCGCCGATCTGGTGGCGACGTTGCGGGTGCTGGCCGATCCCCTGGCCGGGAGCGCGGCGGCGCGGCTGCTGACCGGGGCGCGCTGGCGGCTCGCGGCGGCGGATCTCGCGGCGTTGTGGCGCCGTGCCGGGGAGTTGTCGAGTCCCGAGAAGTCCGATGAGCCGGAGCTGGTGACCGAGCGGGTCGAGCAGGCCGGGCTGATCGACGCGATCGATGAGCCGGGCGCGCCCTCGCGGTATTCCGAGGAGGGCTACAAGCGCATCCGGCGGGTCGGCTGGGAGCTTTCGGCGTTGCGGCGGCGGCTGGACCAGTCGCTGCCGGAGCTGGTCGCCGACGTGGAGCGAACGATGCTGCTGGACGTCGAATCGTTGGCCCGGCCCGGATCCGCGGGGCGGGCACACTTGGACGCGTTCGCCGAGGTCGTCGTCGACTACGCGGAGACGGCGCCGACCGCGACCCTGCTGTCCTTTGTGGACTACCTGAACACCGCTGCGCACGCCGAGGACGGCCTCACGCCGGGCGAGGTCGAGGTGGTGCCGGACCGGGTGCAGGTGCTCACCGTGCACTCGTCGAAGGGCCTGGAGTGGCGCGTGGTCGCCGTCCCGCACCTGGTCAGCGAGGTCTTCCCGGGGCGTCGGCGGTCGTCGTCGTGGCTGCGGACGGCGACGTCGCTGCCCGCGGTGCTGCGAGGCGACTCCCAGGACCTGCCCGAGCTGCGGATCGCCGAGGGGTATGACCGCAAGGAAGTCCAGGAAGGCCTGGAGCTGCACGAGGAAGGGTTCGTCGAGCGTGAGCAGGCCGAGGAACGGCGGCTCTGTTACGTGGCGCTGACCCGGTCCGAGCACGCGCTGATCGTCTCCGGGCACTGGTGGAACGAAAGCAGCAGCCGGTCGAAGGGCCCGTCGGAGTTCCTCACCGAGATCGCTTCGGTGATGCGGGAAACCGCGATCGGGCAGTTCGGCGACTGGGCGTCCGAGCCCGGCCCGGACGACGAGAACCCCTTGGTGTCGGACTCGCGGCGGGCGCGCTGGCCGGTCGACCCGATCGGCGACCGCCGGACCGGGGTCAGCGCCGGCGTGGACCTGGTGACGGCCGCTCTGTCTACTTTGGACTCAGAGGAGTCCGAAGAGGACGATCCGGACGGCTGGATCGCCGACACCGAAGTGCTCCTCGCCGAGCGTGCCCGCGCCGACGTCCACGTGCGCCAGGTGCGGCTGCCCGCGCACCTCTCGGTGAGCCAGCTGGTCGAGCTGGCCGCCGACGCGGACGGCCTGGCGCGGCGCCTGCGTCGCCCGCTTCCGGTGGCCCCCAACAGTTTCGCTCGCCGCGGCACGGAGTTCCACGGCTGGCTGGAGCGGCGGTTCGCCGGGGACCAGCTCATCGAAATCGACGACCTGCCGGGCGCGGCGGACTTCGGCGAGGCCCCCGACACGGACTTCGAGGAGCTGCAGACGGCGTTCGAGGAGAGCGAGTGGGCTCCGCGGGTTCCGTACGCGGTGGAGGTGCCGTTCTCCGCCGACGTCGAGGGCATCACCGTGCGCGGCCGGATGGACGCGGTGTTCAGCGACGACGACGGCGGCTGGACGGTGGTCGACTGGAAGACCGGCGCCGTCCCGTCGGCGGAGCGGATGCCCGCGCTGGCCGTGCAGCTGGCGGCGTACCGGATGGCCTGGGCGGCGCTGAAGAACCTCCCGGTCGAGCGGGTCCGCGCGGCGTTCCACTACGTGAAGGCGAACCGGACGATCCGGCCGGTGGACCTGCTGGACACCGAAGGAATCCGCGCTCTGCTCCGCGACATCCCCGATGCCCCGGCTTAGCGTCGTGAGTGGAAAACAGTGTTAGAACACTGTTTTCCACTCACGACCGATCAGGCTGAGTCGCGGACTTTCAGCGCCCACGCCACCAGCGGCCACTGGAGCGGCAGCCGGGCCAGCGAGAGCACGCGGAGCTTTGCCGGCGCCCGCTGCGCGTCCACGGCCATCTTCACGTTCGCCGGGAAGATCCCAATGAACAGCAGCGCCGCGACCAGACCGCCGAGACGGCGGGTGCGCGGGGCCGCGATCGCCGCCGCGACGCCGATCTCCGCGACGCCCGAGCCGTAGGTCCAGGCGCGCGCCGAGCCGGGGAGGCTCGCCGGAATCTGGGCGTCGTACGCCCGCGGCTTCACGAAGTGCATCAGCCCGCCCACCCCGAGCAGGGCGGCCAAGAGGTACGCGGGCCGCTGGGAATCTTTCGTCATGGATTCAGGATTTCACGCGGCAGCGGCCCGGACCGTTCGGCTATCCTCCGGGCGTGAGTGACGACGGACACGCCGCTGCATGAAAGCGTTGAAACGCCTGCCGCTGGGAAGCCTGACCGATCGGCCCGACCACGAGCTCGTCGGCGTGCTGCGGATGCCCGAGACGACGATCAGCCCGTTGCGCGCGATCGTCAAGCGGATCATCGGGGCGCTGCTCGCGCTGACCGCCACCGTGCTGATCGTGTATTTCGACCGCGAGGGTTACCGTGATGTCAACGGGGACGGCATCTCGTTCCTGGACGCGATCTACTACTCGACCGTCTCGCTGTCGACCACCGGCTACGGCGACATCGCGCCGGCCACCGCGTCCGCGCGGCTGGTGAACGTGCTGGTGATCACCCCGCTGCGGGTGCTCTTCCTCATCGTCCTGGTCGGGACCACCCTGGAAGTGCTCACCGAGCGCTCCCGCCAGGCGTTCAAGATCCAGAAGTGGAGGACGAAGGTGCGCGACCACACGGTCGTCGTCGGGTTCGGCACCAAGGGCCGATCCGCGGTCAACGCGCTGCTCGGCGACGAGAACATCGAACCGGGCGACATCGTCGTAGTGGACACCGACCAGCAGGCCCTCGACGCCGCCAGCGCGATCGGCCTCGTCGCCGTGCACGGCTCCGCCACCCGGGCCGACGTCCTGCGCGTGGCCGCGGTGCAGCACGCCCGCGCGGTCGTGGTCGCGCCGAACCGCGACGACACCGCCGTCCTCGTCACGCTCACCGCGCGTGAGCTGGCCCCGAAGGCGCACATCGTGGCTTCGGTGCGGGAGGCCGAGAACGTCCACCTACTCAAGCAGTCCGGGGCCAACCAGGTCGTGGTGTCCAGCGAGACGGCCGGCCGCCTGCTCGGCATCGCGACGTCGACGCCGCTGATCGTGGACGTCCTGGAGGACCTGCTGACGCCGGAATCCGGGCTCGCCATCGCCGAGCGCCAGGTGGAGCCGTCGGAGGAGGGGGGCTCGCCACGGCACCTGAGCGATCTCGTGCTCGGCGTAGTCCGCGACGGCACGCTCTACCGCGTCGACGCCCCGCAGGCGGACGCGATCGAACCGGGGGATCGGTTGCTCTACGTGAAGAAGGTCACCCAGAACGAGAAGATCGAGCGGTGACCTCGGACTGTTCTGTGGCGCGCTGACGGAAACGCGCCGCCAGGGCGATCCACGGTCGCGGCGTCGGTTCTTGCGCGGCGGTGCCCTGCCGTCGCGTTTCCGTGGGCCTGACGGCCCAAAAAGAGGCGCGCGAGGAGTGAAGTCTCCGTTCGCGCGCTGCGCGCGCTCTCGGAGACCTCGTGGTCACTCTGGTGCGCCACACCCCGCGGCATGATCGGCCGGCTGAGCGGTCTCCTGTGTTTTGCCCGCCGGATCTGGAACCATGGCCGGGTGCCCCCGCGTTCCGTCGGTCCGACGCTCAGCCTCAAGTGGCCCACGGTGGCGATCCCCGCCGCGGCGGGCGTGCTCGTCGTGCTGCTCGCGTGGCTCGCCGGGCCGGGGCTGCTCGGGATCAGTGCCGACGACCGGGGCGCGCCCACCCAGGCCGAGGTCACCAAGCCCTCGGCTTGTGACAACCCGGACGCGGTCGAGTCGGTCAAGTTCACCCTCGGTGGCAAGGTCCGCGAAGGCACGCTCAGCGGCTGCGGGCACGCGCAGGGTGAGCGCGTCGAGGTCGGCGTCCCGATCGACGCCCCCGGCGACGGCGTGATCCACCTGCGCGCGGCCGACACCTCGGCCGGGGCGCAGGACGCGCGGCGCCCGATCGGCCTGGCGCTGCTCGTGTTCGCCTGCTTCTCCGGCGGGATGTACGTCTACCTCGTCCTGAAGAACGTCCCGAAGCCGAAGCCCGTCAGCTGACCTCGGTCGACGGCGCCGAGAAGGTGTTGCAGTCGGCGATCCGGTTGCTCGTCGCGCCCGCGCGCCACCACGACGCGTAGTGCGCGTTGGTGCCGTGGTCCTTGCTGTGCGAGGTGTTGTCGCCGCGGGTCTCCTGGTCGTTCCAGGCCTTGTTGTACATCTCGCGGGTGATGGTGCCGCCCTGGTCGACGTGCGCGCCGAGGAACATCCCGGAGAAGCATTGCGCCTGCAGTTCCTTGCGCCGCGACATCTCCAGCCCGGCCGGGCTGTTCTGGCCCGCCTCGTAGATCTTCTGCCACGCCGCGTCCATCAGCCCGGCGACCTCCTGGACGTGGTGGCCGTACTCGTGCGCGAACAGGGCCAGGTAGACGCCGGGGTTGTTGCCGTACTGGTCGGTCTGCAGCCCGCGGAACGGGACGTACAGGTTGTTTTCGCAGTAGTAGGCCGCAGTGGCGATGCCGACCTGGATCGTGCCGCATTCGGTGTCGAAGCTCGCGCCGGTCGGGAAGTGCAGCGACGGCGGGACGAACGGCAGGTGGTAGGCCTCGAGGAACGGGCCCCACGCGTTGTCCAGGCACTTGCTGGCCGCGGTGAAGAACGCCTCGGCGGCGTCCTGCGTGCTTTGCCACGCCGGCAGTTCGCACACGCGGTTCCGCAGACCCGCGTTGGGGTCCGACAGGACCGGGTGGTCGGCCAGCTTGAGGATCTTCTGCGGCCCGGTCGCGCTCGGCGCCGAACTCACCGGGTTGTCGGGCGGAAGGCTCGCCGAAGCGGGCGCACCGGCACCGCCCGGCGTGAACGGGGCGGGGTCTTCCTGCGAGGGGGCCGAGCGGTAGTTCGCGTTCGCCGTCTGCGCTTCGTCCCGGTTGAGCGCCACGATGGCGACCAGGCCCAGCACCAGCACGGCGACCGCGCCGAGGCAGATCCCGATCACCGCGGCCGGGGACCGGCGCTGCGGGGTGCTCACTCGCTGTGGATGACCCAGCCAGGGGGTATCCGGTTGCGCATCCGGCACCGGCGGCGGCTGCACGGTTCCGCCGGGCGGCGGTACCTGGCCGTGGGTCGGTTGCGTCATCTAGGCAGTCCCGAAGGGTCTCGGTGGGGACCGGGGGTACCCGATCCGGCATTCAGCATATCGGGGGAACGGTGTCTCTCGCACCCATCGTGCGCGCGCGGTCACTCGCCACGGTCGTCACCCCAGGTCTGGCCCGGTGCGGAGCGCTCTGAAAGAGTGTCCGCAAGCAGTTCGCGGGGAGACGAGGGGCTTCGATGACAGACACCGGTGGCACGCCACGACCGGATGACGACACGCCGACGCCGAGCCAAGGGATCCCGATGACGCCCGGGGCCCCGGCGTCCGGTCCGACGCCGCCCGAGCCGCCTGCGCAAGCGCCGGCCACCCCGCCTCCGGGCTGGGAGTCGCCGACCCCGGCGCACAACCCGGGGGCGCTGCCGCCCTACTCCGCCGGCGGCGGTGTCCCGCCGTACCCGGGGCAGCAGCCGCGGTGGAATCCGCACGGCCTGGGCAAACCGGGCGTCATCGCGCTGCGGCCGCTCAACCTCGGCGACATCCTGGACGGCGCGATCACCGCGATCCGCCGGTACCCGCTGCTCATCCTGGGTATGTCGGCGATCGTCGCGGTGGTTTCGACCGGGCTGACGCTGC
>Ga0307507_10008857_pt1 | contig 13698 bp, 2 predicted proteins | sample 7_EM_MG_FD_207223 | JGI IMG/M metagenome (GOLD analysis project Ga0307507, IMG submission 207223) | Populus trichocarpa ectomycorrhiza microbial communities from riparian zone in the Pacific Northwest, United States - 7_EM | ecosystem: Host-associated > Plants > Roots > Unclassified | place...
ACCATACAAGAATACTAAGCTAAGGAGAAGAAGAAGAAGAATCGTTCAGGGGCAGTAGGTAGGCATGTCGCGAGGGCCGCCAAGGCGCTAGTGGTAAGCGGGTCAATAGCGATTTTGCATGCCGGGCATGGAAAATCCTGATTGGTTGAATATGGCCGGTGACGCGCTCCAGCACCGTCACATAGTTTGCCTTTTAGAAATTTCTTAATATTAGTATTGACTATCTTCTAGCGTAGAAACTTGGACTTGGTTTTTAGGTTTATCTTAAGGAAGTTATAGAAATAAGGGGGTAGCACTTTATGGGCTTCCTCTATTATATAGTTGCCTTCCATTAGCTAGTAGAAAGACCTTTCTAACAGGTTTAGTACTTCTATTAGGCCTATAAATAGCTCCTTAAGTAGCTGTTAGTGTTCTTCTTATTTAACCAGTTCTACTAGCTCTGCTATATAGATCCTTATTACCTTTATACCTTTTTATTTATAGAACTGGGTAAAATTAATAGCATAAGTGCATTTAATGTTGTCTAGGTTAGGGCGTGTCTAGTTCTTTAGTGCTATGGCTAGGCTAGCACGGCTTGGTTAGCCCAGGGGGGCGGAAATAAGGTGGTGGCCTTACACGGTACGCATAGGAGATAGATGTGAGGTTAGGTGTTGCGGGGGGGAGGTCTTAATTGCTCTAGTTTTGGTCTTAGCTATAACGCCCTTGGCTGTTATATGTGCGGTTATATATACATATAGTAGATAACTTAAAGTTAGGTGTCTTATTAGCTAATCTAGGTTAAGCGGGTGTATATAGGGGACTTATAGTTCTAGCGGTGTTTGTTTTTTTAGGAATAGGGTAGTAGTCTAGTCTTCCAGAATCTCTGCTTTATTTACTGCGTATATTAGCTTACCAGTATTAGGCACCTCTTCTATTGTTAGCTAATGGTATCTAAGCGTTGGCCATGCGATGCGTCCGTGTGGTGCTACTTAGTTACAGTTAGGAATATACTATAGGAGACAGTTATAGGCATAGTAATCAGAGTTGAACTTAAGCTCTAGAGTAGGAAAGTCTGGTTTTAGGTTATGCTTTTTAAGCTAGGGTATTCTAAGAATTACTAGTATTAAGGGTAATAACTTTATAATATAGAAGAGTATAGATTCTATATAGTGGCCGATTGTTATTCTTACTATAAAGTAGTGGGTAATAAAGCTAGATGGGAGTCTATTAGTAAGGCGGAGTGGTTTTAGGACTAGGAGTCTTTTTATTATAATATTATGCTTTTTTATAAGCGAGTCTTCGTCTATAAACGCTGGTGCTGTACTACTACTATTAATAAGGCTTACTATTTTAATAAAGACTTATAGGAGTAGGTTGCGTAGTAAGGCGAGGTAGGTCTAAATAAGGATGGCATTCCTATCATTATTTACTATTCTAAGGTTAAGTAGCAGCTGGTTTAGAATAAGGTCTAACTGATTTAGTAGCATAGATCTAATCCTTTTTCCCTCCTCCCTATATAGTTCTAACCCTTAAAGGCGACTTAGTCTAAGGGTTGGTCTTTTAATAACTGGATTATAGGGCTTAGCTGGTAACTGTGGTCTTGGCTGGTGTATCCTAATATATTAGTCTCTGACGGTATATATATGCTAAGGGGTACTTTACTAAGGATATGGCTAGTCTTATAGTTGGTAGTAGCACAGAGCACTTGTCTGTAGTTTATATACAGGACCATCGGCTAGGGCTATATTAGGGAAGGGAATTATAGGGGTAGGTCCCTGTGTCTAAACCCACGTCCCCATCTATAGTTGTTGCTTTGGTTACTAATCCCTCTACTAAAGAATCCGCTATAGCTAGGAAGGGGTTGGTGCGGTAGCATTAGAAGGGGATTTAGGTTTGTTTTGGGGTTATAAATATCTTTCTAGTGGCCAGGTTAACCATATGCTAGGCAGAGTCTGTTATCCATGTAATGTCTTTAAACGTTATTAGGGAGGCTACTGCTACCGCTGCTGAATTTAACAGCGTTAAGGTCCATTAGGTCATTCTGTAGTGCTAGTACTAAGGTATTATTATTAGGTAGTGTAGGTTAATAGCCGCTAGTAGTACTTAGCTTAGCGGTATTTAGCTTAGTGTGGTGGGCGTGGTTCTATAGGTTATAGGCAAATACATCTATTTACTTACTCTAGCCCTCGTAGCTAGCATTATTAATTTTGCGGCTAAGGGTAAGGGCTAAGTCCTTTATCTTAGACAAAATATTCTTCCTAAGTAGATCTACCTTTTATTTCTCAGTCTTGTTTGCTTTAATTATTAACTTATTAAGCTCTGCTTTCTAGGACCAGTAATTATACTTGCCTTAGCTTAAGGTGTCTAATTTGTTCTTAGCCGCTTGGGTTATATCCATAGTCTTATAGTGCTTCTTTATATACGCAAACATAGACTCTTAGTTAGAGAAGGCCCATTTGCTTAGGTTGTTTAGGTGTATACATAGCATATTAAGGCCATACTTAATATAGTCATAAGCCTTATCTGTTAGCATGTCTGATATATAGAGGACTTCGTCCATTAGGGTCTTAAAGCACTTTATATCTCTATAGAAAACGCCTTAAATCTTTATTTCCTATATTTTAAAATTTTCTTACTTTTTAGTTGACAATCTCTTGCCATTAAATGGGGTAGGGTTTTTTACTTTACGCTTTTTTCTACAGGGCTTAGCTAGGGGAAGAGAGCTAGTAGCGGTGTTTTTATTGGCAATAGTTTAGGTAAGTGTAGTAATCTAAAAGCTTAGGCTTTATATAGTCTCAGTATATACTAAAGCTTGCTGTTTATATTGCTTTACACATAGTTTAAGTATCTTAAGGGAGTTAATTCTATGCTAAGCTTCTTTAAATTAGGACTTTATAGTCTAGCCTTTATTATAGACTGTTTAGAGACTACTCTTAATGCTAGTTAAAAAGGTTGTATATATAGAGAGGTGCTAAAATATTCCTGCTATATTAAGGTCCTTAGGGTACTCCAGACCACTCCTAATTGCCTAGGTAATATTAGTATAGAAGGTATTAAAGAGGCAGGTAAGCGCTTTGCGTATATTTACCAACAGGGTATTCTAGTCACCCATTTTAGGGGATTTAGGTAGGGTAATTGAAATTTATAAGGCTGGCTATAATGCTAAGATTGTTTAGGATAATACTAAGATTATTTATATTACGGAGTAAGCATAAGCAGTGATAATATATAGCGAAGTAGATATTATTAAGCTATGTATATAAACTATATAATAAAGTTAAAACGTTATGTAAGGAAAGAAGGTAAGAAAATAGGAGGAAAGGGGTATATATTATTAACTTAGTTGCTTAGTTAATATATACATAGGGCGGAATAGGCTTTAGGTTATAGTTCTAGCAGAACTTGGCGGAATATAGCAGAATACGGTAGAGGACGGCAAACTGCTGTAGATTGCTGTTATATAATGGCAAATTGCAGCAAATTGCCTTAGATTGCCGTTACGTGCCTTAACTAAGTCGTTAATATAGAGGTCAAGATGGTAGAAACAGGTGGACGTGTGTAAGGTGTCACGGAGGTGTCCTATAATAGTACCCCCCCTTTAAACTCAAGCTTCTGCAAGATGGGGCTGTAGTAGTTTTAGGTGGAGTTTATAAAAGTCTTCTACGGCTTATATAAGTCCTATAGAGTTAATGGGTTCCCATAAGGGCTTAGTAAAGCCTCTCCATTTCATAAGGTATATATATTTACATTTCCGTTTATTATACTTAATATCATTAACTCTTTTAACAAGGTACTTATCCTTACCATCCACTTTAACTAGTGGGGGAGGGTCTTAAATCTATCTGGGCAGGGCGTCCAATATAGGGGTAGTAGGGTAGAGGACTAATATATGGAATACGGGGTGGATTTTAACCGTATTAGGGAGCTTTAGTTGGTAGGTATAAGGAGAGACAACTTTTTCAACCTTATAAGGGCCGGCGTTCTTCTAATTAAGTTTCTTAGTAGGTCATTTTATATTCAGATTTCTTACGTCTAGCCAGACGAAGTTACCAATTTGGTAAGCCAGTGCTAGGGTTCAGTTCTTATTTACTGCGGCTTTATAGATAGACTGGGCCCATGTCATTTCGTTAGTAAGGAACTCCTATAGTTCTTCTATCTTCTTTATAAATTCATTTACTTCTGTAACTTATAAGGCCTAATAAGCTAGATAAGGAACATTACTAAAGGGTTCAAAACCTATTCGCGGGTGCTAGCCGTAATTAGCTAGAAATGGGGAGACCTTTATGGTTTCTAAGATGGAGTTATTTATAGTAAACTCAGCAAATACAAGCCAGTCTATCTAGTCATCCTATAGATATAATATGTATATCCAAATATACTGTTCCATTATAGCATTTGCATATTCCGTTTAACCATCTATTTTTGGGTAATATGCTATAGACAACAGTGCTTTAATGCGGAGTCAAGTAGTTAGTTCTTTTTAGAACGCTAAGATAAACTAGCGGCCTCTATTAGAAACAATTGTTTTAGGGAGTCTATAGAGTTTCTATACATAATCTAGGAATAGTTAGGCAACAGCAGGTGCTAACATATTAGGGTAGGCAATTAAGTGTCTTATCTTAGATAGTCGGTCTATAACTACTATAATATTTATATAGCCTTTACTTATAGGGAGATTAACAATGAAGTTAATTAAGATATCCTTCCATCTTTAGTCTAGAACAGGCAGTGGCTTTAGAAAGCCGTTGTACGTCTTATATAAAGCTTTGGCTTATTAACAGGTATAGCAGCTAGAGACATACCTTCGTGTTATGTTATGTATATTTAGCCAGTAGTACTCCTATTAGAGTAGTTCCAGGGTTTTTCCTTAGCCTGGGTGGCTGGCTACTAGTAGGTTATATATGTGTTTAAGGAGCTTAAGCTTAAGTTTATCGTAATTAGGGATAACTAGGCGGTTTTAGTAGTACAAGCGGTCTCCGTAAGCTTCATATTTACTTAGAGAGATCTTTTTAGAGCATCTAACGCCATCTTAAATTAGCTTAAGTGTCTCTTAGATAAACTCATTATTTAGGTATTTGTCAATTATAATCTGTTTAATTAATTAATTAGTTATTTCAAGGACGTATACCGTAAGGTCTTTAGCTAGAGAATTAAATAATTTAGAACAAAGCAGGGTTTGATTACAGTAGGCGTGCGCTTCTTCCTATACTATTATGTCTTATAAATATCAAGTTAGGGCATTAGGTTTTTAACCTTAAACGCCTAGGCGGTACATAATTAAGAATTAGAAACGAGATAGATATTTTAACCAGCAGGCTTAATAATAACTTAGCTGTTTTATGGTTATAAAGTATTATAGGTTCTTATAATTGCTAAGGACCTTAATTAGAAATCCAGCGCCTTCCAGTTTGGGTCGCCATTATTCAAAACATCTAATAATAGCTAACAATTCCTTATTGTAGATCTCGTAGTTATATTCGGCTAGACTTAGTCATTTTAAGAAGTATACTATAGGGTGTAGTACTCCTTTCTTATTATACTAAGACAGAATGCCTCTAGTAATGTAGTTAGATAAGTTAGCTTCTATAACACTCTTTTAGTTTGGGTCAAAGTGTTAGAGTATAGGTGCGGTAGTAAATATAACTTTTAAATAGGCAAAGGCCTTCTTGTATTCCTTATTAAAGATAAAGGCTTTATCCTTTTAGGTTAGAGCTATAAGGGGTAAAACCAGGGCGGAGAAGTTATTAATAAACTATTAATAGAAATTTGCAAATCCTATAAAGGCTCTTACGTCCTTAACGTTCTTAGGTTCTTGCCAGTTTACAATTACTTTAATCTTCTTTGGGTCTATTTATATGCCGTCTATAGAGATAATAAGTCTAAGGTATAAAACTTCCGTTTTATAGAACTTGCATTTATCTATATCTAATTATAGTCTAGCTCTACATAGGGCTTCCAGAACAAGGTTAACGTATTTCTTATATTTAGCTAGGTTATTGCTGTATACCAAGATGTTATTAATATAAGCAGTACAGAAGACGTCCAGGTAAGGTTATAGGGTATTATTTTCAAAGTGTTAAAATAAACTTGGGGCATTTGTAAGGCCAAACGGCGTTACTAAGTATTTAAATAGTCTATATCTGGTGCGGAATGCGGTAAGCCATTTATCTCCTTTTGCAATATAGAGGCGGTTAAACGCGTAAATAAGGTCAAGTTTTATATAGTAGCGAGCCTTATTTAATCGGTTTAATGTCTCTTAAATCAATAGGAGTGGGTACTAATTCTTAATAGTAATAGCGTTAAGAGCTTAGTAGTCTACATAGAAGCGCAGACTACTGTTGGGTTTCTTAATAAAGATTATAGGTATAGCTATAGGTAAAGAACTTGCTCTAATAAATCCTTTACTTAGGTGTTTGTCTAAGTACTTCCGCAGTACTTAGAGCTCATTTTAGGACATTCTATATAGGGGTCTAAATCCTAGCTGCTTTCCTTCTTTAAGTACAATCTTGTGGTTATATGGTTGGTGTTCTACTAGCTTATTAGCTTCCTTTTATAAAAATACCTCTAGGTGCCCATGGTGGCATACTAGTACTTTTATAGTAGGGTCAGTGTGCTTCTTTGGTGCTAAGGCCTTTTTAATATTAGCCATTATAACAGCGAAGATCGTATATTTAGGTTTCCTGGCAAGTCGTGCTAATAGGGTAGCTCCAATTATATAAATATCTAAGGTGTTAAGCGAGCTTAGATTATCCTTAGTTTCTTATATAGTTTCTTATTTAGGTTTAGGTTTAGATATAGAGTTAGTGTCAGATTTAGGTTTGGGTTCTTTAAGTATCCTTTTTATAGTAGAATACCAGTTCTTCTGGTACTTTTGTATATTAAGCTTAGGCTTCTACTTGGTTTAGGGCGGTATAGTAATTAGGATTAGTTTATATAGTTTGGTATAATTTTCGGGTTCTTAGTAGACATTAGTGGAAATCTTATATTGGTGGAATTTGGTGGAATTTTTGGATTGGTGGAATTAAGTGGATTTCTTAGGTATAGGGTGGACGTTGGTAGAAATTTTAGACTAGTGGATCTTAGTGGATTTTCTAGATTTTGGTTTAGGGTCTAAGTAACAAGTTATAAGACACTTCTGCTTATAATAGGAGGTAGTAAATAGAAGCTTAAGATTATTCTAATTAATGGTTACCTTATATAGCTTCATCTAGGGTTATTTAAGAATTACTAAGTGACCTAGGGTGGTAACAAAAAGCCTAATTAGTTCTTTATGGTTTAGGTATTAGAGTCTTAGGAATACTACGTGGGTAATACAGCTTAAGGCAGTATATTTACCATTAAATCCAAATGTGTTAATATGCTAGTTAAGGGGGGTTAGAGTAAAACCATTATCTTACATAAAGATCTTATTAATAAATCCTATGCCACTGGCTCCTATATCAATTAGGACTTAAGCATTAACCTATTAATTATTCTACCAAAGACAACAGTTAATAGTTATGCTATAATTCTAAGAGTTAGAGTTTATAACATCCAAAGCATTTAATGAGATCCTAAGGCAGCGCTGTTTTGGAGAGCAACTTAGCTTTAGGACCTTCCTTTTAGAGGCGATTGGGGCGGAGTTCTTATAGCGTATTGGTTATAACTTCGTCTATAAGTGGTGCTTACTAGATATAGGGCTGGAATCAGGTAAAGATTAGGGACAGTAACTAGAGGATTAATGTGGTAAACGGCTGCTGGTATTAGCCATTTATAAATTGCGTTGGGGCATAGGGACGGAGTAGTGGTTAGAAAGGTGGGAGCTACTTCTACACTTAAAGCAGAGGCCTAGCTTAGTATATTGTTCTTATTTAAAGGACCCTAGTAGGGCATATCCTAGGGTTCTAGTGTCAATATTTATGGCGTTAGGGTGCTTAGGCTAAGACGATAACTTAGTAGATATTTATGGAGCTGTTGTATTGTATTAAGGAGTGGACTTCGGTGTTAGGCGTAGTATATCATTGTACCATTTATTAATAACGTTTACGCAGGCGTCAAGGGCTTTTAGTAGGTCTACGCCAATTAGGGAGGTTTTTAGTTTAGGACTTAGGGATTTAATAAGGCTGTTAATTAGTACGGAGTCGTTCCAGCCTGTTTCTTTTGCGTAATGGTTAAATTTAGAGAAGTATACTAGGAAGCTTTTTATTCCTTAAGCCATATGGTTTATCTTTCTCTAAGCAGTGGCTTAGCGGTTTAGGTCACTATATGTAGCTTTAAGAAGTATAACTAGGCTTGGTACTAAGTTTGGTTAAAGAGGTTTAATAAGGTTAGCTGCGTCTCCTCCTAGTCAACTTAGGGCGTAGTAGAGTCGGTTGGCTTTAGTTAGGTAGCGGTTAGCGTTACCGGTTAGCTTATTTTTAAGCCGGCTTAGGAATAATCGGAGTTCTCGTTGTTTACTGGTAAATATTGGAGGGTGGTATATAGGGTTAACGTAACGTAGTGTCACGGAGTAAGCATAAGTGGTGATAATATATAGCGAAGTAGATATTATTAAGCTATGTATATAAACTGTGTGATGAAGTTAAGACGTTGTGTAAGGAAAGAAGGTAAGAAAACGGGAGGGAAGGGGTATATATTGTTAACTTGGTTGCTTAATTAATATATGCATAGGGCGGAATAGGCTTTAGGTTATGGTCCTAGCGAAACTTAGCGGAATGTGGCAGAATATGGTGGAGGACAGCAAACTGCCGTAGATTGCCGTTACGTGATGGCAAATTGCGGCAAATTGCCTCAGATTGCCGTCACGTGCCTTAACTAACTGAGTCGTTAACGTAGAGGTCGAGACGGTGGAAACAGGTGGACGTGTGTAAGGTGTCATGGAGGTGTCCCGTGACAATTTAGGACTGTACTAAGATTGTCTGGAACTGTGGTACGGTATTATCAGTCACATTAGGTCGCGATTATACTGGGAAAACAGAGACAGTGGACTAGGGAAAATAAAGATCGCAATGGGGCGTAAGAGGAGATACCATAAACTGTCACAGTGCTATAATGCTAATAGGCTGAATAACTACATTGTGGTATAAAGAGGAGAAGGAGGTAAAAGGGGGTATTATATATAAATAGTAGTGACAGCTGCTAAGGCGCTAGTGGTGGGCCAGCTAATAGTAGGAAATAGTATAAGACAGTATAAGACAGTATAAGACAGTATGAGACAGTACGCGTTAGGACAGTGCCGTAATACGTCTTATACTCTATAAGAGCTATATACCTGTAGATTTAGATAGAATTTATATTATTTCTTTAAATCTTCCCCAAAGCCTCTTTACGCCCTTATATTACATTGCGTTAAAATAACTACTATTAAAATAGCAAATAAACCTGAATCCCTTTTAATAACTATAGGTATTATAACCCTAGTCAGGGAATAGTTAACTATAATATAATAGTCCTTTATAGACGCCTTAGCTTAGTAGCAGGCTGCACTAAAAGGCTAGCACTAGTAATTAATGGAAGCACTCTATAAAGAACTCCGCAATATTAAGGCACTTATATTATAGACCCTAATAATAACACCTATAAACAAGATTAATATAATAGTATCTAAACCTGGCCTATTAAATAAGAATATAGAACTAGTAATAGTAGCTTAACCTATATATATAATAAACCAAGTATCTATTATAAAATCTAAAAAGCTCCCTAATCCTCTAATGTTTAATAAAAACTAAAATAACCTATATCCCTTTATAACCAAGCTCCATCTTAAACTCTTAATAAACGATAATTAATACCCTATTAAAGCTAGTAAGGTTAGCTATAAAATGTCCTAATTAAGTAAAGACGCTATATAAACCATGGATCCATTCTTCTATAATGGCACTTTTACTAATTTTAAAACCTTTATCTCTCTACTAAAATAAATATATAATAACACTAGCCGCGAATATATAGCTATTACTAAACTTAAAAACCTATAATAACGGAACCGAGACTTTACTAGCTTCTTTTTAAAAATTTTAGATCTTATTAGTAAGCTAGATTAGAATAAAGCCGCTAGAGTTGCTACCCTTTAATAAGCTATTTTGGATGAAATTAGAGCCTAGTTAGTAGGTAGGGAACTACCAAAAAACCTGCCCGAATTTACTATAATATATTAACAAATTAATAAGGACCTTTAATATAATAAACAGACTTATTCTCTAAAGCTAACTATACCTTATATTTAAGACTTTATAAAACCAGTATATATCCTAAAGCGCAATCTGTCTCTAAAACCTAAAAGCCCTATATATAACCCTATAGACCTTAATGCCGCTTAATCCTATATACCCTTAGGAACTAATAAATAAAGAACTTAAGCTATAAATAGAGAATGCTTTAGATGCGGTAAAAAAGGATATATTTAAAAGCATTGCCGAACTTACCCTTTTAAAAAAGTCCGCCGTAGTTCCTCCTGGTCCTTAAATTATACCTAATCTATAAATTATACTTAGACGCCATAAAGCACCTTGCCTTTAGTTAACTTGGGAAGTAAATTATCCTAAGGCTAAGTTGCGTCTTAGGATAAAAAGTGGAAGAGTATAAGTATCTAGGCTCTTCTAGCGCTAATACACAATATAATTCCCTTAATGTACTTAGCAAAATTTAAATACTTAGAAAATAGAAGGAAGTATAAATCCTTATAGATAGCGGAGCTACTAGTATAGGCTTCATTAACATAAACTATACAAAAACTTAACACCTAAATTTAAAGAAACTTAATAAGCCCCAAGGCTTATAAGGCTTTAATAGTAAACCCTTAAAATATAGCAAACTAACGCACTACGCTCTTGTAAAATTGTAGATAGATAAACACCTTAAATACATTCCCTTATTTATAATACCCTTAAAGTAGTATAAGATAATACTTAGGTATAGATAGCTAAAGCGATATAACCCCTTAATTAGTTGGGTTAAAGAAATATTAAAATTCCATACAACTTACTACTAAAGTTATTGTTTAAAAAACTATTTACCCTATAAACACGCATATAACTATTTAAATTTAAAATAATATAAATTACCCTTACTATAAACCTTAAGCCAATATAATAAATCTATAACTACTAGTTATAGTAAAAAATATAAAGATATTATATTAAATCCTCTTAAAATTTATATAATATAGGCCGCGCCTTTTATCTTATTAGTAAAAAGATAAGATTATAAAATCTTTACTATAACTATAAAAGATATTAAGAAAGCACTAGAACTAAAACAGTATTCTAATCCTTAATCTTTTATACCTAAAGAGTACTATAACCTAATTAATAAGTTTAAAAAATAATTTGTAGACTAACTAGCCCTATATTAAGAGAAGCATAATTTTAAAATAGAACTTAAACTAGGTATAACACCAAAGTTTGGTCCGCTATATAGTATATTATAAAAAGAACTACTTATAATATAATAATACCCTAACAAGTATCTAGAAAAAGGATTTATTTACTCTAGTTAATTTTTATTTACCTTACCCATACTATTTATTAAAAAGCTAGGAGGAGGCTTAAGATTTTATATTAATTATTAAGCTTTAAATATAATTATAATTTAAAACTAATATCTAATTTCTTTAATTTAAGAGACGCTTAATTATTTAGTAAAGGTATAGTACTTTATAAAGCTTAATATAGTTACTACCTTTAATAAAATCCGTATATATAAAGGAAATAAGAAGTATATAGCTTTTCGCATATAATGGGGACTCTTTAAATACCTAGTAATGCCATTTAGCGTAAAGAACAGTTCCAGTACGTTTTAGTAATATATTAATAATACGCTTTATAAATTCCTTAACGTATTTATTACCACGTATATTAATAATATCTTAATTTACTTATCCTTGCTTTTAGAACATTAAAAATACATTAAAATAGTCCTTAAACGCCTATAAGATGCAGGCCTATAATGTGATATTAAGAAATGTAAGTTTTATATATCTAAGGTTATATACCTAGGCTTAATTATATCCCGCAATGAAATTAAAATAGACCCTAAAAAAGTTGCTATAATTATAAACTAGAAAAGCCCTAGCAATATATAAGATATTTAAGGATTTTTAGAATTTGCAAATTTTTATTATTAATTTATTAACTACTTCTTAAAAATTACCTAGCTATTAATAAACCTAATAAAAAAGAATATAAAATTTAAATAGACCGCTAAATGCAAATAAGCTTTTAATAATTTTGTTGGAATATATGGACAGGAATATATGGACAAAGGTTACGTAGTCACGTGTTGCTGATTAGTCACCCTTACGGTGACTCATTAGCCCCCTACTTAGGCACTGCGATCCTTACGATCCTTTGCTTTCGACACCTATTAGATAAGAATAAATCCATCAGTTAATAGGCCAATTAAGTGCACTTAGGTGTTACCGATATTGATTAATGGTTAACCTCACCGGTTGGCTATAGAGCAAAAAGGTTCACTGCCGCCCTAGCAGCTTCATTTGATTATAAGCAGCACTCTAATACCTAGCAGCAAAACCATACTAGCAGCTAGCTCCGGCAGCACCTAACCCCAGCAGCTTAGAATATACGACAAATACGCAACGCATAAAACATTCTATAGCAGCAAATCAACCCCCAGTACAACCTCTTTACTGAGCGCTATACCCCCAGCTCAACAGCATCAACTCCTAGTACGACCTCTTTACTAAGTGCCGTACCCCCAGCTTAACAGCATCCAACGTCTAACAGCCCTTGGGCAGTACCCCAGCAGTAGCTACCTTAGCAGTACTACGGCAGCGCTCTAGCCGTACATAGCATACTAGCTTTTATAGCACCAAATACCCAACTACCTAACTGCTTTACGCAGTACCCTAGCGTAGCTACGCACCTTAGCAGCAAACCACCATCTAGTACGCGTCTTAGCATATAAATCAACATCCAACGGCCCTCAGGCAGTACCCCAGCAGCTACCTCAGCAGCTACCCCAGCAGTACTACGGCAGCGCTCTAGCCGTACACAGCATACCAGCTTTTACAGCACCTAACAACCTAGCAGCATTAGCAGCACCAAAACACCCAGCTACCTTAGACTTGCGGAAAACTAGTAATAGAAGTGTTACTGAGTACTAGGAGATACCAAGTTGCGTCCATTACGCAGAACAACTACGTTTACGAAGATTTGGTTGAGTACTTTAGGTCAGAAGTGTTACTAAACCTAGGGTCCTAGGTCAACGTCCGAAACGCGTCAACTACATCTTAAATTGCCTACCTCTTGACAGCAAACCTACGAGATCCTACCTACCTTCGACGTACAACACCCCGTTAATTCTACCTCTATAAAATCAGCAGCTACGGTTCGACAGCTGCCTTATACAAATCCCGATACTGTCTACTGCCTTCCTTACAGATCTGCCACGTCGAATACCACGTCTAACAGCGCGCCTATAACGCCAGCGCGCTCCCCACCACCTATAATCCCGACACCGTCTGCTATCTTCCTTGCAGATCTGCTAAGTCGGAAATTACGTCAACAACGCGCCTATAACGCCAGCGCGCTCCTATCCTCTACCCTCTTAAATCTACCGGCGTCTGCGGCAAAGAAAGAACTGCCAGTATTGGAATATATAGACAGAGGTTATGTGGTCACATTCTACCGATAAGATTCCGTGCCAATTTGCCTACGGAATACAACCCCGTTACTGGCATTATACTGCCACCCGAACGGCCCTATCGCTAGTACCGTA
>Ga0307507_10008858_pt1 | contig 13698 bp, 2 predicted proteins | sample 7_EM_MG_FD_207223 | JGI IMG/M metagenome (GOLD analysis project Ga0307507, IMG submission 207223) | Populus trichocarpa ectomycorrhiza microbial communities from riparian zone in the Pacific Northwest, United States - 7_EM | ecosystem: Host-associated > Plants > Roots > Unclassified | place...
ATTTAAATTATTAAAATTTATTATTAAGTGGTTGTTAAGATATTAAAGTGTGATTTTTCCATTTTTTGGTATGTTTTTGAAGTGATTAGCTCACCCGTTTGACCAGCTCACCCGTGAAATACGTTACCTTTTTTTACCTTCTTTCCTTACATAATGTCTTGACTTTATTATACAGTTTATATACATAGCTTAATAATATCTACTTTGCTACATATTATCGTCACTTATACTTACTCTATAACACTATATTGCGTTAAAAAAACCTATACTCTGGCCTGCTCCGCCCTGCCCTATCCAAAATATAGAACAACCTTAAAGCCCCTATAACGGCCGCTGATATTATATCCGCACTCTAAGAACAATTAATAAATATATAGAAGTTTTTTATAGACACCCTTATACAGAACTAGGCCGCTATAGCCAAATAATAAGCCAAATAAGAAGCACGGCACTAGGAATTAATTAAAGAACTTTAAGAAGAAGTCCGCACCCTTAAGGCACTTATATTAGGGTCCCAAGACCGAATACTAGCCCAAGAGGCTACTAACACGCTACCTATAGATAAGATAAAAATAACCGAATCTAGACCTAGCTTATTAGGTGCAAACCCTAAGCCAGCTATGGATATTTATCCCGTAAATCTGTCTACTGCACCGCAATAATCCAAAAAACTACTAGATCCTCTAGTATTTACTAGTAAATAATAAGAGCTCCAATTATTCCTAAGCCGGCTTAAGAATAAGCTAACTGGTAATGCTAACCATTACCTAACTAAAGCCAACCAACTCTACTACGCCCTAAGTTAACTAGGAGGAGATATAGCTAACCTTATTAAACCTCTCCAGCTAAACTTAGTACAAAGCCTAGTCATATTTCTTAAAGCTATATACGGTAACCTAAACCGCTAAGCTACCGCTTAAAGGAAGATAAACCATATAACTTAAGAAAAGAAAAGTTTCCTAGTATACTTCTCTAAATTTAACCGCTACGTAAAGGAAACAGGCTGGAATGACTCCGCACTAATTAATAGCCTTATTAAATCCCTAAGCCCTAAACTAAAAACCTCCCTAATAGGTGTAGACCTACCAGGAGCCCTTAATGCCTACGCAAACGTTATTAACAAATGGTATAACAATATACTACGTCTAACGCTAAAATCCGCTCCTTAATATAATATAACAGCCCTATAAGTCCCTATTAAGTCATCTTCTTAGCATAAGCACCCCAACGCTATAGATATTAACTCTAGGACCCTAGAGTATGCCCTACTAGGGTCCTTTAAACAAGAACAACGCATTAAACTAAGCCTCTGCTTTAAATGTGGAAGTAAGGCTTATATCTTAAAATATTGTTCCGTCCCTATACCTGCGTCCTAAAATAATTTATAAACGGCTAATACTAGTAGCTATTTACCGTACCGATCTTCTGGTTACTATTTTTAATCTTTATCTAGTTCTAGCCCCGCATCTAGTAAACACTACTTATAAGGACAAAGCTCTGGTATATAATTACCCTTAAGAACCCCGCCCTAATCGCCTCTAAAAGGAAGGCCCTAGAGCTAAGTCGCTCTCTAGGACGGCTCTGCTATAGGATCTTGTTAAACGCATTAGATATTACAAACTCTGACTCTTGGGACTGTAGTATAACTATTAACTGCTATCTTTGGTAGAAAGATTAATAGGCTAACGCTTAAGTCCTAATTAACATAGGAGCTAGCGGTATAGGATTTATTAATAAGATCTTTGTGTAAGATAAAGGTTTTACCCTAACCACCCTTAACCGGCATATTAATGTATTTGGATTTAATAGCAAACATACTGTCTTAGGGCGTATCACCTATATAGTAGCCTTAAGACTCTAATACCTAAACCATAAAGAACAGATTAAGCTCTTTGTTACTACCTTAGGTTACTTAGTAATTCTTAGACAACCCTAGATAAAGCTATATAAAGTAGTTATTAATTAGGATAACCTTAAGCTTCTATTTACTGCCTCTCATTGCAAGTAGAAATGTTCTATAACTTACCGCTCTAAACCTAAACTAAAGCCCAAGATTTCCACTAATGTCCACCCCACGTCTGAGGAATCCACTAGATTTTACTAAGATAAGATATCCGCCAACGTCCGCTAAGGATCTAGAATATCCGCTAACGTCCACTAAGGATCCGGAATATCCGCTAACGTCCGTTAAGGATCTAAAATATCTGCTAAACCCTAAGAATTAATCCTAAGTACTGTACTGCCCCAGACTAAGTAAAGGCTTAAATATATTATATAAGTATACCAGAAGAACTGGTATTCTACTATAAAAAAGATACTTAAAGAACCCGAAGCTAAATCTAATACTAACTCCGTACCTAATACTAACTCTATACCTAATACTAAACCTAAAATTAAATAAGGAACTATATAAGAAACTATAGACAATAAGAGCTTACCTAACACCCTAGATATCTAAATAATTGGAGCTACCCCGCTAGCGCGACTTGCTAGGAAACCTAAATATACAATCTACGCCGTTATAATAGCTGATATTAAGAAAGCCTTGGCACTAAAGAAGCACACTAACCCCGCTATAAAAGTACTAGTATGTTACTATAGAAACCTAGATATATTCTTATAAAAGGAAGCTAATAAGTTAGTAGAGTACTGACTGTATAACCACAAGATTAAACTTAAAGAAGGAAAGCAGCCTAGATTTAGACCCCTATATAGAATGTCCTAAAATAAACTTTAGGTGCTATGGAAGTACCTAAATAAGTACCTAAGTAAAGGATTTATTAGAGCAAGCTTATTACCTATAGCTGCACCTATAATCTTTGTTAAGAAACCTAGCGGCGGTCTATGCTTCTATATGGACTACCAAGCTCTTAACGCTATTACCATTAAGAACCAATATCCGCTCCTGTTAATATAAGAAACACTAAACCAATTAAGTAAGGCTTGTTACTATATAAAACTTAATCTTATCTATGCATTTAACCGCCTCCGTATTATAAAAGGAGATAAATGGCTTACTATATTCCGTACCCAATATGGATTATTTAAGTACTTAGTAACGCCATTTAGTCTTATAAACGCCCTAAGTTTATTCTAGCACTTTGTAAACAATACCCTACGCCCTTATCTAGATATCTTCTGTACTGCTTATATTAATAACATCTTGGTATATAGTAATAACCTAGCTAAATATTGGAAACACGTTAACCTTATCCTAGAAGCCCTACGCGGAGCTAGCCTATAATTAGATGTAGATAAATGTGAGTTCTATAAAACGGAAGTCCTATACCTTAGACTTATTATTTTTATAGACGGTATATAAATAGACCCAAAGAAGATTAAAGTAATTGTAAACTGGTAAGAACCAAAGAACATTAAGGACGTAAGGACCTTTATAGGATTTACTAACTTCTACTAACGGTTTATTAATAACTTCTCCACCCTAGCTTTGCCCCTTATCGCTCTAACCTAAAAGGATAAAGCCTTTATCTTTAATAAGAAATATAAAAAAGCCTTTATGTATCTAAAGGTTATATTTACTACTGCACCTATACTCTAACACTTTAACCTGGACTAAATAAGTGTTGTAGAAGCTGACTTATCTGACTATGCTATTGGAGGCATTCTGTCTTAATACAACAAGGAGGGAGTATTGTACCCTATAGTATACTTCTTAAAATAACTGAGCCCAGCTAAATATAATTATGAGATCTATAACAAGGAACTACTGGCCATTATTAGATGCTTTAAATAATGGCGACCTGAGTTAGAAGGCGCTGGATTTCCAATTAAGGTTCTTAGCGACTATAAGAACTTATAGTACTTTATAACCATGAAACAGCTAAGCCACTATCAGGCCCGCTGGTTAGAATACCTGTCCCGTTTCCAATTCTCTATTATATACTACCTAGGTGTCTAAGGCTAGAAGCCTAATACCCTAACCTGACGCTTATAAGACATACTAATACAGGAAGAAGTGTGTGCTTACTATAATTAAACCCTGCTTTACCCTAAACTATTTAATCCTCCTACTAAAGACCTTATAGTACACATCCTTAAAATAACTAATTAATTAATTGAACAAATTATAGTTAACAAATATCCGAATAATAAGTTTATTTAAGAGATACTTAAACTGATATAGGACGGCGTTAGACGTTTAAAAAGGATCTCCCTAAGTGAGTGTGAAGCTTATAGAAACCTCCTATACTACTAGAACCGTCTAGTTATACCTAATTATAACAAACTTAAGCTTAAGCTCCTTAGACACGTATATAACCTACTAGTAGCCAGTTACCCGGGCTAAGGAAAGACCCTAGAACTACTCTAACAGGAGTACTACTAGCTGAATATATATAACATGACACAAAGATATATTGCTAGTTGCTATACCTGCCAATAAGCTAAAGCCTTATATAAAACGTATAATGGCCTTCTAAAGCCACTACCTGTCCCAGACTAAAGATGGAAAGATATCTTAATTAACTTTATTATTAAACTCCCTGAAAATAAAGGCTGTGAGAATATTATAGTAGTTATAAACTAACTGTCTAAAATGAGACACCTAATTACCTGCCCTAATATGTTAACACCTGCCGTTGCTTAGCTATTCCTAGATTATGTGTGGAAACTCTACAAACTCCCTAAAACGATTATCTCTAATAAAGGTAACTAGTTTGTCTCTATATTTTGGAAAAAACTGACAACCTAACTCCACATTAAAGCACTATTATCTACAGTATATTACTTAGAAACGGATGGTTAAACGGAATGTATGAATGCTATTATGGAATAGTATATTCAGATATACACGTTATATTTACAAGATAACTAGATTAACTGGCTTATATTTACTAAGTTTACTATAAATAACTCCGTCTTAGAAACTATAAAGGTCTCCCTATTTCTAGCCAACTATAGCTAGCATCCATAAATAGGTTTTAAACCTTTTAGTAATATTCCTTGTCCTGCTTATTACGCCTTATAAGTTATAGAAGCAAACAAATTCATAGAAAGGATAGAGGAACTATAATAGTTCCCCACTAATAAAATAACATGGGCCCAATCTGTCTATAAAGCCGCAGTGAATAAGAAATAAACCCTAGTACCGGCCTATTAAACTGGTAACTTTGTCTAGCTAGATATAAGAAATCTAAAAATAAAGCGACCTACTAAGAAACTTAATTGGAAGAACACTGGCCCTTATAAGATTAAGAAGGTTGTCTCCTCTTACGCCTACCAACTAAAGCTTCCTAATACTGTTAAAATCCACCCTATATTCCATATATTAGTCCTCCGCCCTACTGCCCCTATATTAGACGCTTTACCTAGATAGATCTAGGACCCTCCCCTACTAGTTAATATAATGGAACCTTGTAGCAAGAACTACGGTGGGTCCTATTATTGGGCCGGGTATATAGATATGAACAGGTCAACAACGTAATAATAACTGGTGGAGTGGTTGCCCAACAGATTAACTTTAATTATATTCTAAGATTCACTACGAAGAGAGAACTATCTGGGTAGGGACTGTGGTCCTTTAAATACACAACCATACGCCTAAGAAATCCCTTCGCTTTGTGAGGTATATATACTCTGTCTGCTCCATTACAGATTATATAGATTACACAGATTACATAGATTATATTATGTAACCTTAGCTACTATTTCTCGTTATATGGTTCCACCAGATCTATTCTGGTCCGTGCCTATATTAACTAACTAGTTTCTGCCAACTCCTCTCTAAGTAGTTATAATATTGTACTTAAGCTGTCCGTAACACTATCTCCCTCCTCTTTATCTTTGTCCTTAAAGATTCCTAATATCTCTAAGTTGTCCACTAGAGGTGTAATATCTATTTAATTAATCTGGTTAACATCCTTACTTATTATACCTAAAGCATCCTCTTCTTCTTCTACAGCTCGTTGGTCTCGTACTATTGCTATAATATTGTCTCTAGGTGAGATAATGCCGTCTCTGTGTTCTTGTTATATAAAAGAGGGGTTAGTTTATGTCGTGCTAGCAAGTTCTTTATCTTAACAACCTTCCTCTTATTTAAAGTGCACTAAAGCAAATGTTTAATTATCCTACAACGTTCACTCTGTCTTTAACGCTAAGTGTACGCGTTTTATAACTCTTAACAGTTTTTAAGTTCCCTAAGTAGCTTGTTATAGGGTCTTGTATTTAATCTACCGCTAATAAACTTAACGGTAAGCTAGCCTCCGCGCTACTTAAGGTTTAATATGTCCTAGAAGAGTCCGCACGTGTCCTTAAAGCTTAGCGTCTAGCTTATGCCCGTCTTTAACGCCTTAAACGTGTTTATAAGAAGGTTTGTTCTAAGGAGTAGAAACTTATTTAATAGGGTCTATCTAAGCTGGGTAATAAAAGAATAGACCTACCTCCTGCGAGGGAAACAACTCCAAGTAGCTTAGCAATTGCTCCTCTTGGGTCCCCCTTAGGTGACTCATTCTTTGGCGATCCTTTCTTGTTAATGCTGCCTAATCTACTTTTTTTTAATACTCCTATACCTTTCCCATAGCGTTCTCTAGGTTGCTTAGTGGCTCCTAGGTAGTCTTACTATAGCCTATCTACTTTACTTTATACTATGTTTTGTTATCTATGTTCTTATAACTAATAATCTTTAAAACTTACTACTTGTCTTCTTCTTACCCTCTATATGTGTCTGCCTTGTAGACTGGTGGTTCTACATCTCCGTGCGCTAGCTTTAGCATTGTGATATACTATATAGGGTAGATTTTTATTCTAGCTAGTAGGTTTAACTTAAATGTGACTAATAAAATCCCTTATATAATTTTAAAAGGTCCTAGTCTAATATGGTCTAACTTCTTACTTGGTCATTAACTCTTAAAACTTTTATATAGTAGCTATACTTTATCTCCCTCCTTAAGATCTGGTCCCTTAGATCTCTTAGTATTATAGTACCTTTTTATTTACTTTTATACTAGCTTAGCTGTTTCTTTAAGGTCTATATAAAGATTTATTAAAGTCTCTATTCTTTCTTTAGCTATGCTACTTGTCTTCTTTGCTTAATGTGGCGATAATAATAACCTTGGCTTGTATCCGTAATTTGCCTTAAATAGTAACGCTCCCATTCCTTCTTATGGTGTTGTATTATATATAAACTGTGTAACTGGTAACAATAATACCCAATTATTCTATACATAATTAATATAGTGCCTTAGATACTGTTCTGGTGTCTAGTTTAATCTTTCTATTTATCTGTCCGTCTGCAGATAATATGCTGTTAAGGTTACTGCGCGAACTCCTTGTTCCGCCAAAAATACCTCCTAGAATGCTGCTACGAATCTCGGATCTCTATCTAATATAACCTTACTTGGTGCTCCGTGCCTTGTGAATACTTCCTTAATATAGATTCTAGCGATATCTTCTGCTAATATTTCCTCTATGCATGCTATAAAGTATCTCTACTTTATAAGCTTGTCCACTATTACTAAAATTGCATTATAATCTTATCCCGTAATAGGATCCTTTAACTTTAGTAACTTAGCAATAAAGTCCTATAATATAACTTCCTATGGTCTTTCTGGTATTTTAATAGGTTGTAGCCCTCCATATAGCCTATGCCTTGTTAGTTTATTCCTTTAGCAATCTAGATATTCTCTTGTAACTTATCTTGCTAGTCCCTAGATTCCTTAAACAATATATTCCTCTTAAAGTCTTAACACTAAGCCTGTAGCTCCGTTGTGTCCTTGAGTTAGTCCCTTGTAAAATAACTTAATAAACTCTTTTGTAATAGATCTTGGAATATAGGTTGCTTCTCTGTTCTTGTACTATTCCGTGTCTAGATCCTCTACCTATACTGCTTGGATCTTCTACGTCTAATTACTCTCTAGTGACTTATAGATCTGCCCTTCTCTGGTTGCTGCGATTTTTGGATAATTATACCTAATTAATCCGTCTTAATCCTTTCGCAACAAAGCTCCTAATGGCTTTTCGTCACTTTGTAGTTTAGCCTTTCTATTTAGAGCATCTGCTCGTGCATTATTTGTACCCTTAGTGTGCTAAATCTTAAAATGGTATTCTATAAGCATTTCTGCCCATCTAACCTGTCTTTAGTTGAGTTCCTTTGTTATTAGGAATCCTATAAGGTTCTTATAGTCCGTCTTAACTATAAATAGTTTCTCTGTGCCTTGCAAGAATGCTCTCTATTTCTTTAATGCTGCAACTATACCTAACAACTCCTTGTTATAGATGTCATAGTTTAGTTCTAGTGGTATTATCTTCTAACTATAATACGCTACTGGATGCCATGTATCCTAGTGCTTCTATAGTAAACATACTCTTAGTGCAAAGTTTAATGCATTTATCTTAACAACTGTTTTTAGCTTTGGTTGGTAGATTTTAAGGATTGGTTCCTAGGTAAATAACTCTTTAAGTTCCTGGAATAGCTTTTTCTACTTGCTACCCCAAATCCATAGTTCCTCCTTTTTCGTTAACCTTGTAAATGGCTTAATACTTTATAACCACTATGCCATAAACCTCCTATAGTAATTGCAAAACCCTAGGAACAATCTTAACTACGTAATATTCTCTAGTTCTTGCTAATTTACTATAGCTTTAACTTTCTTTAGGTCCATGCTAATTTTTCCTAGTTTTATAATAAATCCTATAAAATTGGTCTTTCTTATAAAGAACTCGCATTTCTTAATTGCTACTAGCATCTGTTCTTCTTATAGTCTTTTTAAGACCTATTTAATGTGTTCCTTATATTCTTTCTTGCTTTCTAAGTAGATGATAATATCGTTAAGGTATGCTATAACAAACTTATTAAGGTGTTTTCCTAATATACTATTAATTCATTTCTAGAACGTTGTTAGTATATTTATAAGCCCAAACTGTATAACTAATGGTTTATATAGTCCTTTCTTTAACCTAAAGGCTGCCTTCTATTTGTTGCCCTCCTTAATTCTAATCTAATGGTATGCCTACCTTAGATCTATCTTTGTAAAGATCTTTGCATTGCCTATCCTATTTTGGATTTTGCTAATTAAGGGTAAAGGATACCTATCCTTCCTAGTGATGCTGTTTAACTGTCTATAGTCTATACACATCCTAAGTTTTCCGTTTTTCTTTGGGATAAATAATACTAGATATCCTGCTGATAATTGTGATGGTCTAATATATCCCTTTTATAAGTTCTCCTGGACAAACTTCTTAAGCGCCACTAACTCTGTTTTAGTGAGCTTATAAATTAGAAAGAACTTTAGACTTATTCCCTCTTCTAACTCTATTTTATAGTCCTATACTGTATATTCTAATAGCTTTTCACTTTCTAGTGACTATAACTTTTTACCATACTTGTGGTATCTCTTTGGTATATAACTTAAGCCTTGCTTGGTTGCTTTATATATTGCTCCAACCTGGTACCATACCAACTTGGTTTATTATTGCACTTTGCGCTATTAAGTATCTCTAATATTAACCTAACCTATAACCTAATTAACCTTTAGATTATATTCCTATAACTAAAGCATTCCTAATATCGCCTCGTCCTTTCCTAATAGTAGGATATTAAAAGACATTTTAACTGGTCTCCCTTTAATAGTTAACTAAATAGGTCCTATTTTAAAATTAATAATGCCTCCTCTATAGGCTATCTAATCTCCTAAAATTATTATAAGTAGATATAGGTGTTTCTTTTATCTATGTAGTAACCCTATCCTTTCTACCGCTGCTGGTAATACGTGGTTCCTAGTTGCTCTACTATCTATTAATACTTTAAACTGCTAATCTTGCCACTTAATTTATAAATTTAGGTGTTATCCTTAAATTCCTTTAAGGGTCTAAGGCTCTACCACTAGTTCCCTCTAGTCCTATAGGCCTCCCCTTTTCCCAAATATTGACTTGGCTTACTTTGTACTTGGTCTAATTTAGGCCAATACTTAGTTTGTTTCTTTTCCTCTATATACCATAGACAAGTGTTCTCTGGGCATTCCCATCACTATTGTCCATCTAGGCATTCTTCTATAAGAAATCTTCCTAGTTAAAGTGTTAAGTCCCCTTAACCTTGTACTTCTACTGGGTGCTATCTATGCATATACTTAGTATCCTAGAACTATTTCTCCTCTGGTGCCCAATATATCCTTATTAGGTACTTCCAGTTTCTGTCCTTTAGTGCTCTATATATGTTATATACATTATCTATATAAGCTACCCATAATAACGTGTGGTGTGCTAGGTGACTTAAGTTAACTCTTGGCTTATTTTTGTCCTTAAGTTTAAACTAATACCTAGTTAACCTAACCACTGGTATTTCTATTATAGGTACTAAGATTTGTTGCTTGCTTCTCTAGTCCCTAGATCCTTCTTCTAGGTTCCTTAATATTATAATTAATACTCCTTTAATGTGATTTATGCGTTTTTCCGTAATGGGTTAGTCTTAGACAACTTTTTTATTTAGCTATATATAAAAGTCTTCCTATTTATTATTATATTGTTGCCTATACTACTTTCTATATAACTGGTTTAGTGTATAGGGTTTGTCTATAAGAAAGTACCTTGTTATTGCTATATTGTAATATCCCTTAGTGTGTCTTTCTTTAAATCTAGTTAGAATCCCTAGATCCTCTTCTTATTCCAGTTTATTTAGCCACTTTACTCTTAGTGTGCCTGTCTTAGGCCTATTAGTAATTGTCTAAACGAGGTTGTCTATAACTAATTGGGTTAGTTACATAAGCTAAGTAAGCTTAGGAAATCCACCAAATTCCACCTATAGAATAGGAGAATTAATAAGCATTAATCAAAATCAGTTACCACCTATACTATTACAATAGCATTACGTATCACCAGAAGTGATACTAACACTAATTAGTAATTACAGATTAGGGGACGTATCATTTATAAAGAGAGACAAGCTTAATTAGTCCCTGCTAAAGGCCTCTACTAATCTCGCCTGCTAAGGAGCATTAGTTAACGTATATTTAAAAAGTCAACCCCTATCTAATAGGCCCTTAATTTTTTATACTCGGCCCTTAGGTGTTTAAGGAACCAACCCCTTTTAATAGGCCCTTAGTTCGCGTCTATTACGCATTTTGTACTACCTAGATTACGTTAAGGAGTATTAGTTAATATGTACTTGAAAAGTTAACCCCTATCTAATAGGCCCTTAATTTTTTATATATAGCTTTTAGGTACTTAAAGAATCGACCCCTATCTAATAGGCCCTTAGTTTGCGTCTATTACGCATTTTAAACGCGTTAGGTACTTAAGGAACTAACCCTTTTAATAGGCCCTTGGTTCGCGTCTATTACGCGTTTTTTATCTAGAACCCAAAATCGAACTTAATAGGAGTTATGAGACAAGAATTAACACGTTAGACATTAGGGCACAAGTCAACGCAGGACAGAAGAAATGGCCTAAAGGTATTAACTTATAGTCTGATGAAACTACCATAAAGGATATTAATAAATTTGTAAAGTTTAAGATCCTAGAATACAAAGCGTACGACCTTAAGGATAATAAACTATGGGAGGTCTATAAGGAAGATTTCTAAAACTTCACAATATAAATCTTTAAGAATTGCAACTAAATTGGTATTTAAAAGCTCCGAACGTTCCTATGGACTAATGGCGTATGGATAAGGAAGTATAGGAATGCTATAGTCCCCAAATCGCTATTTAACACCTTATAAGAAGAAGACCCTATAGAATGGACCGAGCCTAAGATTAAGGAGCATATAGTAACTGGAGGAAAGTTTACCTTAGGATAAATTAACTACCTCCTTAAGAACAACTTCGCCAGCACTAGTATTATTAAAACCCTAATCTTAATCTCACTAGCCACGAACCCTACCCTACTTATAATACCACCTACTACACCCCAACCTACCCCTATACTACCCCTATAATAGGAACCTAATTATATTGACTTAACCCTATAACCAGAACCACCTAGGGGATAGAGTTAAAACTAGGGTTTTGGCAAGGAGTTAACAAACCTCGCGAAGATGTATATAGAAGACAACAAGTATAGCGGAGAAGATAATAACTTTGACTTTAAACTTACTATCTTCTACGACCTCTGTAGCAGAGCTAACATACCCTAAGAAGCCAAGGTTAAAGCCTACCCTATAATGCTACGCGGTCTAGCACTTAACTACTACTATACCAACCTTAAAAACATTACCCTAACCCTTTCATTTAACTAAATCTGTAACGCTATACGCAATTACTTCAAGGGACCTAAATATAGACGCGGTATATTAGGACGATAGAACTCAACAACTCTAAAGTCTATAATAGGCAAGAGCGAGAATGCTAGAAAATTAACCTTAAACTACCTATAGTTACTTATTAAAGAACTAAGATACCTCTAGCATGGTCTTAACCCAGATTTATATATAGATAAGTTCCTTTATAATAAGCTTATTAACGCCTGCTAGGAGTTACTAGTGTATTAATATGCCTGCTTTAAACCTTCTAACAGCTTAACTAGCCTAATTAATAACTTACAATCCTCTATCACAACATTTAAAAAGTTAAATAGTAAGAACCCCTAAGCCTTCTTTACCGACCGCCGCTACTATAGACAATACCCTCGATTACCTTATAGAACATAATTATCCTTATCTAGCCGATATGCATTACTAAAGAAGCGCTGCTTTGTCTGTAATAAAGAAGGTTATTAGTTATTTAAACACTCTAGAGAAGAACATGATGAATTAAAGAAGAAGTTTAAGGACAGATTTAACCGCCGCTTTAATAGATATGCCCAACAGTATATTGCTAAGTATGAAGGAACAGATAATAATGGTAATAAACTTGACTTAGAATCTATTAACAAGGTAATAGAAGCTCTTATAATTAATATTAAGTTACTAACAGCATCTCCAACCTAAGAATAAACTGAACTGTTCCTTACCTCTTTTGGAATGATATAGCGTGAAGGAGCCATTAATACTATAACTAACTTAGCAGACTAATCCTTTACCTATACAATTACCGGCACTAATTTAATTGCTTACCATAATAACCCAGACCTATTTGCCTATGTTGCTACCAGCTAGTATACATCTAACGAGTTCTACGGAGTAATGATTGATATTAGAGCTTTAAAGAGATTAATAGTAGGTTACGGACAATACCTTATATATAGAAAGACCTATAATACCATTATCGATACCTTAAAGGCTGGCGCTATTAACGTCCAGTTTAGCATCGGTTTTACCTCTTCTATTAGCTCCGTTACAGTTAATACACCAATTGGCAACGTTAAGTTTCACATTATAAAGGCTAATACACCCTTCCTACTATGCCTCGTAGATATAGATATACTAAAGGTCTATTATAATAACCTTAAGAACGTCCTAGTTACCCCAACAAAATTAGTACTAGTAGTTCGCTAATTTAGTTACCCCTTCCTATTATAGAAAGAGTCACTACAGTTATTTATAACCCACTTATTTAATTAAAACCCTTTATTGGCAAAATATGGTACCCTTTCAATGGCCTTAATGGTTGGTGGTTGACGTAATTGGCGCGCAGTTGAGGTTATTTGGCAACTTGACCGACTAGCCTATGTTGTGTTTTTTTAACACGTAGCCTGCGCACAGCCTGCGCGCAACCTGCGCGCAACCTGCTAGTAATCTACGCATTTGGCAACTATAATTATATTTACCTCTTTTATACTAATAATATATTTTAAATAAATAAAAGCTAC
>Ga0307507_10008859_pt1 | contig 13698 bp, 17 predicted proteins | sample 7_EM_MG_FD_207223 | JGI IMG/M metagenome (GOLD analysis project Ga0307507, IMG submission 207223) | Populus trichocarpa ectomycorrhiza microbial communities from riparian zone in the Pacific Northwest, United States - 7_EM | ecosystem: Host-associated > Plants > Roots > Unclassified | place...
CGAGATGACCGCCGTCGCCTCCGCCGAGGCGGAACGGCCGGGCCGGACGATGCGCCGCTCGACGCGGTTCGTCACCTACACGGTGTCCGCCTTCTACGTGCTCGCCCTGCTGATGACCGTGATCCTCAGCCCCTGGAACGACCGGGGCGTCGCGGCCAGCCCGTTCGGCGCGATGATGAACGCGATGCACATCCCGGCCACCGCCAGCATCATCAACATCGTGGTGTTCACGGCGGTGCTCAGCGTCGCCAACTCCTGCGTCTATGCCGGATCCCGGGTCGGCTTCTCACTCGCCGAACGCCACGACGCGCCGAAGTCCTGGGGCCACTTGTCCGCCCACCAGGTCCCCACGGCGGCGATCATCACGACCGCGGTGGTCGGCCTGGTGGTCAACCTGTTCGGCTACATCGCGCCGACCGTCGTGTTCAGCGCGCTGATCGACTCGACCGGCGTGGTGCTGATCATGGTGTGGATCGCGATCGCGGCGTCCTACCTCAAGCTGCGCCCGACCCCGGACGTCCGGCTCGGCCCGGCCGCGATCAACCCGCCCGCCCGGCTGTCCGTCGCGGCCTGGGCGGTGTCGCTGGCCATGCTCGTCCTCCTGATCGGCATGGTCTTCATCCCCGCCACCCGGCTACAGCTGATCATGACCACGTTGCCGGTGATGGTCATCTTCATCGTGGTCCTGTGGCGGGAGACGAGCGAGTCCGCCGACCCCGACTGGTAGGCCTAGCTCCGGTCGATGGTCGCGAACCAGGCCGGGGCACCGTGGTCGTCGTGGAACCTCGTCCGCACACGGTCCGGCTCGACGGCGGCGACATGCCAGCCACGGCCAGGGCTGAACGCCGCCCGCAGCTCGTCCTCGCTGACGGGATGTGGGCCGGTATCGGGGCCATTGTCGCTGAAGCACAACACATACAGGGTTCCGTCGTGCTCGGTCACCGACGCCAGGCTCGCCGCGTATGCCGGCCGCTCGTCGCTGTCGAAGGTGTGGAACAGCCCGCAGTCCAGCACCGTGTCGAACCGTCGCCCCAAGCTGTCCAGCCGCAACGCGTCGGCCACGGCGAACTCGGCGTCGATCCCGCGATCGGCGGCCTTCTCCCGGGCGAGCGCCAAAGCCGTCTCAGCCACGTCGACGCCCAGGACCGACAACCCCAGTGAGGCGACGTGCAGCGCGTTCTCGCCGGACCCGCACCCCGCGTCGAGCACCTTTCCCGCGAATCCGCCTTCGGCTGCCAGCCGCACGATCGCCGGCTGCGGGCCGACATCCCAGGGCGCCGGGCCGTCGTGGTACGACGCGTCCCAGGGCAATCCCGTCAGCCGTTCTTGACTGGTCGGCGGCCGGCCATCGAACGAATCGTCAGCGGGCACGTTCGTCCCCTTCCTGCTCGTGGAGATACTGACCGATCTCGGCGGACGCGTGAAGCATCGCGAGGGCGCGGGCGTGGAGACGGTCACGACGGCCGGCGATCGCCGACGCTGCCGAGGTGGGTGAGGTGGCCTCGCGGAGTTCGTCCAGCAGGGGCGCGATCTGGGTGAGGAGATATCCGCTGCGCCGGAGCTGGTGGACGATGGTGGCGTCGCGGATGTCATCGGGGCCGTAGGTCCGGTAACCGGCGGAATCGCGGGCAGGCCGCAGCAGGCCCGCTCGTTCCCACCGCCGCAGTGTCGCGGGACGGAGGCCGAACCGATGGGCCAGGGCGCCGATCGTGGCAGGGGCCGGTTGCTCAGCGGGCACGCCGGTCAGGTCCGCGAGTGCCCGCTCGATCGCGTCCAGGGTCTGTCGGTCGGTGAGCAGTTCGGCATGGCTGCGATCGAGGACGACGAGCGCCTCCTCGGGGCGGCCGGTGTTGAGCAGCAGCATGATCGACCGGGCCGCGGCGTGGCCGTGCGCCGGGATCAACGCGAGAAAAGTCCGCAAGGCGGCGGCATGAGCGCTGGTGTAGCGCCGGTAGCCCGAGGCGGTGCGGTCGGCGGCGGGCAGGATGCCGGCCGCCTCGTAGTTGCGGACCGCCTGGCCGGACAGCCCGTGCGGTCGCGCCAGATCCACCGGCCTCATGTCACCCCCCGTTGAAGGTTATGGCCACTATTGCCCGCATTTTCCGAGTAAACCTTCAACCGAAACATCAACGATACCATTCAGGGTATGGCAATCGTCGAATCAGTGGAACAGTTCCTGCACGAGCGAGCACAGCGTCCCCGAGTGGTGGCATTAGGCGAGCCGACCCATGGCATGGAGATCTTCCCGAGCCTGCGCAACGACCTGCTCCGGAGACTCGTCGACCGCGAGGAATGCCGCTGTGTGACGCTGGAATCGGACTGCCTCGCCGGGCAGCTGGTCGACGACTACGTCCACGGCGGCGACGGTGATCTCGACCAGGTGATGGCGGACGGCTTCAGCCACGGATTCGGTGCCTCGCAAGCGAATCGCGCAATGGTCGAATGGCTCAGGAAGCACAACCTCACGCACGCCGGCCAGGTGCGGTTCGCCGGATTCGACGCGCCGATGGAAACGAGCGGGGCGCAGAGCCCTCGCGAACCCCTGCGCCTGCTGCACACCTTCCTCACCGCGCAGGGCACGGACGTGCCGCATCCGTGGAGCCGGATCGAGGCCCTCCTCGGGGACGACGACCGGTGGTCCAACCCCGCCGTCATCATGGATCCCTCGCAGTCCATCGGCGATTCCGCCGAGGCCCGTGAGCTGCGGGCGATCGCCGACGACCTCGCGTGGCTGCTCACCGTCGAAACACCCCGGTTCACCACGGACAGCGCGGAGGCCGAACTCGGCGCGCGCACCGCCGCCGGCCTGCTGGCCTACCACGCGACGCTGGCCCGGACCGAACTCCGGGAGCGGTTTGCCCACGCGATGGGGCTTCGCGACGCGATGATGGCGGCCAACCTGGAAGCGCTTGCCGCCCGCGATCCCCTGCTCGTCTTCGCCCACAACCAGCACGTGCGCCGCGGCCCGGCGAGGTGGGGGCTCAACGGCATGAACGGGTGGTGGAACCCGGCCGGTGCCCACCTCGCCCGCCGCCTCGGCCCGGACTACGTCGTCATCGCCACCGCGATCGGCTCCGCGCCGGCGCTGGGCCTCGACGCGCCACCGGCGAACACCGTCGAGGGCGTGCTGGCCGCGGGCGGCCCGGCACCACGGCTGGTGCCCACCGGCGAACTGACCAAGGAAATCGCGGCAGCCGGCGTCGACCTGACCACCCGCACGACCCCTAATTTCCGCTACATCCCGCTCGACCACGACCTGCTCGACGGCTTCGACGCCGTGCTGTTTCTCCCCCACGTCGAGTGAACCCTGAACTAGCTCGTAACGCTTCGTCGGCAGGCGAAGTAACCCGCTCGTACGGTGGGTTGCATGAGCAGAGTCACGAAGGCCGAGCTCGGCGGGGAAGCCGCCTTCATCCACGGCCTGCACGTCATCGGGCTGACCTGGCTCACGATTCCCGGGAGGCCCGGGTGAGCCGGACCACCGGGTACTCCCGCTCGCTCTTGCGCTGGTACTTCGCATAACGGGGCTGGGCTTCGGTGATGCGCTGCCATGCCTGCGCCCGGTCGTCGCCGTCGAGCCGGCGTGGCGTCACCGGCGACGCGTCGCAGCCGTGCATCTCGACGGACGCCCGCTCGGGGTGCGCCATCAGATTGACATACCAGTCCGGGTGGAGCTTCCCGCCGCCCGACGCGACGATCAGCCAGGCGTCCTCACCGTCGGCGAACCACGTCACCGGCGACTCCCGCAACTGCCCGCTCCGCCGACCCACCGTGTGCAGGATCAGGAGATCCATGCCCAGGTACTTGCCGCCCTTGCGCCGGATGCGGGTGGTCATGCGGGCGTTCATCTTCCGCTGCACCCAGCGGGACAACGCCCCCGGACCGGTCTTGCGTTCGTTCTGCGTCGTTTCCATGGTGATGACGCTAGGTGCGGCCCGGGTGCGGGTGCTTCTCGATTCCTGATCGGTTGGCGAGTACGGCAAGTTCGGGGCTCGTGAGTGGCAATGCCGGTTCTCACCGGCGGCAACACTCACGAGTCCTTCCCCCATCGCAGCCATTGTCCCAAGCCCCGAAGCGGAGCAGGGTGGACGACACCGGCAGAGCCACCAGGGCACTGCCCCGACCGGAGGAGGTGGGGACGTGCACGCACGCTCCACCACGGTCCATGCACATCGGGATTCGATCGACGCGGGTATCGCGCACTTGCGCGACGAGGTGTTGCCCGCACTGCTCGACGTCGACGGGTGCATCGGGCTGTCGCTGCTGATCAACCGGGAGTCCGGGCGATGCATCGCGACCAGCTCGTGGCAGTCCGAGGAGGCGATGCACGCCGGCGAAGACCTGGTCCGGCCGATCCGGGAGCGGGCCTCGGAGAGTTTCGGCGGCGCGCGGCCGCAGGTCGACGAATGGGAAATCGCCGTCCTGCACCGTGACCACCAGGCGCACGACGGCGCGTGTGTGCGCGTCACGTGGATGCGCTTCCGGCCCGGTCAGGCCGACCGGGGTATCGAAACCTTCAAGACGTCGGCGCTGCCGGCCGCGGAGCTGCTCGACGGGTTCTGCAGTGCGAGCCTGCTCGTCGACCGCGAGTCCTCGATCGCAGTGTCTTCGGTGACCTACGACAGCACCGAAACGCTACGGCGCAGCGTGGAACGCGCGGAGTCGATCCGCGCGTCCGCGGCGCGGGAAGCGGACCTCGAGATCCTCGATGTCGGCGAGTTCGAGCTCGCGCTAGCTCATTTGCGCGTGCCCGAGATGGCTTGAGACGCCTGGGTGGTGTGAAGCGCCTTCGCACCACCCGGGTAGCCGATCCGGAGCACCCCAGCCGCCACTGCAGCACCGAGAACGACGACCGCTGCCACGACCAGCGCCACCTGATAACCGTTACGCAGCAACGGCGCGACAACCAGCGGCCCCAGGATCTGCCCCACGGAATACCCGGCGGTCAGCAGCGCGACCGCGCGCGGAAATCGCAGAGAGGTCCCGGTGGCCAACGCAAGGCTGGCAACGCCGAGAAAGGTACCGCCGAACAGGAACGCGGCGATCAACGCCGGAGCGGCCCCACCCGCCACCGCGGGCAAAGCGATCCCGACCGCCTGAACGAGCAGGGCGGCCACCAGCAAATCCGCCCCCGTCCAGCGGCGGCCCAGCCAGGCCCACAAAGCCGGAGAAGGCAGAGCGGCCAGGCCGACGAGCACCCACGCGCCGCTGCCGAGCCGGCCCGGCGAACTCTGGTTGATCGCGGCGACCAGGAACGTGCCCGCGATGATGTAGCCGACGCCCTCGAGGGTGTAGCTGACGAACAAGACCCAGAACCGGCCGCTGGACCCACCAGAGGTGGCCACCGGAGACCCGGGCGGTTCCGGCTTCAGCGTCCAGGCCGCCGCGACCAGGACCGCCGCCAGCGCGGCCGTCGCCCACCACGCGGCCTGCCACCCGCCCACCGGACGCACGGCGAGCACCAGCCCGCCGGACAGCGCGATCCCGGCGCCCACCCCGCCCATGGCCCAGCCCACGAGATGCCCACGCAGCCGGCCGAGCAGCGCGCTGACGGCGACCACGAACACCAGCGCGCTCGCGATGCCGGCGAGCAGCCGCAGCACGAGCCAGATCGTGGTGCTGTGGGTGAGCGGCATCGAGGCAAGGGTGAGGACCAGCAGCACGAGCGAGCCGCGGTGGACGGCGGGCGACCGGACCAGGCCCGGCGCCGCGATCCCGGCCACCGCGCCGACGAGGTAGCCGACGTAGTTCGCCGTGGCGAGGGCCGCGCCGCCCTCGGGCGTGAGGCCGGCCTGCGCGGTCATCAGAGGCAGGATCGGGGTGTACACGAAACGCCCGATGCCCATACTCGCCGCCAGGGCCGCGGCCGCCTGGGCCACGTGTACCCAGGGCGAGCGAGTCACGCCGGATCGTTCGGGTGCGGTTGGACCGCGGTGACGGTCAGGCTCATCCACGGCCGCAAGGGCAGCGTGCCGAGCACGTGCTCGTGGAGGTCGGCTTCGTCCTCCGCGCGCCACAGGCCGATGCTGCGCAGCTCGCCGACCGGGCGCCACAGCCGGACCAGATTTCCCGTCGCCGCAAGCTCCTTGGCGCGGATGGCTTCCGCGCCGCGGCGTTCGTCCACTTCGCTCTGTGAAGTGCCATCCGGGATGGTCGTGGTGATCTCGACGATGAACTCCTTCATGGCTCTCATCGTGAGCCCGCACCCGCCAGACCGCCACGACCGGCAACCTCCCTGGTAAGAGGCACAACCTCGCACCGCACGTAGCATGGTCGTTCATGGAGCTGCGCCAGCTGAAGTACTTCGTCGCCGTCGCCGAGGAGCTGAACTTCGGCCGGGCGGCGACGCGGCTGCTGATCGCCGGGCCTTCGCTGTCCCAGCAGATCAAGGCGCTCGAACGCGACCTCGGCGTGACGCTTTTCCACCGCGACCGCCGCTCCGTCGCGCTCACCCCGGCCGGCGCGGCGCTGCTCCCGGACGTCCGCGCATTGCTCGAACGAGCCGACGAACTTCGCCGCCGCGCAGAACGCCTCACGGGTTCCGAGCCGGTCCACTTCGGCTACGTCAACTGGCTGCCCGCGGATCTGACTGCGCGCACGTCCGGGGTCGCGCAGCTCCACGTCGACCCGTGGGTCCTCCCCTCCCACGCCCAGGCCGCGCGGGTCGCCGACGGCAGCCTCGACCTGGCCGTGTGCTGGGTGCGCACCACCGACATCGCCCAGCACGGCCTCGAGGCCCGACTGCTCGGCGCCGATCGGCTCTACGCCGTGTCCACCGGCACGGACGCCTCCGCGGTCCAGGCCCGCGACGTCACCGTGCTGGTCGACGACGACAAGACGTCCTGGGAGTCGTGGAACCACTTCGCCGAGGAACTGGCCCGCGACACCGGCGCCCGGATCCGGCTCATCGACGGCGGCGGCATCACCGGCCCGGCCTTCTTCGATCACGTCCGGGCGTGCGACAGCCCCGTGCTCAACTCGCCCAAGGGCCAGACCGTGCCGCTGCCCGCCGATCTGGTGCGGCGCCCGGTGATCGGCCCGGCGGTGCTCTGGACGTGGTCACTCATCTGGCGTCGCGCCGAGACCCGCCCCGCCGTGCTCGCCGCCGCCGACGCCATCACCCGGGACGTCGGGGACCTGGGCCTGAACGAGCCCGGAACCTGGCTGCCCGAGGACGACCCGTACCGGTAGGAGCCTGAGCCTTCCACGAGGGAGAAAACCGGTCGTGGCACGGGAACTCGCCGCGCGCGCAGGATCGGATCAGGAACGAAACCCCGATCCGAAAGCGAGCACTCAACCGTGAACACAGCGATCGTCACCGGCGCTTCACAGGGCATCGGCGCGGCCTTGGTGACCGCCTACCGCAAGCTCGGCTACGCCGTCGTCGCGACCTCCCGCTCCATCGCCGCGTCCGACGATCCCGAGGTGCTGACCGTGCCCGGTGACCTGTCGCAGCCCGGCGTCGGCGCGCACGTCGTCGAGCAGGCACTGGCCCGGTTCGGCCGGATCGACACACTGGTCAACAACGCCGGCGTGTTCCTCGCCAAGCCGTTCACCGACTACACCGACGAGGACTACGACGCGGTGACCGGGGTGAACCTGCGCGGCTTCTTCGACATCTCCCGCAGCGCCATCGCGGCGATGCAGGACACCGGCGGCCACGTGGTCAACGTGTCCACCACCCTGGTCGACCACGCCAATTCGAAGGTGCCCTCGGCTCTCGCGTCGCTGACCAAGGGCGGGCTGAACGCCGTCACGAAGTCCCTGGCGACCGAGTACGCCGCCCGCGGCATCCGGGTCAACGCCGTCGGGCTCGGCGTCATCCGCACCCCGATGCACGCGCCCGAGACGCACGAATTCCTCGCCGCGCTGCACCCGGTCGGCCGGATGGGTGAGATCGACGAAGTCGTCGAGGCGATCCTCTACCTCGAGCAGGCCCGGTTCGTCACCGGTGAAATCCTGCACGTCGACGGCGGCCAGAATGCGGGGCATTGAGATGACACGGAACGAAGAAATCCTGCGCGGCGTCCTCGATTCCTGGAAGGCGGCCGTCGACGCGCACGAACCGGAGAAGGTCGCGGCCACCTTCACCGAGGACGCGATCTTCCAGGGCCTGCACCCGTACAGCGTCGGCAGGCCGGGAATCGCCGAATACTACGATTCCCAGCCGCTCGGGATGACTGCCGGCTACCAGATCCTCGAAGCCCGGCGAATGGCCGACGACCTGGTGCTCGGTTACCTCGCCGTCGATTTCTCCTTCACCGATCGGCCGACGCTGCACGTGAACCTCGGTGTGCTGGTCAAGGGAGACCTGATCAGCCACTACCAGGTGTCCCAGCTGCCTTCGTAGGACACCACGCGAAACGGGGCCGGTCCACAGTGGACCGGCCCCGCGTTCGTCGAGCGCTGTTACGCGGCGTCACCCCGGCGACGGCGGACGACCAGCAGCATCAGGGCACCGGCCCCGAGGAGCAGGCCGCCGATGGTGAGGGGCACCGCGGCGGAGACACCGGTGTTCGCCAGACCGCCGCCACCACCCGGCGTCTGCGGGGTCGAACTGCTCGGCGCCGCACCGCCCTGGGTCCAGTTCGCCGACGCGTTCGCGGTCACCTGCGTCTTCTCGGACTCCGCGACGATCAGGGACTGCGCGGGCTGCTTCGCGTAGTTCTCGCCCACGAACAGCCGCCCGGTGTCCAGGTGCCCGACGACCTTCAGCGCGAAGCTCGCCGTGTCGTCCTTGGCGTCCTTCGGGACGTCGACGAAGAGCTTGGTGCCGTCCTTGATGTCGCCGGCCTTCAGCTCCTTGCCGTCGGCGTCGGTCAGCTTGACGCCGTCGGGAAGCTGACTGGTGAGGTCGGTGATGTCGCCGGTCGTGGCGACCGAGAACGGGCCGATCCGCGTGCCCGCGGTACCGTCGGCCTTGGCCGGGCCGATGTTGAGCGTGGGCTTGGGCTGCTGCCCGATCCCGGCGTTGTCTGCGCCGGTCAGGTAGTCGTACAGCGCGAGCACGTCGGCCGACGCGTCCTTGTCCTCGCGGGGCAGCGGCTTCGCGCGGTCCAGGTTCTTGTTGTCACTGAAGTGCCACACCGCGGCCTGGGTGGCGGTGACGGCTTCCTGCGCGGACAGCCCGTCGTGCAACGTGACACTCTTCTTGCCCAGCGCGCCTTCGAGCGCGTCCAAGCCGGCGCCCGGGTAGCCGTGGTGCAGCACCCAGTCGATCTTGTCGTTGTTCGCGTTGAACGGCGAGGACGCCTCGGGATACTTGTTCCACGGCCGCTCGATCATGTCCTGGTCGGTGCGGAGCCCCACCTCGATCTGGACGCAGTACATCTTGAGCTTGCTGCCGTCGGAGAGCTTCAGCTCGAACAGCTTGGTGACGTAGTGCTGCCCACCCTCGAGGTTCACGCTGAACCCGTCGGTACCGGCGCCTTCGACCACCCGGCCGCGCGCCGTGCCGTCATCGGCACCGGCAACCGGAGCGGCCACCATCACCGCCGCGGCCGCGCACAGCACCGCGATGCCGCCTCGAACCAGAACTGACCTGCCGCGCATACGTCTCCTCTTCCGAGCCCCAGAATCACGGATGTCACCAAGCGGGCGATCACGGCTACCTCTTGCGTGTGAACGATCACCCAGACGAGCGAGACCGGAGCATACACACACCAAACACTCGCGTATTTCGGGACCCGTTAACCGAAAAGTGCGACTTCTCTTACAAATCAGGTAACTGACCGCGAACTCCGGCATTCCGGCCGAATCAGGCCGGAATGCCGGGTCGGCGTCACCGCGCGGCGAGCAGGCCGACGAGGTCCGTGGCGATCCGGTGCTCGACGTCGGCGGGCACCGGCTGGACCCCGGCCGCGAGGCCGCCCGCGCAGACGGCGCCGAGACTGCGCGCCTGCAGGGTGAGCCCGAGATCCATGGCCTGGATGGAATTCCCGTTCGCCGCGGTCAGGTTGAGCATCCGGCCGTGGTCGAGCACGACGATCTCGCGGCCGTCCTCGAAGACGTAGCCCGTGCGCCGCCCCGGTTCCCCGTACTCGACCACGCGGACCGTGGCGGCGCGGAGCGCGTCCTGGTCGATCTCCCAGGCGAAGTGGCCCACCCCGGCCAGCACCGCGCCGTCCGGGAGGGCGGCGAGTTCGGCCGCACCGAGCACGCCCGCGTGCCCGGTCGCGGTGAACACCAGCTGCGCGTCGGCGACGACCTCGGCGGCCGGGCCGACCCGGTGGCCGTGCAGAACCGCGTGCAGCGCCCGGATCGGGTCCGTGTCGCACACGGCCACCCGGGCGCCGAGGCGGCTCAGCGTGTCCGCCACTCCCTTGCCACACGGGCCGTAGCCGAGCACCGCCGCGCGGACCCCGGGGACCATCAGGTTGGTGGCGTTCATGAAGCCCTGCACGATGCTCTGGCCGACGCCGAACTCGTTCTCCACCAACAGTTTCAGCGGCGAGTCGTTGATGACGACGACCGGGTGGTCCCAGCCGCCCGGCCGCTCGCGCAGCCGCAGCCCGCCCGTCGTCGTTTCCTCGGTGCCGCCCAGATATCCGGCAGGCGCGCCCGAAGCGCGCAGGGCCACGGTCAGGTCGCCGCCGTTGTCGAGGGTGATGTCGGGCCCGGACTCCAGGACCTTCGCGATGTTCCCGGCGTGGTCGTCCTCGCCGTCGGCGCGCCGCGTGAAGACCGCGACGCCGATTTCCCGCAACGCCTGAGCCACGTCGTCGTGCGTCGTTCCCGGCGATCCGGTCAGCGCGACGCTCACGCCGGCCTCGGCCAGCAGGGACACCAGCGCGGCGGTCTTGGGCTCGACGTGCAGGCACATCGCCAGTCGCCGGCCGCGCAGGACCGGGGTCAGTTCGCGGACCGCCTGCGCGGTCAACGGCATGTGCTTGAGCGCCCACGCGACGGCGGGATGAGTGTTTTCGGGCATGGTGATTCCTTCGGTGAATGACTCGGTGACAGAAAGACGAAGAAGCTCGTCAGCGGTCAGCCGTAGAAGTCACACCGGTAGGAGTGGTCACCGAAGATCGGGACCACGAGAGCCTGCCGGTCATCACCCACGCGCCGAGTCTAGCCGAGCGGACCGGGCCGGGAATGAATCCGCCGGGCAGGCGGTAGAACTGCACATGGAACTCGACGACGCCGCGCGCGCACTCATCGGATCCGGTGCGGACGCGACCCTGGTCACGCTCAACGCCGACGGCAGCCCGCAGGTCACCGTGGTCTGGGTGGCCCTGCAGTCGACCCCCGACGGCGACGAGCTCGTGACAGCTCATCTCAGCGAGCACAAGAAGGTGCGCAACGTCCGCCGGGACGGCCGGGTCGCGGTGACGATCCTCTCCCCCGAGCGCGGCGAGGTGATGCGGCCTTACCTGTCGGTCACCGGGACCGCCCGGATCGTCGAGGGCGGCGCGCCCGAACTCCTCGCCGAGCTGGCGAAGACGCTCGCGAGCCCGGATGTCGCGTTCCCGCCGGACAACGCGCCGCCGGGGTTCCTCACCCGCATCCGGATCGACAAGGTCGGCGGCGTCGGGCCCTGGGCCTCCTGAGCTCAGGAACGCGGGCTCTGCTCCTTGACGCGCACCGTTTCCTTCCGGACCTCGGCCTGGGTCTCGCGTTCCCGCAGCAGCCAGTCGGGGCTGTCCGTCTTCAGCGCGTCGATCTGCTCGGTGGTGAGGGCCTCGGTGATCCCGCCGCGCGCGAGGCCGCCGATGGAGATGCCCAGCCTGGCCGCGACGACCGGCCGCGGGTGCGGGCCGTTGCGGCGCAGCTCCCGCAGCCACTCGGGCGGGTCGGCCTGCAGGGCGTTCAGCTCATCGCGCGAGACGACCCCCTCCTGGAACTCAGCCGGGGTGGCTTCGAGGTACACCCCCAGCTTCTTCGCCGCTGTCGCGGGCTTCATCGTCTGGGGGGTCTTCTGGGACGTCATGGGTCAAGGGTATCGAGCGCGAACGTGACCGCCGATCACGCCCGGTAGTCTGGCCTCGTGACAGGCCCGGACACACCCCTCTCGTTCACGCTCGCGTACGTCCCGGGGGTGACGCCCGCCAAGTGGGTTCGGACCTGGCAGGAGCGGCTGCCCGAGGTGCTGCTGAACCTGGTCCAGGTGCCCGCCGCCGAGGCCGCCGGCCTGGTGCGGGACCGCGGCGCCGACGCAGTCCTGCTGCGTTCGCCGATCGACCGCGAGGGCCTGCACGCGATCCCGCTCTACACCGAGACGACCGTGGTCGTGGTGCCGAAGGACCATCTCGTGGCCGCGGCCGAGGACGTCGCCGCCGGGGACCTCGCCGACGACGTCGTGCTGCACCCGCTCGACGACACCCTCGAGTGGGAACAGCTGCCCGGGCGTCCGGCGATCGAGCGTCCCGCCACTACGGGCGACGCGATCGAGCTGGTCGCGGCCGGGGTCGGAGTGCTGGTGGTCCCGCAATCGCTGGCCCGGCTGCACCACCGCCGCGACCTGACCTACCGGACGCTCACCGACGCCCCGGAATCCCAGGTCGCGCTGTCGTGGCTGGAGGACGAGACCACCGACCTGATGGAGCAGTTCATCGGGATCGTGCGCGGGCGGACCGTCAACAGCACCCGGGGACGTCCGCAGCCGGAACCGGCTCCGGCGAAGCGCAAGACCGAACGCAAGCCGGCCGTGGCGAAGAACCGGCAGCGAAGTGTCCCCAAGCGCGGGAAGCCCCGCCGCCGGTCGTAAGGCCCGTCGTTCCACGGGATTCACCCTTGCCCGGACAGGTACTCTCGCCGGTTGTGCCGAATGGCCGGGGAGGACTGGGCGAATGGACGACCTCCCGAGAGCCGGCAGCGGGATCGTCGGGGTCCTGAACGAGACGGTCCCGGTGCCCGGCTGGGAAACCGTGGCGGTGACCGGGGTGTTCGCGGCCGCGGTGTCGATGGCGACGTTCGTGTCCATGCTGACCGACTCACGGAAACTGCTGCGCCTGGCCAACGTCCTCGGCACGATCTTCCACGAAGGCGGCCACGCGTTCGTGGCCGTGCTGACCGGTGGCGGGGTGTACCGAATCCGAGTCACCGACGCCGACTCGGGGTGGACACTGCACTGGGCTCCATCGAGGCTGTCGCGGATCTTCACCGGTGCGGCCGGCTATGCGATGCCGCCGTTGGCCGGGCTCGCCGCCGCCGCTCTCCTGCACCGTGGGTACGCCCCGGCGGTGCTCGCGCTGACCATCGCTGCCATGGCGCTCGTCCTGCTGGTGACCCGCGATCTGCTCACCTTGGCCGTAGTGCTGGGCGTCGCCGGTGTCGCCTTCGCCGCCCTGCGCTGGGGCGAGGGCCCCCTGCAGAACTCCCTGGCCTACGCCGAATCGTGGCTGCTGCTGACCAGCGAGATCGGCGGTCTGGCCGCGATCATCGGGAACCGGATCCGCAATGGCTACCGCGGACATGGCGACGACGCCGAAGTGCTCGCCGAGCACACCCCGATCCCCGCCTTCGCCTGGATCGCGAGCTGGTTCGCCCTCATCGGCTGGGCCCTCTGGCGCGCCACTCCCCTGCTGTGGCCCGCGTCCTGAGCGATGTCCGTGAAGGCCACCTTGAGGGAACCAATTGAGGGGTAAGGCAAATGTGGCGTCATTCACGACCTCACCCTTGGAGGCTGGGTGGAGCGAGGGGGACTTTCCTTGCTTCTGGTGCAACGAAGGTGCCCCTCGCTTCATCCCTCACCGTTCA
>Ga0307507_10008860_pt1 | contig 13697 bp, 9 predicted proteins | sample 7_EM_MG_FD_207223 | JGI IMG/M metagenome (GOLD analysis project Ga0307507, IMG submission 207223) | Populus trichocarpa ectomycorrhiza microbial communities from riparian zone in the Pacific Northwest, United States - 7_EM | ecosystem: Host-associated > Plants > Roots > Unclassified | place...
TGTACTTGATATATTCTTTTTCTTTCAAAAATATAGATGGTACAGATGGATTTGCGAAGGGGTGGATATCTTGGTGCTTTGTTTACATATTGTTTAGTATTGTTGTGACAAGACCTAACAAAACAACTGGAAAAGTTCAATGCATCAATAGCAGCAAAGTTTTGGTCCTAAAAGTTTCTGGAAGCAAAGAATACATCACACAATATTCACATAATGCTATTAGGAATGGTTTTTGAAGTTTCCAGCACAGAATTAGTTTATTTTCCAAGGCACCTGCTTGTTAAGGGTGAGCTATCAGCTTAGCTAAAAGCAAGCTGAAGCTGCCCTGAGCAAGCCGCAATAACAATAGCTCAGCTCAGCTGTGAAGCTGGAAATGGCAGCTCAGGGTCTGAGCCGAGCTGAAGCCAAGCAGAGCTGAGCAGCAACATCACTAGGCAAGGCCAAGATTGTCTGCAAGATTAAAGAATCACAATACCTTATATATATATATTGAACATGGGAAACATTATTTCAAATGATATAATGTCATTGTGTGCAAACCACTTTTATTCATTTATAAACTGAGAGCAGATACTGGATATTGGTCAGAGGATCGGATGCTGCCTTACTTGGTGTCACCTGTGATCTGATGCAATTTTGTATGACTACTGTGACACATGATGCTCCTCCTCTAAACCTTTATGATGCACGTGTTTCTTAATGCATGGGTCCCTTAGTCATGCAGAGCCTCTTAAAGGGGCAGAGACAACAAATGTGAGTTTCATATGACATAAGGGGTAATATTTGGATACATAAATAGTTAAACATTGACAGGCATTCTCCTATAACATGACATCTTCTATAACCAACAACACTAATGTCTTGAGGCTTTTCAATCCTGGGCAGGTGAGCTTCAACTTCAATCAATCTGCAATGCACTTCAAATAATAATTTAAGTTTGGCAATAATGTGCTATGGGGTATGCTATTTGATGTTGGCGAGGCATACAGTGCGATGCTGGTGCCAGTTCCATTCCATCCCAGAGTTGACACTCCTTTATCGGTTGATGACCTTTTTACTCCATATTGGGTCCACTCTGCTTTCAACCATGATAGATGGGAAAATTTGGGAAGGTACAAGTGACACGTTGATTTGGACAGCAGGAGAGGCGGATTTTCTATTCATTTCAGTGATCAGTCACAAGATTATCCATACAATTGCACCATTCAAACTATATCCAAAGATTATTATAGCTGTTGGAAGGGTGCAGTTCTGGTGCTTCGAACAGACATGGACAGGCGACCGCTGAATAGTGATGTCAATGATTTTTTCTTTTCTGGAGAGGTTTTAACAAAGTAAGAATGCTGTTTTTATGACCGAAAATAAAAATACAAACTTTCTTTAGATTCATTGAAAACATTCAGACCCAATCTTTTTTCAATCTCCAGTAATTTATGGTATGGCATTTTTTAGATAAAAAGTATATAATCCTGGGTTGTCTCCCGCATTTTGATAACAACAACACCTGCTCTCATATGTTTTAATACATGCAGATGCAGCCATTTAAACCCAAATATCACCCCTCACAAGGCCATAAACTTTTGCACAAAGCATCACTGAATTATAGAAAGAAATTGGGAGAAAAGTGTGAAATGGTAGTGTTATTGAGAAAGGGTGACCATATGGTTGTGAGGGCATGCAGTATAAGATTCAGTGCACCAGTCGGCATAGGGACTGGGGAACCTGTTTCTGCTACAATGATTTCTGAGTCAATTCATACAAATAATATTGCAGTGAAGCTTGGCCGAGGTGGCAGCAGAGACAGAAGATAGATTTCATTGAATCTAATCAAGCATCAATTTAGATCGACGACACAACTTGTGCATTTTAGCAAGTGTGTGAAAGTCTGACTAAGGCAATGCAGAACCCACTCCCTTCTTTCCCTAAAATTTCTCACTATGCCTGAGGCACCTGAACATTTTCCATTACTTATCTGGCTGTGAACAACACCAGTAAGTACTAGGACTCAAAGGGTAGGACCATAGGGCTATGCAGATGAATCACCTTCATACATACAAAATTTGAGACACATTTATGCAATGCATTATTGGTAAATCACCTCATGTACCCTTCCTCCCCAATTATCTTCAAGACTCACCATTTATTTACTTTTATAGTTATGGACCACATCTTAGAAAAAAAGAACAAACACCAATTCAAAAAGCACAGCCTCAAGCACTCTATCCTGCTTAACACACTCATTGTCCAGCAAATGTCCCAACACATCACCCTAATTCAAAGAAGACCATATGCACTCTCACACTCGAATCCACCATGTCTGGGCCCAAGCAAAGTAACTATGATGGAACATAATCATCACTCCATTCCAGAAACTTAAGAGGCCCTCCCCCTGAGTCCCCCATGAAGAACAAAGAGTGCCAAATTGTTGACTCCCACTTCTAAATCATCTGTTAAATCCTTGCTATTTCATGACACCAGGTTAATGGCATACCATGGGTGCCATATTCATGCTCCTACAACCACTCAAAAGTGCAACGACCACCAACGTCACCTCAGCCTGACAACAACCAATCAACTTGGAGCCTTCCGCAGGAGAGTATTGCTGTATTTGTCTTCTAGACCTCCATGCTATCTATGATACTATCAGCCAGCATGCCTTTTTCAGAGCAGAAAGCCAGAAATGAAAGAGGTGCAATGTTTGATGTCCATTGGGTCCTATTTGTTTTCCTTGTTACCACTTGAAATTTTAGTGACCACTGCAATAATATCAAGATTTTCGTGTATACATGGTGGCTAAAAGTCAAAATTAGAAAATCCAGTAGCAGAACAAACAATTGCCCAAAATTCATCAGTGTCTTTTATGCTCCTCATTTTGAAAGTGGCTGGCCCATTGATGAAAGGCAACTGCAGCACAACTGCAGAGTTCACACCATATGTTTGATAAGTAATGAAGGTTCGTAGAGCTGGGAAGACTTCAGGCTTTAGCCATGGGAGGACATGTTCAATTTTGATCGCTCTGGTGCCAGATGGTTGTGTCATTAGGTAGATTTCTTCAATGCTGGGAATACATTCTGTTGGTAGTCAAAAGTCATTCCAATGTGCATTTCTGATCATCATGCATAGGGCCTTGAACATGTTTGAATGAGCCAACAGCCGAAAGTGATCAAAGTCTAAAAGCTTTGTTGGGAATTGTATATAAGAGAATAGGGTCAACCTACCGGCAAAGTAGAAGATCTCAAGTTGAGTGCCGCAAATTGCTGCTAACTTTTCGATGGGCACATGAATCAAGTGATCATGAAGGACAGTGATTAGAGATAAATCAATGACAGAATTGCCATCTGGCCATTTCACTGTCAGAAGATGATCAAGAGAATAAAAGGTGGATGTGCCAATGGAAAGCATTTTAGGTTGGCAAGCAGGCGGAAATGGTGGTGACGTGAAAGTCATTGGGTTAGTGGCATCAAGGCCCAGAGCCCCAACCTGGAGTTGGCATAGATTGTTACAGTTTGCAAAGAGGGATACAGGCCAGGAAAGAATGCATGTCAGGGACAAAGATTCCAAACTAGGCAACCTCAGCAACTGGATGAGTTGCTCTTGTAATTCTTCAGGCATAAGGTTCCAATCTGTTCCCTTGTCAGATCTGTCACTGGTGATGTGGAGACTTTGCAGTTGAAAGAAACTTTGAAGCAGAAGAATATGGGTGCAAGTGTCGCACTCTCCATCTGTGTAGTAGTGGAGGTGAAGAACGTAAGAGACAAGGCTTGGGTGGTTGGCAAGAACAGAGTAAAGTTGTGAAATTGTTGTTTGATGAACAGCTATCATGTTAAACAAGCATTTCTGGCATGGATCAACAAGGACTTTGCATGTTTGAGAGAGAGAACGAACTGATTCCCAGTCAGACTTGTATGTGAGGTCATCCAGAATCACATTAATGTCATCAAAAGGTACGTTGTAACCCATTGCAGATGTGGGGAGTAATGTTGTCACCATGTATTGTGTGACTCAAAAAAATCGAAAGGGGTAAGGTGAGAACACATACATTGTCACACATCCTACTCAATTTGCTCTTTCACTCACCATGACCTACTTCAGAATTAATTGGGAATGTGGGATTATAGCAACTGATTAAAATAATGTTGTCCCATGTAATGATCAAGTCCAGTCCTTGTAAAGATATAACGACTGTTTGTGAAAAAAATGTGTTTGAATTAACTTTCTTCTGAATTATCATCATCTGTGTCATAACCAATTTCACACAGTGATGTCCTTCTCTTCAATTGCCAGCTGACAGTTTTTATGGTGCAGTGCACGTCTAAACAAACTTTGCCTAATCTCCAAGTATAGCTTTTCATTAAGAGATTACTGGCTCTGTTGGTAATGCACCAAACTAATAGTCCTGTTCCCTCCAAAGTTTCAAATTGATGTTGTGGGATAAAACTATCCAGAAACCCTTCTTTCTACATGAAACCCTATGGTTTCTAAATTGGTTGGGCAGAAACCTGGGGTGTTGTCAATAGCCAACAATCAAGATATTTGATGTCTGATGTTCCCTGGCTGCATCTCACTCACTGCTGAAACAGAAGTGGATTTATATTAGCATGTTGATTTGTACATAGTAGCCCGACTGGTGCTCAAGCTGAGAGTGTGTGTTATTCACCAATAGTATCTAAGGTATTGAAGGGTAACTCTAATTACAAGTATGTGCTGTACTCTGAAATGCTAAGAGTGAGGGACTAGTGGGCAGGTTGAGTGTGTGTGGCCTTCCTGGCGACATACCCCACACTTCCGCCTAGAGTTACCTGCATGTCATACAGGAATACCAGCTCCTCCACCTTGAGGGTGGCCATCTGCCACCCCTGTCATCTGAGAGGCAGGGCCTTTTGCATTCAGGCTGCACCCATGACTCCGATGTGCACAAGTGATGGCCTGCAACTCTGTTGGAATGCACAGACCAGACAAGCAAGAGGAAGGGCCTTCTGCATTCAGGCTGCACCCATGACTCCGATGTGCACAAGCGATGGCCTGTGTCCTCCACGAGGCCACACAAGGTCGTCAGTGGAGAGGACCCAAGCGGTGAGTATCATAATTGAGGTCAGACAGTCATTGCGTACACACTGGAAGGATGGACTTTGACCGTTGGGGACATAATGATGGTGGTGAAGGAAGAGGTGATACAAGGCAATGCACCTGGGCATATGGCAGGTGCTCGGCAGGTACTCAAACAATCTCTGACATGGGTTTCTGAAAACATAGCCAAACAACATTTGAAAGTGGATGGAGGGGGGGTTTCAAACTGACAAAGAGAGACCCCTGGGTTTCTGGTGGAAAGGGGGTTTCTGATTAGATTGATCCAATGTTGTGCATTGGGACAGCAAATATTAGTGTGACCAATGGATGCAGTCACAATGGTAAACCCTCTAGACATCATGGTGGATTTCATAGTTGATTCAAGTGGATATCGATATGCATAAGTGGTCTGTTGTCGCAAGGTTTGGGTCAGATAGAGACAGACATAGTGTTCGTTGCTAATGAAGTTCATAGAAGCAGTATGATTGCTTCCCATGACGATGCCTAAAAATGAATCCAATTCTTTACTTTCGGTAAGGGTGATTGTCATTCCTTGCAGATTAACATATTCCAAATGTGATATGGCACCTATAACCTTTTTGTTTTCCACTCTGGTTTGTTTGATGCTGTAATGCAATTTTTGCAGAATCTGAGTAAAGTCCTGTACCCTGTTATGTGGTGTTGCTATATTGAGGTCTCTCAGACTCCAGGAGGTTGCACAACCATTTAGGAGAACTTTTAGGGTGACAGATCCAATAATGGCACTGTTGGAGGTTGTGATGACATCGATAAAGGTGTCTATATGACCTTCTTTGTGTTAATAGTCAAACCTAGGTCTGCCTGAAAAGTAGCACTGACTTTTAGAAATGAAAGGATTTATGAATTGTCATAGGCGTAACTGCAGATATTCCTGTACAGAGATTCGACATAAACAGTTGACATGGCTCATTCGAGTGAGAGTGCCAATAGAACACAATCCATAAAAGATAACTTGCACATCCTTTCCAACACTGAACAGGTGGAGAAGAAATGGTGATTTCATTATGTTGGATTGGTACATGGAGGAGTTGGCAAAAGATAAGACACATACGTCTGTGATGAGATGTGTCTCTCCTATTCCATCTTAATAATCTAAGGCACCCAGCACTGGATAAAGGAAAGTGAATGACCCATTGACAAACCAAATAGACACTGATTTTCCACTTGATTGGAGTTCATGAAAAAAGAACAACATTGAAATGATGGTGATTTGACAGCTGAAGATCAAACACGACAAATTCTATGCGTTGCAATGCAAGTTTGGGATACACCCACTACATTTTTTCTGTGATTTCCAGCAAATGATGTATTTTGGCAAGTTCTGTATACAGCTCCTATCTGAATGAATCAGCACACACTTAAAAAAATCCTGGTAATTTCCAGCAAATGACGTATTTTTCCAAGTTCTGTAAATGTACAGCTCCTATCTGGATGAATCAGAACACACTTCAAAAGTGCTTGTAATTTCTGACAAATGATGTATTCTGCCAAGGTCCATAAGATGAACAGGGTGAATCAAAACACACTTAGAAATTGCTACCTTTGTCAATTCCCTACCAGACACCTACTTCTACATCATGAAAGCCAAATCGACAACAAATGATTCAAAGATTAAGTCTACTATATGAACAGTGTGGAAACAAGCAAACTCAATGGTATAATCCAAATCTATTCCAATTGATTTGAAAAATGCTCAGACCTATCTATACAGAACACTGAAACACGGAATGCAATCTTTATAGGTGTAAACTGTAAAATCACCCATGTTGTCCCAGTAGCTGTTGTTCCCAATCCCCAATCTTCACCTCAGATTGCTTTAGACAACATGGACATAAGCCCTTGGATTAAAATGAAAGATGATATTCAATGGTGGTCTAAAAATTACACCAAAAGTTATTCCTCATTCATGACAGATGACCACCAACCTCCACACACTGTATTCAAAATCATTCATCATGATCAACACCAATATCACAGAAAAAAGAATCATTACATTACCAATCTTCACCAGCATCAAAATCAGCCATGGTATGGAGCTGTTCTTGTATTCAAAGAGTTGGGATGGTACCTGGGAGAAATCACCAATGTTACTCAAGTAGATTTACCACTTATTCAATGTCTATTGACCCTGTAATTTATGGAAAGGCTAGACGTATAATGCTCTACTTTTGCAAAAAGGAAAATAACTATTAATAGTTGTCACTAGGTGTCACTATTGACAAGTTATGAATTTTAATTACCTATAATACTGAAACATAATGTATGGTCAGAATGTTTACAATTTTACTAAAGATGTGATCCAACTTTAATCAGATTTGCCTGATCCTGGGCAATGCAACCATTTTGTGAACACTTTGTACCAATAGACCAAGAATATGATATGTTGCCCAAATTCGATATGCCACATCCACGCCAACGAAATAAACCAATTCGTCTCAATCCCCTAAATTGTCTTAATGCGGCAGGACAAAGATCTCCACAGGGTTCCTGAGAGGTAGAAAACATGGACCACAGATTGAAACCACACAATTGAAGAATGCCTTTTTCCTCTTCATTCAATCCCATGGGATCTCTGAAAGAATAGGTCTTCTGGTAAGGTGTTGTAGTCGGATAAAGGCAACAAATATTGTTTGCAGTGATGAAATTCATTGCTCCCATATGTAGCGAGGCCAAAACCACTGCTAGAAACAAATCAGGGTAAGCGCTCTCAGAAATTGTTATCATTGAGCCTCCATTGGAATAAACGCTAAAGCTTATGATGTCTGCAAGAGAATAGCAATCATCCATGCTGGTGTCTGAAAGTTCATAACCATGGTTTCTGAAAAAACATGACATGGGAAGCAAACGACCTTGGGGCACAGCAATGTTGAGATCTGCTGGGAACCAAGTGTTCTCCTGACCAGGCAAAATAACCTTGGCAGCAACCAACCCAATTATTGCCCCATTTACTCCAGATAAAACCTCATAGAAAAGCAGAATTAAATCTGATAAATTGTTCATCAACAAATTGAAAATGGTGCCCATAATACTTAACTTACCCCTGTCAAAAAAAGTCACCAACATATTCTCCACTTTAGATTGAAGATATGTTTTGACAATATTTTTTGGACATGACCCCATTGAAGCCAATTTAACGAGCGCTGTACCACTGCAGAATTCAAATATGGATTTGAGAATGTCGTAGTTTGTTGAAAACATCAGGTGAAACTTGTGAAACTGCTTGATGTTCATGCCGACATCCTTTAATGACAACTGTCTGACTTTGTCAAACTCATACAAATGTGCCAGAAACTCACTGACAAACTGGTTAATGCTGGAAAGGTATGCAAATTAGAAAGTTAAATCAAAGGCGCATAATAAATTCTAATTATCATCCTTAGATGTTTCCTCAGACAGTTGAAGGAATCCTCTTCGACACCACAGATATCAGTTCAGTGTTATATGTCCCAGTGCCATTTAAACCAGGAGTTACAACACCAACCTCGATTGATGATTGCATGGTTGAATATTGGGTACCATGCATATGACACCAAGGCCAGGCTCACGAACTAAACCTCTACAGAAAGACTATAAAGCTCACGATTGAAAATATGAACACTACCTACACAATACATTTTACCAACCAAACTAAAAAACTTCCAGTAAACAAAACTGTTGAAGAAATGGCAAAGGGTGGTTCTTATAGTAAATGGGCAGGCACGATTCTAATCATCAAATCTGACAAATGTGGTTGTCCCATCACCTGCAAGGGGAAGGATGGCTTTTACATTCCAGAGGCAATGGAACAGTTAGTCACCATTACAATTGTTTCAAAATTAAAACATGTATTGATATACTGGCTTAGATTTTTTATGACTGTAGTTACAAAATCGCCTTACAAAAATTAGTGTAAATTTCATGAATTGGATGGGGTGGGCTCGATGTTTCAAGACTCAATTGCAATTCATATTCTTGATTCACCAAGTACAGCTTGTAACAATTTATGTTAAATCATTCAAATCCTAGTGAAGTTACTAAATATCGACATGTTGACTCCACACCTTACGATGTGAGTTTGCATCTCCACGCTGAAAGAGTAAGGTGGAACAAATATGCAGGAGAATTTCGATTTGAAATCACATTCTGGGAATTTGAACCCTGGTACTGACCATACAGCTAATATAATCATCAGCATGTAAGCACTCAGCATCTAAACATCTCTTCATACTTTACACATTACATTTTGCCAACAAACATATACCATCTTCGTTTGTGGGCAACTGTAATCATGCAGTCGCCTTACAGAACTTGGTGAAATTTTGACAATGAGCTTGCTACTTGAAACTTGAATACTTCCAGTCTTGTCTCAATTATAAGTCAGACCAGTCTTGTCTTGAATATAAGCTGAATTTAAATTCAAACTTAAACAATGATATCATATTATTCTTGACTCATACTCATCATATATACCACAGCCAAAAATAAGTGAAGTCACTTTCTTCCCAGACAACAGTGTCCATGACAGCGATGACAAAAACAACCAATGCCATTGTCAGATTTTTGACCAAATGCTCCGAAGCAGTAGATGCAGTATGTACTCTTTTATGTACTTTACTTACCTTGACCTAATGACACAATTAACAACAGAATCCAGAAATATGCTCTTACCGATATGCAGCACTTATCGGAACAGAATGCATGGCTGTTCACATTGTACCTGTATCAACCTATGATCCTCCATCAGTAACTGCAACTCTCAACGAATTTTGTACTCTACTGTGGTTAAAGATCAAGAAAGATTTCATGAACTGGATCGAGGGCGAAGACTATGATATCTATGCATGATTCCCTACCAACGACTATGTCCCCTTCAGTGTCTGATATGTGATCATGCATGATGCCCAAGAAACTATGACATCAGCTGAAAATAAATACATCCACTCCTTGAAACATCACAGCATCGAAGGTATGCCATGGTTAGGCAATATTCTCATTTTAAAACACATTGGGGAATGGAAGTCACACACGTTGAAGAAAAGGATCTTCCTCTTGTTAAATGTCTTGTCACCCTGTAAGCAAACTATGCATTAGATTTTCTACTTAAATCAACCTCTACATTTTTAGACATGTCCTGAGAGGCTGAATCCCTACCAACTACAACCTAGGCGATATGTAGTTATTAAACATCACCAACAACAACAACATATGGAGATGTAGTCGTATAAAAATTAACAATATCACCAACTATCAACAACATATGTAGATTCAAGATAATAACAGCATTGATTTTTGAAGCTACATGCTGTAGCGGGCTTTGCGCCCGCAGGCGCGCTATGTGGTTATTAGAGTTTGAGGCGAAAACTCAAAAGTGACTTTTTACGTTTGAAGTTGTTGTTATTTGGACTTGTTGTGTTTGGAGTCTCTGCTAATTACCTGCACTTTCTCCTCCTTGCTCTTGTCCTTCTTTCTGGTACCCTCTCCCCAGATACTACCGTTGCGGCCTCTCGCGCTGGCCTGAAGATATACCCGTAACCGTTCTGGTTTGAGCGGCGAGCTCTAAGGCCTCCGGGAGTGCCTATCTCCTTCGCCGCTTTCAAGTAAATATGGACGATGATCCTAGCTTTGAATCGCTACTCCATTGGTATCTTGGCGTAGGATCCGACAACATACTTTCAAAGTCGGAGCTTGTGTGATATATCTTGGTTTTATATGCGGTTCTGTTCATGAACGTGGCCACGAAGCACGTAAGTATTTCCTCCAGTTCTAAGAGTAATTAAAGTTGAATACATGCGTCATACATATATGCATATACAGCTGCGAGCACCTCGGGGATGTCAGGTCCCTTCATATACACCACGCTGATATTATAAGCAGGTAATTTCCATCATACCGTTAAGTTATTTTACCTATGTTGACTATATGCGTTGAAAACTAATTCCAATGCCCCACCTTATTGAAGGTGCAGCTGGCCCGCAGTGAAGTCAGATTGCAACAAGCTAGGAGGGCTGACAATTTAAGTGATTGGAAACAGGTGACCTCGCTTCCAGGGGTGCGCCATGATATATTCATCTCTTCAACGTTTTATCCTAGGGTAACGTACCCCGAGGAGTACCGATTCGAGGGTGGTTCTGGCGGCTTATGTTTAGAGGTGAGACTTCTCCTCGTGCCTTCTCTCCTTTGCTCTCATTGTTCAACATATCAGGACTCCCCCCTTGGAGTTTGCTTTGCACTATGCGGTTTTTAATTTTTTTTTGTCACGTTTTATTCTATTGCTTTTCCACATTTTCTGGTTCTCGCTGGCCATGGTAAGAGATCAAGATTTATCGCACTTTCGAATTCGATTTAATGAGAAGTGGCAAGCCAGAACGGCGCCATGACGCGGGAAAAGCTGTTGATTCGGTGACGGATGAAGTCTTTATAGAAAACGAATCCCTTGCGAGTTGTACCATCCATTTAGAGCGCCAGTTCAAGTTTCCCTGCCTTCACAGTGTTGCCCCCTTTGAATCCTGGTGAGGCTTCGCCGCTTCGGTGAGATAGATTTTTTTTTCCACGCTTCTTAACTTTCCTTGTATTGAAATTCGTTCCCCGGCTCTCTCGCTTCCGAATTGAACATTAACTCTCTGCCAGTTGTTAATTCAACTGGCATTATGATTAAAATATCGGCGATCGCTGCCTTGGCTAGTTCTGTCCTCGGTAAGATGCCGTTTAGCTATGTTTGATCAACTCTGAGCTTTCTTGTATCCTCTCATTTTTAAAAACCCTTACTAGGCGTCGTTATCATGAAATGTGGTTTTTTTCGGTGCCTTCACATCAAACCGTGGCCAGTCGGAGCGGTACTATTAGGCGCGTGAGTAAAAATAGTGAATACTAATCGAAGGCGGTTTGACACTGTAGTCTCTTGCATCCAGATGGTTACTCTGTCCAAATCCATCGTTCAATAGATGTTAAACCGTCACGCTCTTTCCTCTGGATCTGAGCCTTATTTTCTCGCAATCTGTTGCCAAGCTAGGTGATTAGTCACTACAAAGTCACTAGACCGGCAACTGCCTTGTACTCACTCGGCCCGATAGGAAAAAATCGGGAGCCTCGATCAAAATGTAGTAAGTACATCATGATACGATTGGAGACAGTCTCTTCCACTGGTCTCTTCCCCGCACTTCAAGCTGCTGGAACCAATTGCGGGTGATTACAATGGCCGCATACCAGTACATCACTTCACAGAACAATTTTAGGAGCAACACAGCTCATCGCCCCAGCCTGCAGCATGCGACCCCAACTCGACCAGCAGCATCGACTCCAAGCGGCTCAACTCTAGCCCATCCCACTTTCAAGCCTCCGGCACACAAGCATGCTCACCATCTCCACTCGATCCCTCCGCGCGAGAAGAGCACACGCACGTTGATAATTGACCATATGTTGTGGGTCCATGGTACGCCGCACCCGTATTGTAACTTTCGGATGCTCCAACTCAATCACAGGGAGAACGCGCTTTGCCCAGGCTAGAGCTGAACTTGGCATGACTGATCGTACAGGTGGCCCATCGTCGCCTAATTATGCACACCGTCGGAGACCAGAGAACTATGAGGAAGAAGACGAGCTTGGAAGTGAAGGTGAAGATGCGAGTGTCCTTAAAGCGAGATCGGGCGCTCGCAATGACGAAGAAGAGGAGAGGCTACGACGCCAGGATCTAACACTCGCGCGGAGCCTTAGATTACGCGCAGAAGGGCTCGAGAAAGTGGTCACGTCCATGCTCGAACAACCCCCTCCGATCCATCCGATCAACGATGACGACATCACTACACCACCAAGTTCACCCAAGCTCAAACCCTCCAAGCATCCGCATACTCTACCGAATGGCGTCCGCTTGCGCTTAGCCCTCGGCACGATCATTAATGATCTCTTTGCTCGCCAAGCTCCCCACCCCGCTTACCGGCACACCCACCCTTCTCCACCCAAAACGGAGCATACCCCGCCAACACCGATACCGGCGTCGTTCTCTGATTTACCAGAAGCACTCATACCACTTGCCACAGTATCCGGGGCGTTCTCCCCACAACCGCCACAACCACAACCGATCGCACCATACCGCTACACACACCCCCGGACATACACACAGCAATTTTCCACTTCCTCTTCCCCATCGTCATCCCACGATACACTTCCAATCCCCAGTAAACGAACTCGCTCCCTCTACACCGCAGGTATTGACCATCAGACGGCCAACTCCCCGCCTACGTTTCGTTGCCCACGACACCTCCACACAGGCTGCGAGATTTGCGTAGAGGCCAAATTACCCACACGCCACCGATCAAGCGGCAGCGACCCCTCACGTGGGCAATTATCATCTTCCTTCTCATCTTCCTCCTTCTCGCACGGACAATCCTCCTCCTCCCTCACAGCTTCATCCTCCTCCTTCCGCGCGGGTTCTTCCTCTTCTTTCCCCACAGCAGCTAGCACGAGCTGGCAAACCGCATCGGGGACCAATTGGAAAATCACCTCAGGGGGTGAAATTACGGGGTGGAAGGATGACGGGAGTGGGATTGGTTCAGGCTTGCTGAGGCCTGGCGTAAGGGGGAGCGCATTAAGGCGGAAGGCATCCGGGATTGACTCGG
>Ga0307507_10008861_pt1 | contig 13697 bp, 9 predicted proteins | sample 7_EM_MG_FD_207223 | JGI IMG/M metagenome (GOLD analysis project Ga0307507, IMG submission 207223) | Populus trichocarpa ectomycorrhiza microbial communities from riparian zone in the Pacific Northwest, United States - 7_EM | ecosystem: Host-associated > Plants > Roots > Unclassified | place...
GTTATGAAAAATTGAGATATGGAGAATCGGCGAGTGGTAATGAACCAAACATATCAAGGCCAATAATTTCCTCTCTGATTAAAAAGGAAAAAAAAATACTTGTAATATGATTTAATAATATATATATAAAAAAAGAAATTGAATTCTTCTGCTTATTTATTCCAATTTCGCGGTATCCATCTACGGCAATGGGGTATATAGGAGACTCAGATAAGAGAGAGCGTGGCGACAAATACATGGGGATGCACTGCATGAGCACACGTATACTTGGGGTTAGGTTTGTAAAAGTGTAAAACAAACACGTGAATAATTGACTGTAAAGCTGCTTGACACGTCTTGATCACGTTTACCGAGCCGCCCTTCCCGTTTTCATGCTCCAACACCACTGATGCATCCATTAATTAAACCTTTTCCATCTCATGACTCAGACTTGGCTCGATGGCTCCAAGCCTCCGCCCCTGCTGACCATTGACCGCTAAAAGTCCAAATTGCAGTGCTTGCTTCTTTGGAATTTTATTTATAATCACGCAATACAATTTCTTCTCCCTTTTTTCTTTCGCCTATTTGGAATTGTTTATCAATCTAAACTCAACCGACGCAAATACTTTTATTTTAAACTCTATGGTGGGCTAATATCGATTCTATTTAGGATTGCATTTTAAATGGGATTGGCTAAATTTAAAAAAAAAATTATTTAAAAATTATGTTTATATATATATTTTTTTGATTGCTTTCTATTAATATCAAAAATAATTTTTAAAAAATAAAAAATATATTATTTTAATGCATTTTCAAATAAAAAAATATTTTAAAAAATAATTGCTACCATGCGCTCAAACACTCTATATGAATTCAATTGACATTGCATATTTATATAGTTTTTTTTGTTTCATTGAGTTCAAATATCTCATTGCTTGAAAAAAAATTATTTAAAAATTATTTTTATATATATATATTTGGATTGTTTTGATGTGTTAATATCAAAATTAATTTTTTAAAAATAAAAAAAATATTTTTTTAATGTTTTTTAAAATAAAAAATATTTTAAAAAATAATTGCTAGTTACATGCACTCAAACATCTCCATCATTTGATGATCAATGCAATTGGCATTGCATATTCATATTTCCTTTTTCTTTCTCATTGAGTTCAAATATCTGATTGCTTGAAAAAAAAGAGTTCAAAACAAGAATAAAAAAGTACCAATTACAGTGCAATTGGACGCGTCAAACTTTCATTTTGTTTCCATTGTTGTGTAGTTTATTGTTCTGTAGACTTCCAAGAAGCAAAAACTAATTAATGATATATTCCAAGAGGTTGCTTGTATTTATGGAGTTGCACGACAACAATAAAATTGAAGAGAAGTATTTTTAATCATGTGAATCCTTTTCACAATAATTGTTATATAGATTCAATCTTATGTGAATATTTTAATTAATCGTTGCGGTAAATGTTATATTATAATTGATTGATTAAAATAACGTGATTGACTAATGCCTATACAGAGTCATATTTGACACTCTCTGAGATTATCTACTAAGTCATGTCGCTCAACTAATTTCGGGATGTTTAGTAATGTGATCAAAACGTTATTTGTTTAAAATATAATTTTTTATTTTAAATTAATTTTTTTAATTTTTTATCATTTTAATGTATTTCTAAAAAAAAAAACCTTAAAACAAGATTACTAATACGTTTCCAAACATTATTTTAATTCATGGACAGACCCGTAAATTCTTCTAGCACTGTAATTGCTCACTCCATGAGCGGGAGGGGCTATAAAAATTAAAGTTCCGTTGGCCTTTTCAAATAACCCGGTGCATTTTATGCCTACCCAAAAGTCAAGAGGATAATAATAATAATAACAAAAGACAAGTTGTTTTTCTGTTAAGTTGCAATTTAGTCAAAATTCTAGATGAATATCACTATGGCTATGGTTGACAATTAAATATTCCATGTCATCAAGAGGGTTAATCAACCGCCAAAATAATGTGTGATGTGATATAAGCTTGGACAAAGTCTTCCATCCCCTCTTAATAAATATACAATTATTAAGTAGTGAGTTAATATATAATATATACACATCTGTTTAGTATTATAGTAGCATTATTTTTTAAAGTATTTAAAATTAATTTAAAACAACAAAAAAAATTATTATTTTTTAAATATATTCATAAAACACAAAAATGAACCGGTTCTTTTTTTTAGTTTAACGTGGGTGTCCGGGCCAGCTTGCGCGCACCTCGACTAATCCCACGGGCCCTGAAGTTAACGACCATGTAAGTCTCCAGTGGCCATCATATGAGCAACTACAGGGCTCGAACCTGAGACCACAGAGGAAGCAAACCTCTTGATCCCAAGTTTTTACCACTGGACCACCAGCTAGATGGTTAAAATGAACCGATTCTAAAAGGCTCGGTTGTGATGCCAGCGTGTGTGATCAATATTCTCTCTCTGCTGGAAGCAGTGAGTTAATGATAACAGTGGCCGGATGTGTAACTTTTCCACTAAGACCATTTCATGTTTGTTGAACGATTGGGATTGGTGGTTCTAAGAAGATCTCAACCAACATGAACTTGACTACAAATAGTTCTAAATTAACCCTTGTAAAAGCAACTATTTTGACTGTTAATAAAAGTGTCGAGTAAGTTGTTACTGATTCAACTATCTTCCGTCTCAAAATTATACCATTTTGACTGTTTATTAATTGAAAAAACACTTAGAGGTAATTTGATCCTTTTTTAAGAGCCGTTTTGTTTTTATATCTAACCTATTTTACCCCGACGTCCTCCTATTTTTGTCGTCTTCGAACCTTGCAATCTAACGCACTTGATGACCCAAGCATATATGCACTCTGCAATTTTACCAGATCATGCATGGTCTTGGAACCATGCATGGTCTATTCTCACGCATATGCATTGGATGAACTATATATTTGCGTCTTAATTAATTTGGGAATGATGTTTGATAATAGAAGATGATGTTAAATTTCCACATTTGCATGGTTTTTTACGGTGGTAAAAATAGAAGGTATGTGGGTTATTTTACACTTTCCAGCAGGGAATTCTCATCATTTATACAATTTTTTTTATTATTATTATCATCAAGAAGCGGTTGCCAGTATACAGAATTTGCACCATAACCTGACCCTGGAGGTAGAATTTAGAACACTAAAGTAGCTAGGTGGAGGTTTTTTTTACTCTAATGTGTATGATATGTTCTACTGTGTATAAACCGTCTACTTGATGTGTGGTTCCTTTCCGTTCTAATGTGTAACTAGATTTTTTCTTTGTTTTTTTGTCTGCTTTACGCAGCCGCAATTTAGGTTAATTTTTTTAATGTAAGAAAATTTTGTTTGGATAATGATAACTTGAGTTAATTGAGTTTAATTATTTAATAGGTTACATGAAATATAAGATTATGATATTTATAATTATATAATACTCAGTAAATTATGAAATTATATTTGAAATTATAAATATTTAAGAAAATATAAGAAAAAAATTATGAAAATACAAAATAAAAAAAAGACACAATCAAACATGAGCTACAATAATTACATATAATGTTTCTTTTCTCTAACTTTTTCTTGTCATTTGATTATTTTTATTTTCAATGTAATCATTAAGTTGACTTAAAATTAAGTTTGATGTTTTGTTTTGGTTGGTTTTATATATAGCTTTCGCAATATTAATAATAAGTTTTGATGTTGAGTTAATACTTGATTTGAAAAAATAAAAATAAAATTTATTGATTCAAACTAATTAAAACTATTGAGATCTAAATTATAATTGAAACAAATATTCAACCCTTTTTTTATAAAAAAAAATAACATCTTTATTTTAATTTTTAGACTCATTTTTTTTGTAATCAACATATTTATTATTATTTATTAATACATATAATTTTTAATTTATTTTATTAAATGCATATAAAACATTTTAAGCTTGCAATAAATTTTTTATTGATAGTAAAACATTTAACAATGTCAGCACTTTTTTTGCGTTGAGAAAAAAATATTTCTTCTCACAGTGTAGTGCATAGAATCAAACTAGTAATGTTCAAAAATTATTAAATGTATCAACAAATATTCTTTTTTAATTTTTCAAAATAGGGTTTTACTTTTGAAAACCAATTGATTGATATACAAATACACTAGTTAGAATCTATTCGAGAGTGTTGTAGACTTTTCTTTTATGTGTTTTTTAAAAACTGTATTTATTTTAAAAAATATATATATATAAAAAAATATTTTTACATATTTTTTAGTGTTTTATTTTCATAAATTTAATGTATTAATATATATATAAAAAAAAACTTTAAAAAAGTACATTGCACGGCAATGTTAAGCACGCTGAATCATTACATGAGCTGGAGTTGCCCATCTTAAAATATGCAAAAGGAGGGAGTAATTTGGGAAATAACCGTCTAAACAGATGGGAGCAGGCAGTGATCAGGTGATGACAAGTGGTGGGCGCGTACGTGTATCCTCGTTGATTACGAGACAGAGAGAGAAAAGAAATGACGTGGCGTGCATGAACATGATTGTACCGGTTTAAGAATTAAGATCAGAAGCATGCTCTTTCAAATTTTGAAAACTGGGACGTCTCTTTCTCCCTCGTCGGCCGAGCCATGATACCCGTGACTTGAGCCTCATCTACCTTTTTTTTTATTAAACAGTCTCGTTGATCCATCACTCCATCTCATTAAATTCCAACCGGAATTAATAAGAGTAACAAGATGTTGCAGGCAGGCCATGGCCGGAATGGACCTGGATTTTTAACCCCTCCCCCCTCGCAGCAGGTAAAACAAAAACATGTAGTCTTTCGAGGGAGAGAATATCTGTTGTTTTTGTTTTCACAGTTTTATTTTTGCAGCCTCTTTGGTAGTTGAGTGGGCCCATGTTTTTATTATTTAAAGTTTGAAAGGAAATTACAGTGTCTCTTTTTTACTGTGAATAATCTATTTAAAATACCTGTCAGTTGGCTCGAAGATGAGGATAAAAAACGGGTTGAGAATTATTTTATTTGCCTGGTTTTAGATAAACTAACAAACTAGTCACATTATTAAGTAAAATACTAAACCCGTGCTCTTTTTTTTTTATTTAATTGTAGCCCATCTACAATAAAATACGTGTATAAGGTTACAATAAAATTATTCTTTTACAAGTCATCTTTTAATTTTTAAAGATTTATTTGAAGGGTATAATAGTTTTGGCACGCATCTAATTTGTCTTTTTTTATTTGTTTGAGGGTAACACCGTGTTTTTATTTTTTTAATAATAGTGCAGTTGCCATATTGTCCTTAAAAATAAACAATTAGAACTTTTGATCCGAATCGTATGATAATTTCAATTTTATCATAAACAACTGAATTACACATGCACCTTTATTGTGCAAATTTGTTAGCTCTGGTTTTAGGAGTTTGATTGTCATTTTCCAATAGTTTTTTATTGTTGTTATTTAGTTCTTGTATTTTTTTTTATTTTTTTATGAACAATTAAATTACTCCATTACACTTTCTATTCAAATTTTTCAGCAGTGGCTTCAAGGGCTTGATTGTAATTTCATAAAGGTTTTTTTGTTATTGTTGTTTAGTCATAGGTTGTCAACGCGTGTCTAGTACGCGACAACAGTTTTACCGCTTTCGAACGACGTATATGATTGACGACGGTGGTTGAAATCAAGCTTTCACCACGTCATTGGATGCATCTTGGCATGATCTTCCTTCCTAGTGGTGTGTGTATAGTAATGAGATATGGTTTGACGCCAATTGATATTTTTTTTCTTTTTTCCCATCGCTTTCTTACTCGGATTGTGTACTGACCATTCAAAAATTATCCAAACCTTTCAATTTCCTTTTCTTTTTATTCAATTCTTCTTCTCTTAATTGTAATTGTTTTATTTACATTGTTGTTTATTTCTAATTAGATTTTATTTTCTATTTCGTCCCTAGTTGTTTGATTTTGTTAGTTTTTTTTATATCATTTTTGGTAATCGTTCCTTTAATTGTTATTTTTTCATTTTCAATCATTTTCTTAATTTATTTGTTTTTCTTCAATTCCATCATTGAACATTTCTTTTCATTAAATTTTTATATCAAGTTTGGTGCCAATTGTTTTAATTGTTATTTTTTAAATCACTTTCTTAATTGATTTGTTTTATTTAATTTCATCTCTGAACATTTAAATTTTCCCCTAACATTTAACTTCAATTGGTCTTTATGTTGAATTTAGTTATAATTCTTTTAATTGTTATTTATTTTGTTTTGCATTGTTTTTTTTATTTAATTTCATCCCTTGATATTTGTTTGATTAAGAATTTTACTTATTTGTTTTTCAGGTTTTCCTCTAATGGGATCATGGTGATCTCATGACCAATATGAATGATACCATAGTCTTTTCATACAGATACATCTATCTTTTAAATATTCATCGAGGGTAAAAGGGGTTTTTTGTATTTTATTTAACAATAAAATTAGCAAAATAACATTTCAGACAAAAAAATAAAACTTTTTTCCGGGCTCTACTATCATTTTTTTTAAACGATCAATAAAAAAACTTAAATGCCCCCGATATCAAATAATTATAAAACTTCCTTGCAGGTGCATTTTCATCTTACTAACCTCAACCGAGCTTTAACCTAAATCGCTTGTTTTAATTTTTATTTCTTAAAAAGTGCTTCCAACACCTAGATTATCATTTTATTATTTTTTCATTCTAATTCTAATTTTTATTTTTATTGATACATTCCTTGAATACATATTTTTAAAAATATTTTTTTTATTTATGTTTCAAATAATATCCCTTCTCTTTAGTTTTTATTTTTTCTTATTTAGCTTTTTTTTTATAAAAGTTTTTATTATAAATTATATTGTTTGTATTTAATATTTGAAGATATTATTTTGATTTATTTATGATTTTTTTAAGTTTTATATAGATTATTTTTTTAAAAATAATTTTTTATATAATATTTATAATATGTGCATACTTGTATAATAGCATTTTCTTTTTATTTGATCCAGTCTATTTCTTGTGTGCATTTGTTTGCATTATTTTTTAACTAAATAAAAAATTGATCTTAATAAATAAATTCATTAAATATAATTAGGTAAATGATTTGTGTTATGAGATCAAATATCTTGATTTATATATATTTCTTGATTTTTTCAGTTTTATTTTTAATTATCATCAATGACTTATTTATTTATTTATTTACACAGATGAGTCTCAATTTATTTATTAAGATATAAAACTTTTCATTCAATATTAAAAACTTTTTTTATGCAATAAAACACTAAAAAAGCCTATTTATTTATTAAAAACAAATATCTAACAAGTTGGAGAAAACATTTCAAACAGCTACTATCTATGTATTTCCCCAAGCAATAATACCAGATTCCATGAAATAAATATAGTATTAAAATCAATTCAATGATTTGATTTTTGATAACAAAAAAAATAATGTTTTTAATTAATTAATTGTGTCTTGAGCATGTAATTAGAGGAAATTATTAAGGTTTGAATAAATACACGTGGTAAGCAATGATAGGAGTGAGTTTTAATGAATCTTCTCCTTTCTCTCTAACATCTACATGTCTGTCGAAAATCTCTCTCGTTTTCCTAGTAAGATCGCATCGTACATAAGAAGGGTCCCTCTCTCCCCCTCTTGTTAACGAAAGGAGGGAGAAAAGCACTAGCTTCCAATTTTTATTAACCTTGAAAGTTGAAAATAGTAGAGTATAAATCCCTCCCTTTTCTCCACTTTCTTTCTCGTCAATCTGTCTCTCCGTGTACAACTCGCGTTCTCTCTCTCTCTCTCTACTTGCAACCATTAAAAGGAAAAGAAAAGAAAAGAAAATAAAACATCCATCCAAAGGCACAGGGCTTTTTACTTTTGTTTTCCTCCTCTTATAAACTCGTCATTTGATTTTTTCACTCTTTCAGTGGAGATCTCGATCGGTGAAGAACCGAAGAGGTTTCGAATTTCAAGTTGAAAAGTGTAGAGGTTTTTGATCATGTTTGGATTTTGAGGAGAATGATGATGATGATGATGATGATGACCTTAACAGCTGGGTTCTGAGGTATTATGGAACTGGTGCTTAAAACCCAACATACACAAACCCAATAACAGCAAGATGAGTCTTTACATTGGTCGCGAGGCTTCTAAGGTTTTTATTTTCTGAATTATTTATGTTTTTAATCTTCCTATGATTTGTGAATTTGATTTTCGATTAAATGGTTTTGTTTTGGTGTGTGAAGTTATGGAAGAGAATATGTGCAGAGACGACAACAGAGATCAATTTACTTGCAGATAATTGGAAATACATTCTTGGAGGTTTAATTTTTCAGGTCTCCATTCAATTCAATTCCTCTCTTATTATTATTGTTGTTGTTGTTGTTGTTTGCTATCCCTTTACCTTACTCTCTTGTTTTTCTTCTTCAATGACTTTAATGTTTGAATTCTTTGGTCAATTTGTTAGTTCGATTTTTAGGACTGTGAAAAAGGGTGAAGGATCTGGTAAAGGTTTATTGTCGTCGTTTGCCCCACCTTGAGAGAAAACTTATACTTTTAGCATAAGCGTGTGTTAAGTTCAATAAAGAATAATAAACACCACAAGCATAAGTTAAATTCCCCATCTGTTTTCCCATGTTAACAATTTTTGTGAGATTTCACTAATACAGTGCGTGCTGTTTTGAGTTGCTGAATTGCATATTCTGGGCATGTGTTACTAGTGCGTTCGATGGTCATCTTGATCAACTTGTGATGTGATTTTACTTAATAGGATATCTTAAATTTTATGCACTGTCCCATCAGATTTTTAGGTTGAGTTTTTGTGTTTTTGCACTTCCCCATCTTATTTTTTTGCCCTTCTGATTCTAGTTTGATGTTTATCTCCTAACATCTGTAATGCATGGTTTTTGTCCACAGTACATTCATGGTTTGGCTGCCCGAGGAGTTCATTATCTACATCGCCCAGGGCCAATATTGCAGGATGTTGGGTTCTTTCTTCTTCCGGTTGGTGCTAGCATTTCATTTCTCTCCCTTTTCTGGTTTGCCCGGTTTCCCATTGTCTAACCATGTTTGATAATTCAGGAGCTTGGGCAAGATAAAGCCTACATTAGTGAGACGCTGTTCACCACTGTCTTTCTATCCTTTGTTGTGGTAAGGTTACAGTATAGTTTCCCTTACACTTTTGATCCCACTGCCACTTCTTGTTTAATTTTCTGACCTCGTTTTCCCTGTCCACTTTTCCTAATTGACAACTTCTTTTCAATAGGTTATATTCCTGCCTCCTTTGTGATCAGGATTTCTGGATTTAATATATCCCTATATTAAAATCAAATGCACATGGAGTTCAAATGTGCTTTGCCATTTCTTGAATCATAGAGTCATCAGGATAGTAACACTGTTTATTAGAGGTGAAGCCTTAAATAGTTTAATCATGGGATCTTTATTGTTTATTATTGGCAGTCGAACTACACTTAACTCGCGCATATGCCTAGAATTCTGTAATAGTGTTGTCATTGTTGTACTATTGAAAAAGCTTTTGCGTTGATTGGTGGGGAAGTAGTTCTTATCAATAAAGTATATTCAAATCACATGCTCATGGTGAAGAAATCCCTTTGCTTAGAGTCTGGTTATACTTCAGAGTCTCTGCCACCTTACATATCTGATGATTTTATGGATAGGAAAATGATTTTAAAATCTCCTCTGGTTCTGATAATCTATCTTTCACTCAATGTGGGGCTGTTTCCTATCTAAGTTGAATTTAAGTTCAACAAGTTTGTTGAAGCCATATCTTATTCAATGTCATGCCCATGCAGCTTTTATTAAATGGTTGTGCTTGCTAGGAACCATGATAAACATTTTTGGTTATTTACATTATAGGTGAAGCGATGCTTGATAAAAAATAGTTGTGAAGTTACCCATTGTTTTGTTTATCTATGTATTCATATTTATATTTTTTCCCATTTTTGTGGTGTTTATTCTTTAATTTCCAGCTTTGCTTGACTGACTTCAAAGCTAAATTTTTTATTCTTTTATCCTTAATTGGGAACATGTTCTGTTGCAGTGGACTTTCCATCCTTTCATCCTCAAGAGCAAAAAGATCTACACAGTTCTAGTTTGGTGCAGGGTTCTTGCATTTCTAGTTGTAAGTGCCAATCTATTTCTAAGTTCTTTTTCTTTTGTCGAGAAACTTGTATGCCCTGAAATGATATACAAACAATGCCATGCCGGGAAAATTACCGAGATAGCTATTTGAAACTTGTAAGCTAGCACTAAAAACACTTTGGTTTGCAGATTGTTTTAGGAGAATATGCATTTCTCCTATGCCTTCTGACAGTTTCTCTGACTTATTTTTCTTCTCTAGGCTTCTCAATTTCTCCGGATCATCACATTCTATTCCACCCAGCTTCCAGGTCCAAATTATCATTGTCGTGAGGTAGAATGTCTAATATGTCTATTTCCTCCTCCTCCTATTTTAAAGAAATGAAAAGGACTAAATGAATGGAACACATCAATCTACTTGCTCTTTTAGTTTGAACATTTCCTTTTCATTTATATGAATTAAAAATTGGAGCTTCAAATCAAGATATATAACTGGGTAGTTCTTCTGCATTGCAGGGATCAAAACTTGCCAGGTTGCCACATCCACAAAGTCTATTCGAAGTACTCTTAATGAATTGTCAGTAACCATTGTTTTAATTTGATCTTTTAGATGTTATTTTCCATGATTTTTTGAGCTAATTTGTTTTGTTGACCATGCAGTTCCTCGGGGCATCACACATGGTTGCGGTGATTTGATTTTCTCATCACACATGATATTTACTCTAGTCTTTGTTCTCACATATCAGAAGTGCGGCACAAAAAGGTATAATATGGCTTGTAAAAATGCTGCTTTTTCTCACAGATGGAAAAAGAGACTTTTCTAGTTGGCTTGCGCCCCCCCCCCCCCTATTTTTTTTAAATTTGGTCGATAATAGGGAATCAATTTATGATTTTCGGTTATGTGATAGCAATCTGGTTAGAGAATAGTGCAAGAAGGGGTCTGGTTTTCTCAAGTCTGCACCATCCCTTCCCTTTTGTTTCACATTGTACACAATTCTAGCCAATCAAATGCCCTTACTAGCCCACCTAATTTCAGATTGTCTTGGAGCATTTTTGTAGGTGTATAAAGCAGTTAGGTTGGCTTATTGCTGTAGTTCTGAGCTTTTTGATTATAGCATCACGCAAGCATTACACTGTTGATGTCGTTGTAGCATGGTATGTATGATCTTTTTGATTCTGCAGTTGTTATTTCTATTAGAAAAAACAAATGTTATGTCACTCTGATTTTTATTTTGGCTCTGAAATTGATGCTTTCCAGGTACACTGTTAATTTGGTGGTATTCTTTCTAGACAAGAAATTACCAGGCAAGGCTGTCCTTCAATTTTTTGTTCTAATTTTTCTTTACACCTTTTCCTTGGGGCATCATTGAGCGATGATACTAACTTTTGAGTTGTTGAATGCAGAGCTACCTGATCGGACTGGCGGTGCTTCTCTCTTATTGCCATTAAGTAACAAAGACAAGGATAGCAAGACCAGAGAAGAGAACCACAAGCTCTTGAATGGGAACTCAGTAGACCCTGCAGATTGGGTATAGTCAATAATCTATTAATTCTTCTTCGTCTTCTTTTCATGAAACTGCGCGGTATTGAAATGTGATATAAATTGGTACTTAATAGTGATGCTTGTTATCCTTTCCAGAGGCAGAGAACCCAAGTCAATGGCAAGATTCTGGACGACGCCAATTTAGTCCATGCTGATGCTACTTCAATGAACGGTGCATAGATGAAGGAGGCTGCTATCATAGCAGCCAGCCATAATGCTGCAGGAACTGCTGCTCGTATCTTAATGACCATGGATAGAAAGATTTGGTAGCTGTTGCGGTCAGCTTCTATTCCCAAGACTGCTAGTACATTTGATTTGTATTCTAGAGAGAATGAAACACGGGTTGTGCATTGATACTGCGGGCAGTCCTGCTCCTTTTTCATGGTTAAAACAAATCCCTCACCAGCATCAGTATGTATCATGGTAGCAATATTCATGGTTCCTATGATAGCATCCCGCATCTTATGTTGCCCTTGAAACTCACCTGCACTGTGCTTATGTATGTAACTATGTGAATATAATTGTTTGCAAAGCCGAAGGCTATTCTCGTTTAGAATTTAACTGCGAATGTGAATGAACTTTAAGGAATGAGCCTTTGTATTTATTGATCCTTTCCTTTGTCACTTAATCAAATAGGCGAAATTATTGCCATTACTGAGAATATAATATTGCTATCTGATCTGGTAAAGAATTCTGGAAACGCTCAGATTAGAGCTGAAATTCCAACTCGAATATAAAGGGATTTAAACAGGGGCGAAGAAAGTTCCCTATGTGGAGATATCAATTTCTAGGATAGATTGATGGTAAACAGTGGCGTCTTAATGTGGGTTTTGAGTCCTCCTGGTGTTTTGTTGGCTGTGGTGACGCCCAAAGCATTTAGAAAAGTTGTATACAAGCAAATCAATAGAGTGATCTACCCTGTGAAGTGTGAAGAACACATGATGGTGCTTTTGTTTATTTTTATTTGAATTTGTTTTTTAAAGTGTTTTTATTTAAAAAAGAATTAAAATAATATTTTTTAGTTTTTAATATTTATTTTTAATATCAACAAATCAATTTAAAACAAAAAAAAATAGTTTTGATAAAAAAAAATGTGCACACCCTGTCTCTGTTTTTTTTTTTAGTTTAACGTGGGTGTCCGGGCTAACTTGCGCGCACCTCGACTAATTCCACGGGCCTTGAAGTTAACAACCATGTAAGCCTCCAGTGGCCATCATATGTAACCACATGGCTCGAACCTGAGATCACAGAGGGAGCAAACCTCTTGGTCCCAAGCTCTTACCACTGGGTCACCACCTAGATGGTTATTTGTCTCTTCATTTTAATAATATTTGATGTGTATTTATGATTGTTTTTTTTTAAGTATTTTTATCTTGAAAAATATTAAATATTTTTTTTAGTATTTTATTATGATTTTAATGTGATAATATTAAAAATAAAAAAATTTAAAAAAGTTATTTTAATATATTTTAAAATAAAAAAAACTATTTTGATAGAAAATATACATTAAAAAAAAAAATCATAGTTATGACTGGCCAAGGTGTCCATTTTAAAATGTAAACAGCACCTTACGTCACATGCTTGTTTATTGTCAGGACTCGGGACATGCCGGACCTTTCCCCTTGTTTGTACTAGGCGACAGAATCTTCCATGCTCAAACCAGTGACCTGTTTCTTACCATCAACGGTTTCTTGGTTGAGATAAGCACTGTGCAGCCACGTGGTATTGCAGTTTAAGTGTTGGTTACTGAATCATCAATTTAGTTGTGGTTTTTTAGTTTTTACTATCTAGTAATACTTTAAAAATTATTATTACAGGTGCTATTTTTAAAAGTTATAATTTATAATTTTTTAAAAATCGTAATCTCAGCTACAGCCACCGCTTCTCCAGCCAAATCCTAATTCAAAAATAAAAAATATTAAATTAATAATTTTTTATATTATCAAACAAAAACCAATTCCAAGTATATAATCAAAGATGCACCGAATAATATTAGAATTGATCTCTATTTAATGTATTATTTATGGCTTTCTAGAAAATGTA